>ENA-OWRJ01003142-OWRJ01003142.1-human-gut-metagenome-genome-assembly--contig:-NODE-3142-length-12542-cov-2.855930_pt1 | contig 12542 bp, 9 predicted proteins | sample MGYA00248269_ERZ651897 | MGnify/ENA primary metagenome ERZ651897 (study PRJEB26924, sample SAMEA4378252) | human gut metagenome | biome: human gut; feature: human-associated habitat; material: faeces...
CGAAGCTGTTCGAGCGAAATCTCGTCATAGGCCGCCAATGAACTGCCCGTATGCGCCACGACGACCAGTTCGTCTCTCATAAAAGGGGTATAGTGAAGCGTGCTCTGGTGCGCCGTTCCTTCGACCAGGCCGAGGGTGATCTTTCCCTCCCGCAAGGCCTGTTCGATATCGCGGCTGTTCCCGTTCAGCAAAGAGACTTTTATCTCCGGGAACTTCTTGATAAAAGAGGCGAGGACAGGCGGCAGCACATATTGGGAAATCGTCGTACTTGCCCCCAACCGCAGTTCCCCGGCAAAATTATCCGTCAACAGGTTCATCTCGAAATCCATCTGCCGGTATGCAGCCAACAGCTGTTTCGTATGCGACAACAACAATTCACCCGCATGGGTCAGTCCGATATGGCTTCCCACCCGATCGAACAACGGTGTTTTATATTGCACCTCCAATTCATGAATATGCTTGCTGATGGCTGGCTGACTGATAAACAACTCTTTTGAAGCCTTCGTAAAGCTCAAATTCGTGGCTACGCTGTGAAATACTTTCAGACGAAAATCCATAAATATATTACTTTTTACTTTACCAAACTCATTAACGTGTCATAACTGTCAATCTTGCCATACTTAACTTCGGAGAAACTCTGATTTAGAAGACAATCTGCTATTAAGGTCATCTACGACATGTTCATTTATATTTTTTATTAGTTTAGGGCTCCATACTACTCAATCAGGCAAATGTTTCATGACAATTGCAAAGATAATCAAAATATCACTACTACCCCATCAAAATCGGATTTCTATCCCATGTTTTTAGAATAGTATTGCGGGTAATATTTTTTAACACAACAAATATACAGCTTTACTGTAATACATATAGCAAAACGATATTTGTCCAAAATGCACATCTGCATTGTTTAGGCACGAACTCAAATAAAGTCAATTATTATTTCACAAGGATAAATTTTACAATATCCCCTGTTTTTCTATTTCAATCGAAAAGCTGAACGCTTTCAGATTGACCTTTACACACCAAAACAGCACTTTTCGTGGCATATATGAAAACCGTCCACTTGGAAAATAAAAAAAGCCGGCTGTTTGTCAATCTTTTTACCGGAATTCCCGACATTCCGACAAAGCTAAACTCCCGGAGAATCGGATATCCGGGGAAACAAAAGGGAGAGTCAAGGAATATGGAAAGAAATCCGAGGGTATTTTCAAGGATTCCGGCACCCCGTTTCCGTGACGACCGTCTTCATCGCCGTAAAAACAGACTTCATCGCCCCAGGATGCCGACTTCCCCTTATACAAAGACGGTCGTCATGGCAACGAAGACCGTCTTCGCGGGAAAAAACTGCGCACCTCACGGGAACAGTCTTTTCCTAACCACCTTTTAAACAGAAAACAGACCTCTGCAAACCGTTTATTTTAACTCAGATTTTGCAATTTCAGATCGTTTTTGACAATAAGGGGGCTCGCCATGCGATCCTAATCTTACTTTGTCTATCTTTTTTTAAACCACGACCCAATCTTCAAATGGCAAAACAGAATGAGCACTAAACGGATTATTCAAAAAAGGCAACAGATCACCTTCGTCATCTCCGGCTTTTTCATACTTTTGTATATTATAATTCTTGACAGAAGCATACATAAGATAAATATGAAAAGGAAAAAGAAAATACTGACGATCATCGTTCTGGCGACTATAACCCTGATATTCATACTCCCGGCTATCGGGTTCAGCATTCTGAACTGGGGAGTATTGCCGCCAGAGAAACTGACGCCACTGGTTATCGAGCAGGCAAATAAGTTCATCGATGCACATTTGGATTGCGAACGGGTGGAACTGACCTATTTCGAAACCTATCCTTATTTAGGCGTGAAGCTGACGAACGGCCACCTGATCTCGCACGCAGCCGAAGATTCGACCGCCCATGAAGAAGAACTGGCAATTCCTTCCGATTCGCTGCTTGCTTTCAACCGGGCAACCCTGTCTTTGCAACCACTCGATTACCTTTTTGGTAGTAAGATCACCATCAAAGACTTTTCCATCGAGAACCCGCGTTTCTATGGATTCGTCAATAAAAACGGACGTGCGAACTGGGATATTTACGAAAGTGAGACGGATTCGACAGAGACCGATGCAGGCAAAAAGCCCCTGCCGCCTATCGACCTGCAAAAGGTACGCATCTACGGAGGACATTTCACGTATGACGACCGCCAAGCTGACCTTTTTACCGAAATGCAGGGCTTCTTCGTACGCCTTGACGGTTCATTGGCTGGAGGAGCCAATACACTCGATTTGGAAATGGGCTGTTCATCCCTTTTATTCAGTAACCCAACTTATACATTGAAAAACGACTTGTCACTTCATCTCAAAAGCAGGTTAGTGCTCGCCGAACACTACAACTCGACTACCTTGAAAGATGCGGAATTGAAGGTGAACAATCTGCCTTTCACCGCCGATGGCACTATACGCCACTTTCCGGAAAACCGACACACCCGTATCGATATGGATATGGGATTGAAAATCTCGGATATGAACGATCTGCTGAAATTCATTCCCGATGCCTATTTCCAGAATCGCGATAAGATACAAGCGGAAGGCTCAATCCTTATGGAAGGAAGCATTCACGGTTTCTTAGGGGACAGTATCGTACCAAATGCGAACCTGTGTTGCAAAATAGAAAACGGCTCCTATCATATAAAGGACATCAAACAAGGTATCGACACACTGGAAATGGACCTAGATATCCATCTGAACGGACCTTTTCCGGATTCTTCTTTCGTCTCGCTCGAACAACTCACGATGAAAGGGCTCAACACTTCATTGGATATGCAGGCCAAAGTAACCAACCTGTTCAAAAATCCGGCCGTCCGGGCCGGAATGAAAGGTAAAGTGGACTTCACCCGGTTGGGACAGGAATTCCTTAATCCGGACACGCTGTTAGTGGAAGGTGTAATGGATGCAGACCTATCGACCACTTTTACCGTGAATGACCTTGTCGAAAGCCGGTTCGGGAAGATACACAGTTCAGGAAAACTCAATATTGACAAGCTAAAAGCGTTCAGCCAGTCACTCGGCATGGATATTTTCATTTCCGATGCCTATCTGACAATCGACACGACACACCAGAAAAGTCTTTACATCGAATCACAAAACCTGATGCGGATGACGATGGGAATAGATAGCCTGAATATCAAATATAAAGATGAAATCAGCACGAACATAAGTAAATTGGAAATGCTTGCTCAAACATCGCCTGTTATTGATACAACAGCCGTCATACCGATGACCGGGCAATTGGCCTTCAACCATCTGAGAACCCGAACGGCCGATTCCGTCTGGATCGTGGCCGGACGTTCCGAACTGAAAGGTGGTATCAAACCGTCCACTTCCGACAAACTAACCCCGACTGCAGCCGCTGTCATTTCGATCGACACACTGAAATACATCAGTATGCCTTTACGGACAGGACTCTCCCTAACGGGAAGCTCGTTTACGATCGAGGCCCTTCCCTATCGTGATGCACGACGCCTACAGATGGCAAACCGGCAACGCCGCACACTGACCGACGAACAACGTGTACATCTAACAGAAAAGAGAAAGAAGATGGCCGGGAAAACTGCCGTCGGCGACAGTAGCAAAACAGAAGGTCAATTCCTGCGCAAATGGGAAGCACGGGGCAGCATCTCTTTCAAACAAATGCGCGGTTTCAGCCGCATGTTCCCACTCCCGATATGGATGGAGCCGACGACGATGAGGTTCAACACAAACGACATCACACTGACAGATGCCCGCCTGCATCTCGGCAAAAGCAATTTCACCCTTAACGGCGAGATCAGCCAGATCCGGAAAGCGATGCTCCGCGGAGGAAAGTTGAAAGGAAATTTCAATCTAAATTCGGATTATATCGATTGTAATCAGTTGATGCAGGCAGTCAACAACGGTATGCAATATGGGGAAAACACGGACCTGCTAATGCTCAGTGATGAAAATATCGCACAACTCAATACCGAATCGCTGCAAGATAGTATCGCACAAACAGAAACCGACACGACCAGCCAATTATTTGTTCTTCCAGCCTTTCTCGACGTGGCTCTCCATACGAATGCAAAACGTATCGATTTCAAGGATCTGGAATTAAAGAACGTGGTCGGCGAGATTGTCCTGCGCGATCAGAGTATCAACTTGAGCAAGCTCAATATACAATCCAATATGGGGAATGGGAACCTGACAATGGTCTACCGGGCTAAGAACGGACAGGAGGCAACCGCCGGTTTAGACCTCGATATGGAAGATGTGAAGGTGGAGAAGTTGATCGCCCTCTTCCCTTCCATCGACACATTAGTCCCGATGCTCCGTTCGTTCGAAGGTGTTTTGGATTGTCAGGTCACGGCTACTTGCAAGATGGATTCGACCATGTCTCTCATTATGCCGTCCATTAACTCGTCTTGCTATCTACACGGGGACAATATGGTACTGCTCGATGGAGAAACATTTACCGAAATATCCAAGACACTGATGTTCAAAAACAAGAAACGGAATATGATAGACAGTATTTCAGTAGACCTTGCCATCAAAGACAATAAGATCGAGGTCTTCCCATTCTTGGTGGAAATGGACCGTTACAAAGTGGCTGTCGGCGGAACGCATAATTTGGACATGACATTCAATTACCATCTATCGGTACTCAAATCGCCCGTTCCTTTCAAATTAGGAATCGACATCACCGGCAACCTGGATAATTTCAAATATAAGATCACGAAATGTAAATACAAGGATATTTTCAAGCCGGCCAAGCAAGCGGAATTGGACAGCACACGCAAGAATATCCGGAAAGATATCCGCGACGCAGTACGCAAACAGATCGAGGAAGCTGCGCCGGAATTAGGAAAAGACTTAGCTTTGGTAAAGGCTGCGGATGTATGGGAACCTTAACGGTTCCCATACATCCGCTCGTAATATTTCATATAATCTCCTCCCGTGATGTCTTCCACCCACTTCTGGTTGTCCAGATACCAACGGATCGTCTTGACAATTCCGGTTTCGAAAGAAGTTTCAGGTGTCCAGCCCAATTCGTTTGTAATCTTTGTCGGATCAATGGCATAACGCTGGTCATGGCCCAAACGGTCTTTTACAAAAGTAATCAGGCTGTCGTTGATCCAGTCGATGGAAATCTGCCCGTCCGCACCGATCTCTTTTTTCTTCAGAATCCGGCGGTATTCGGGTTGTTCCGTCATCAATCGGCGAATGGTACTGATTGTCAACTTCACGATCTCGATATTCTGCTTCTCGTTATGGCCTCCTACGTTATAGACCTCCCCTGCCCGTCCCTTATGGATCACCAAGTCGATAGCCTTGCAGTGGTCTTCCACGTACAGCCAGTCGCGTACATTTGTCCCGTCACCATAAACAGGAAGCGATTTACCTTCGAGAATGTTTTTAATAATCAGAGGTATCAGCTTTTCCGGGAAATGGTACGGACCATAATTGTTGGAACAACGGGTGATGCTGACCGGCATCTTATAAGTTTCGGAGTAAGCTTGTACAAACAGATCGGCACTCGTCTTGGATGCACTGTACGGACTACGTGGGTCCAATGGAGTCGTTTCATGGAAATAGCCTTCGGCCCCCAGGCTACCATACACCTCATCGGTAGACACTTGGTGGAAACGGACACCCTCACGCCATTCAGGATAACCGGTAGCCGCTTTGCCCGTCACCCACGCTTTACGAGCAGAATCGAGCAGATTTTGAGTACCTAATATATTCGTGACCAGAAAAAGCTGCGGATTCTCGATACTGCGGTCCACATGGCTTTCCGCCGCAAAATTAACGACATAATCGAACTGGTATTTGGCAAAGAGCTCGTCCGTCAACGCACGATCGCAGATATTACCTTTCACAAACTCGCAACGCTCCCCGTCGATGTCTTCGGCAATCGTTCCGAGATTACCGGCGTAGGTCAGCAGATCCAAAACCACAATCTTTATTTCGGGATACTTCGCCAACATGTATTTAATGAAATTAGCGCCTATAAAACCAGCCGCTCCGGTAATCAAGTAAGTTTTCATATCTATATTTTTAATTCATAATTCAAAACTCAAAATTTATCTCAGCGTCTTGCAGTAAAGCAGCATTCCTATCTTTATCCGACAAATTGAGGATAGCCGGTTCCGTGATCTTCCAGTCCACCCCGACCGTCGGATCGTCAAAACGCAATCCGCGCTCATGTGTAGGTGCATAAGGGTTATCGACTTTATAAGTAAAAACCGCTTCCTCGCTCATGACATGAAAACCGTGGGCGAATCCCTGTGGGATAAAAAATTGACGTTTATTCTCATCGGACAACTCGACTGCTACATATTTCCCGAATGTCGGAGAACCTTTACGCAAATCGACGGCCACATCCAAAACACATCCTTTTATCACGCGTACCAACTTGGACTGCGAGTAAGGAGCCAACTGGTAATGCAATCCTCTCAACACGCCTTTTGATGAACAAGACTCGTTATCCTGCACAAATTCCACTTTGCCGATATGTTCTTCAAACTCCGCCTTCTTCCAAGCCTCCATAAAGTAACCGCGTGCATCTTTAAACACTTTCGGTTCAATGATCCACACACCGGGGATTTCAGTTTCAATATATGTCATTATCTTATTGTTTATGCTAATAGATGACAAAGTAACCTCTTTTTCCTTACTTCTCCAAACCTCCCCGAAAACAAAAAGAGAGAAAAAGATTTGCATATTCCAAATATATTATCTTTCTTTGCACTCGCAAAACCGGAATGTTTACAAAAACATATTGGTTCCTTGGATGAGTGGCTTAGTCAGCGGTCTGCAAAACCGTGTACGGCGGTTCGAATCCGCCAGGAACCTCTTATAATTGAAAATTATTTTTCACGACTTTATTTCGGTTCCTTGGATGAGTGGCTTAGTCAGTGGTCTGCAAAACCATGTACGGCGGTTCGAATCCGCCAGGAACCTCAAAAAAATCCTCTTAGCAAGTTTTTGTTAAGGGGATTTTTTATTTTTGTCCCGTAATCGGGTATTAAAAGAATAAGATTATGCATTACAAAATCACGACGCTCGTGGAGAATGCCGTCTACAGGCGGAACTTACAAGCGGAACACGGGCTTTCATTGCTTATTGAAAACAACGGGTATAAAATATTATTCGATACGGGACAATCGGATCTATTTATCCGCAATGCGACACTTTCGGATATCGAGATTGCGGAAGTGGATTTCCTTATCCTGTCACATGGACATAGCGATCATACAGGAGGATTGCGGCATTTCCTTTCCGTCAATAAAAAAGCTTCGGTTATCTGTAAACAGGAAGCCCTTTATCGAAAGTTTAAAGATAAACGGGAGAACGGAGTCATTGACTCCAACCTGTTGGATTTATCCCGATTCCGTTTTATCACCGGGCAGACGGAACTTATTCCCGGATTGTTCCTATTCCCGGACCTTCCGGTTATAAATCCTGAAGATACTCACTTCGAACGATTCTTCACCCAAACGCCCGAAGGAGTTGTTCCCGATATTTTCAATGACGAACTGGTGGTCGCATTGATAGCAGAAAACACATATTCCGTATTGAGTGCCTGTTCCCACCGGGGAATCACCAATATTCTCCGGACTATCGGCAACTGTTTTCCAGGATATACATTCAAACTCCTGGCCGGAGGTTTTCATATCCACAATGCCCAGGACGAGAAATTCAGTATCATAGCGGACTACCTGAAAAACAATCTGCCGGAACAGATCGGGATTTGTCATTGTACGGGTATAGACAAATACGCGTTATTCCGGCAGACATTCGGAAACCGTGTGTTTTACAACTACACGGGAAATACGTTTTATTTATAAATCTTGGCAGCCCAACCACCGCCAGGAGCCATCTTCACCTTTACCTTGCGATCGGCAGGAACTGGTATGACTTCCTTTTTATAATCACAGGCGGCACGGTCGGCATTGATACCGTCTTTGAAAAGTTCCAGTTTGTAATTGCCGTCGCCCAGGAAAGAAAGATCCAGTTCCATCTCACGCGGTTCCCAATTAGTCAGGGTACCCAGATACCAGATATCGTCGTGCTGGCGGGCTATAGCGATATATTCGGATACTTTTGCATCGAGCACCTGTGTTTCGTTCCAAACGGTCGGGATGTTTGCGATAAACTCGGTACATTCTTTTTCACGCATATAATTGGTCGGATTATCACAAAGCATATTCAGAGGCGATTCGAAAATCACATAAGTAGCCAGCTGGCGGCAACGGGTTCCCATACTCATAGGTTCTTCATTAACAGCACGAAAATTGCGTTTATTGCCATTTTTCATTGCGCCTTGAGTATAATCCACAGGTCCTGCAATCATACGAATGAAAGGCATAGTCACATCATAGGTAACCTGATCCACATTCTCACTGCCAGAAAACTTTAACTGTTCCAAGCCATGTACGCCCTCAAAATTAATCACATTCGGATAAGTACGATTCATTCCTGTCGGCTTATAAGTGCCATGATAATCTAACATTAAATGGTATTTTGCAGCTATCTCAGCCCCACGATAGTGAAAATCAACCATTGCCTGATCGTCACGGTCCATGAAATCTACCTTGAATCCTTTAATACCCAATTCCGAATAATGTTTGCAGATTCTTTCCAAATCACGTTCAAAAGCATAATAACCAGCCCACAAAATCAGCCCTACATGTTTAGAATCAGCATAAGCAACCAACTCTTTCAAATCTATTTCCGGCACAACCTGAAATAAATCAGCTTTTAGATTTACGGCCCAGCCTTCATCCAAAATCACATACTCAATACCATGCTTAGAAGCAAAATCAATATAGGCTTTATAGGTAACATTGTTCACACCAGCTTTGAAATCCACACCGGACAACCCACAACTGTTCCACCATTCCCAAGCCACCTTGCCAGGCTTAATCCATGAAGTATCCTCCAAGCGGGAGGGAGCAGCCAGTTTATAAACCATATCATTATCAAGGAGCTCTTTATCATCAGAAGATACAATAGCAATGCGCCAGGGAAAACTTCGTCTACCGGAACACTTCGCAATATAATCTTCTCTTGCAGTAACCAGTTTTTGTAATTTGTTGTGCCCACCTTGTACCGTTTCTTTCGGATACGGAGCAAAAACACCTTTCAAAGAATTAGACTGATTCGCATTGCGAACAAACATGCCAGGATAACTCTCCACGTCTGATTCTGCAATACAAAGCTTCTTTCCATCTTTCAACTCCACAACAACCGGAGTAAAAGCCAATTGATTAGTACCCATTTCACTTAGATTGACATGTGTATAGATATTCTCAAAAGAATTGAAGAACTGGTCTTCCACCTTTTTATTTTTTCCTCCTCTCACATAGGGAATATACACCATATAATCATCGTCAAAATTAAATGTAGCTTCTTCAGCTATTACATTAAAAGGCTTATTCTCCGTAACGACGAAGCGATATGCAACTCCTTCATCATAAGCTCTGAATTCTAATCGAAATCCATCCCTGAAAGTAAGAGACAGCTCATTGCAACGATTTCTTATCTCACTCCGTTTGTAAATGGCAGTAGTGATATTCTCATCAATCACACGCCTACGTATATTCTTAACTTTAGACTTCACGCCTAATATTTTATTATTGCTTAATGACATGGAAATCGGCGAAGAGACAATAATCGCTGTATTTTCATGTCTTAAGGAATAACAAATTTGATCATCGGCTTCGATACTTAGTTCAAGCTTCCCATTCGGTGACTTTAACTGATATTGTTTTTGAGCTATACTAAAACTCAAGAATGCACTCAGAAATGTAAGTGTCAGACAAAATCTTCTCATAAATCGATTTTATTGGTTTAAAGTGATATTTTGATTAATACTAAATTAAATAATGCGTCACAAATATAGACATTTACTTAAGTCCGGTTTACTGTTTATGTATGAAAACACCGGGAACGTTTGCAAATTCACTTTCACATTAAAACACTATATACAAGACGTTTATCTAATACATGAAGCACGAAATCGTTTCCGATAATTTTATCTGCACATCTATTGTATATGTTATAGCATTCACTTACTTTCGCATAAAAAATAATCTACCATGAAACATTTATTATTTATTTTTCTATTTGCCTCTTTAAGTGTACAAGCCAAAGTGACATTGCCAGCTATCTATTCCAATGGAATGGTACTACAAAGGAACCAGCCTATTCGTATATGGGGACAGGCTGATCCAAAGGAGAAAATACAAATTTTATTCGCAGAGCAAAAACAAACGGCAAAAGCCGACGCCAAGGGATACTGGGAAGTTAACCTGAAAGCTCTGGAAGCCGGAGGTCCCTATCAACTGCAAATCACCGGAAAAGACAACCAAATAAGTATCAAGGATATTCTTATCGGAGATGTATGGTTATGTAGCGGACAGTCTAACATGCAATGGGTAGTAAACAACGTCACTAATGCGGAAGTGGAGAAAAAGAATGCCAACTATTCACAAATCCGAACTTTAAACATACCTCGCCGCATGGAATTATCCCCTAAAGATACAATCAGCACAACATGGCTCGTATGTTCACCTGAAACCGTAGGTCGTTTCTCTGGAGTGGCTTATTTCTTCGCTAGAAAGGTTTATGAGGAAACAAATATACCTATTGGTATTATAAATTCATCATGGGGCGGTACAATCGTAGAAACCTGGACAAGTCTGGAAGCTGCCAATACACTACCACAAAAACGACTAGACCGATATAACAAAAACGAAAAACTATCCCCCCCTACAGAATACTTTACACGAACAAATAAGGAAGCAAAGCGTAATGATTATCCATCATTGGTATACAATGCAATGATCCATCCACTGCTATCCTTCGCCATTAAAGGAGTCGTCTGGTATCAAGGAGAGAACAATGTAGGAAATGCAGAACCTTATACCGATTGGCTCACATGTATGATCAGTGACTGGCGTAATCGCTGGAATTCAGAATTACCGTTTTATATCATCCAACTTCCCAACTTCGATTCTACTAACAAGACACCACTTTGGGCAGAAATACGAGATGCTCAGCGTAAAGTTCTAACAGTTCCTAAAACCCATCTCATTGTTACCAGCGACTTAGGAGATCCGCATGATCTTCATCCTCGCAACAAACAAGAAGTAGGTATGAGGGTAGCATTACAAGTGTTGCATCACGAGTATGGGCGTCCGGATATTGTCAGTGAAAGCCCCATGTTCGAACGTATGGAAATCAATGGTGACAAAATCATAATTACATTCAAAAATACAGGTTCCGGTTTAGAAATACGCAGCCGATATGGATGTCTGCAAGGGTTTGCCATCGCAGGAGAAGATAAAAAATTCTACTGGGCACAGGGAGAACTCAAAGATAATCGAATTGTTATTTGGAATCCGAAAGTTCCTAACCCTATTGCTGTACGCTATAACTGGGAGAACAATCCGGACGGAAATCTTTATAATAAGGATGGCCTACCGGCTTGCCTATTCCGCACAGATAATTGGTAAACATTATCTATTATTCACATTGCTAACAAATCAAACGGAATTATCGTTTTAAGAGAACTGCTCCTAAAGTTTCGTGTCTAACTTTTGGGGGCAGTTCTAAATTGTGAGGTACAGTTTATTTTTAGACGGCCTTGTTAGCCCCAATATACATTTCCAAATCTTTGCACGCTGCAATCGACTCTATAAACGAATAAATCAGGTGTTCTTATACCTCTCCTTATATACTTTAGGAGAAACTCCATAAACACTCTTAAAATAATCACCAAAAGAAAAGTTGCCGAGCATTTCAAAGAATGTACCATGTCTTGCTGTCTTACCAACATTCTCAATATCTCCTGTACGGATACACTTCTGACATGTTGTCACTCTTGTTCTTGGTGGTACTTCCTGTCCTGTGAAATAAGGTTTCAGTGGTGCCATACCAGCGTTGATCAGTAATAAACTGTTATCGTTCTTTGGCACGAGTGAAAAACTCTTTAATGCTAAATGTCCTTTACTTTCGAAAAACTCAAGATACATCTTCCTGAGTTCGTTGACTCCATATGCTCTCAACGTTTCATCCTCCTAGTGTCGTTTCATTATATTTAAGAAGACCTTGCCTTTACGGCTTTTTAGCTGCATGAGCCTGTATTCTCATGCAGCTAAATGATCTTCTCTTAATCATGTATGATCTTATGATTCTTTCTTCTTTGCCTTCGCACGACCGACTCCGAAATAAATTCCTGCCGCAGAGCATGCAAAAAGAATCGCAAACTTCAATACATAAGAGACTAATTCTGATAAAAATGCTGTCATAATCTTGCCTCCTTATCTTATAAAGTCGATTATACCAAATCGAACTTAGAAACACAAATATTTTCTCACAAAGATTACGTTCTTAATCTTCTTTTTCTAGTAAATCTGTGTAGAAGCAAGAATAATTTCCTGTATGGCAGGCAGCCCCGATCTGTTTTACCTTAGCAAGTAAGGTGTCTCTGTCGCAGTCAATATATAAAT
>ENA-OWRJ01003143-OWRJ01003143.1-human-gut-metagenome-genome-assembly--contig:-NODE-3143-length-12538-cov-3.623969_pt1 | contig 12538 bp, 10 predicted proteins | sample MGYA00248269_ERZ651897 | MGnify/ENA primary metagenome ERZ651897 (study PRJEB26924, sample SAMEA4378252) | human gut metagenome | biome: human gut; feature: human-associated habitat; material: faeces...
CGTTCTGGCACATCATTCTGCCCGGCATGAAGCAGACGGCGGTGCTGGTGTTCATTCTGGGACTCATTGGAAATTTACAGCACTTCGACCTGCCGTGGACGATGGCGCAGGGCGGCCCCGCGCGGGCGACGACGACGCTCTCTATCGAGGTCTACACGACGGCGTTCAAAAACTGGAACATGGGCAAGGCCGCCACGGTCGGCACGATCTGGGCAATTTTGCTTGCGATTTTCAGCATCGTCTATCTGCGGCAGCAGAACAAACAGGACGGCTAAGGAGGGGAGAATATGTTTCAAAAAACAACGGCATTTCGCATCTTCTTCTGGGCCAGCCTGATTTTGATCGGCTTTTTCATCTTCTTCCCGCTGCTCTGGCTCATCAACACGGCGCTCAAGCCGACGAGCGAGACGTTCAGCAGCTATTTCTTCGTCGGGCCGCTGACGCTTGACAACATCATCCACATCGTGACGGACCCGAAGATCATGGGCTACCTGAAAAACAGCCTGATCGTGTCCTTCGGGTCGAGCCTGATGGCGACGATCGTCTGCGCGTTCGCGGGCTACAGCTTTGCAAAGTTCCGTTATCGCGGGCGGAAGTTCGTCATGGGGATGTTCATGATGAGCCAGGCATTCCCGCAGGCAATTCTGCTGCTGTCCATCTATTCGCTGATGAACAAGACAGGACTGCTCGGCAGCTATTGGGCGCTGCTGATCAGCTATGTGGTCTTTACGCTGCCGGTCGGCACGTGGACGCTCAAGAGCTATTTTGACAACATTCCGGATTCGCTCATCGAGAGCGCGAAGATCGACGGCGCGGGTCACTGGCGCATCATGACGAAGATCGTCTTCCCGATGGTGGTGCCTGGCATGACCTCCATTGCGATTTACGGCTTCGTCTGGAGCTGGAACGACCTGCTCTACTCCATGACGCTGGTCACGGACACGGCGAAGCGCACGCTGGCGTCCGGACTCGTGATGACGTTCCTCGGCGAGGCGTCGACCAACTGGGGCTACATGATGGCGGCTTCCATCGTCGCGGCCGTCCCGGTCACGGTCATCTTCGTGTTCCTGCAACGTTATTTCATTCAGGGTCTCACGGCGGGTGCGGTGAAGGGATAACGCAGAAAACGTAATTTTACAGAGTTCCAAAACCCGGCAGACCGATCCCAAAACTTCGTGCTGCCGGGTTTTCCGGAGTTACACAGCGCATATGCGCTGTCTTGTTTGCGATGCAAACATGAATGTCTTTGTCATGTTGGGACGATTGATGTCTCCCATGAAATATAACCGGAAATTAAAACGCAAGGAGGAAACAGAATGAAAAAGACACAGAGATGGCTCTGCCTGCTGCTTGTTGCCTGCATGATGCTCAGCATCCTGTCGGTCGTTGCCATGGCGGTGGAGCCTCCTAAAGTGCTGTATCGTGAAAACTTTGATGCAGTCAGCGCGGAAGGCATGGGCGATGGATGGTCGCTTATTGAGATGAAGGAAGGCAAAGCGCTTTCGGGCACAAGTTCGCCGGAAGGCTCGCTGCTGAAAGTACTTCCGGTTGAGAATTTACCAAAAGAATATACCATTGTTGCGGATGTGGCGGTGCTGAAAAAGCTCGGACAGTGGTGGCCCAGTGCAAGCGTGGTATTTCAATATGCTGATGATTCCAGCTTTCATCATTTCAGCATGAAACCAATCTACACAAACCTCTGGGCAGAGTTTTTTCAATGGCAAAATGGAAAGGAAACGCAGCTTGCTGACGGCAACAACTGCGCAAATTTTGCAGATCCCCAAAATATGCGTCTGCGTGTGACAGTATCCCCTTCTGAAATCAACTATTATGTTGACGGAAGAAACGTCGCGACATGCGAGAATAAAGGCGCGGCAGGAACCCGGGTCGGTCTGAGAGTTAGCCGGGCAGAGGCGCTGTTTGACAACCTTATAATCTATGAGGGCGTAGTCGAACCTGCTGTGGGGAATGAAAAAGGTGAAATTGTCCTGACACCGGACCCAACGATATGGAATAATGAGGATGTGTTCTATTCAGAGCCTTCCGGCGCGTGGAGCAGTGTGTCCCAAAAGGGCTGGGACGATTCTGATGTGCGTACAGCCAGCAGCGGCAGCGCCGTTTGGAACGCTTATTCACCGTTGTATTCTTATTCCTCAGCGAGCAGCGGCAATTTTAAGCTGGAGTATTATCTTCCGACGGAAGATTGCGCCGAGATCAGTGTGACTGTGAACACTGTACACGGCATGTGGAAATACACAATCCCCGCTAAAAGTCCTATCGGCTGGAAGGAACTTGGTGTAGTCACTGCATCGAAGGGCACGGTATTTAAGGTAACTGCGTCGTCCAATGGGCAGATCTATGCGGATGCTGTGCGAATGACGCCGACTGGCGATCAGGCCGATGCGGTCTACACGCCGACAGGAGGCGCCTCCACGGAAACGGCGATCCTGGTCAATCAAATCGGCTATGACAACGGAACGGCCATGCGCGCAAGCTGCCTGAACGTTGCGGATGGAACGGAGTTCCTCGTCATAAACCGGAAAACCGGCGAGTTCGCATATACAGGGCAGGTCGAGAATGGAATCGCGGACTTCACCGGAAAGATCGATGCGGCGGAAGATACAGACTTTTATATTTCCTGCGCCGGGAAGGAATCCTACGATTTTACCATTGGCACGAACGTCATCCAGCGGCGGAGCGTCAAAAATGCGCTGGCATTTATGAACGAGGTGAGATCTGATGGATTCAAACGGTACAGCACGGACGGTGCTGCGAGAAATGGCACGGCCATCGCCTGGCGTGACAGCCATCAGTTCAGCTTCGAACTAAACGGCCTGGTTATGCAGTATATGGCAAACCCATCTGTTTACGACAATATGCCGCACAGTATCGTCGGATTGGATCAGTGTGACTATCCAGAACTGCGGACACAAAATGAACCGGACATTATCTGGCTGATCAAGTTCGCGGCGCGGCGGTATTACGACATTGGCACGAACACAAAAGAGAAGCTGCATATGCTGACGAAAGAGCAGCTGGCCTACTATCTCTATCTGGCACCGGAGCTGATCGCGCGCGGCTGGGAAACCGAAGCGTTTTATCAGAAGGTGCGCGATTTTACGATCTCAGTCTGGGGAGATAAGACCGCCACCGTGCAATGGTATGCGGTTAAAGGAACAGATCATGATCTTTACAGCGTACAGAGCGTGTTTGGAGGGTTGAAGGGTCAGCAGCCTATGGGACATTCGATCGTGCCGAATCTGCTGATGTATGAAGTGGCAAAGCGGGACGGTCTTTCCGAGACGCAACAGAACCGGTTCCTGGACGCGGCGATTAAGAACTGCGAGTACACGATCAGCAACAATGACGGCAACGATATCTGCGACCCATTCTATTGCAAGGGACAGCGGATGAGCGAGTATATCACCGTTCCCGCGCTCGGCTATTTCATCGAAATGTGCCCTGGGCAGGAAACGCTGAAGGCGCAGGTCAAGGCGAAGATCGCCGAGTGGGCGGAGGTCAATATCGCGCGCGGCGACAACCTGTGGGACATCCGCAAGGCTGTGAGTAAAGCGGCGGGGGATCTGGAAAAATATAAATTCCACAACCCGAACTTTACGGATGCCCAGAAAACGATCACGAAGGAATACTGGACCGGCGCGGCCTATGCCACTGATGACAATCAGACAGCCTATTTGGGCGGCGAAGTACCAAAGAATGAGCCAGGTAATCAGGCTGGGCTTCAGGCAATTACGTATGCGGCGGCGCGCGTTCTGGACGATGTTCCGACCAAGGAGCGGCTGTATGCGCTCGGCGTCGCGGCAATCGATGACCTGTTTGGGCGGAATCCTTCGGGCAGAGCGGCTTTCTATCACTTTGTCCGCGACTTCAAGGGAGGCGACCTCGGCTGGTATACGCAGCCTGATGGTGGCTATGGTATGCTGAGCGGATGCACCGGCGTGATTGATGGAAACGCGCCGGAGGCCTGCTATCCTTACAATCCGGATGCGTATGCTTCGGGCTACACCGAGGGCTGGGTCGCGTACAACACGGCGTGGAACGCTTCGCTTGCGTACAGTCAGGCGGAGAATGTCGAGCTGGATGTCGACACGGCGAACGGTACGAATGTGGGCGCCATAGTGACCGTGACGCTGACCGCGCCCATCAACATGGACACGGAAACTGCCGAGACCGGCACGGTCTGGGTCACGAATGAGGCGACTGGCGAACGCACGGCGGTCACGGTGAAGGAGGACGGCGTGAGCAACACGACGTTCAAGGGCAGCTTCGATCTTCCGAACGCGCAGACCGTCACGGTGAGCTACGGCTCCGGCCTGTTCGCACACACGCAGACGATCACAGTCGAGGGCTATCAGGAGGTCAAGACGACGGCCCTGACGCTGAAGGCAGACAAGACCAAGGCGGAGGTCGGCGAGACAGTGAAGCTGACGGTGGAGTTCACGCCGGAGAACACGACGGACAAGACCGTGGACTTCACGTCCAGCAATACGGACGTCGCGACCGTTGACGCAAACGGCAATGTGACGTTTCTTGCCGCGGGCAAGGTGACGATCACGGCGGCGCTGAGATCGAATCCGAGTATTTTTAACAGCGTGGAGCTGACTGTGGAGGAAGCGGAACAGCCTCTGATGCCGATCACAAAACTGGATGAACTCTATAAAAAGGTCTACACGGACGCGAACGGCAGCCTGAATTACAGGATGTATGTGCCAGCGGATTATAACAGCAGTAAGACTTATCCGGTGCTGATCTATCTCAATGGTGCAGGCTCCCGCGGTACGGACAATGCAGGGCAGCTGAGGAATCTTTCTCCGCTGATTACGCCGCTGATCGGGGACACGAAGCACGAGTGTAGCCATGAATTTTGAATACGTTACCTATTACATCATTACCGCGTTCGGTCAAACGGCGACGACCTTTACCAGTCAGAACCACGCCGCCGGGGAATTCTGGCGATGTAGGCGCATTCTGCGGCTGTGTCTGGGCTTGTCGCTGCTTTGCAGTACGGTTCCGTTTTTTGCGATTGTCCTGTTCCGAGATACGCTCTCGGGGCTTTTTACGCCGAATGCTGCGGTCATTCAGAGCGCAGGCGTGCGGATTTTGTGCATCCTGCTCTTTGAGCCGCTGTGCAATTTGTATGAAATACCGGCGGGCGTTCTGCGCGGCAGCGGGCATGCGCTGTATCCGGCGCTCAGCACGATGGTTGGAACGTGCGCATTTCGCATCGCCTGGATTTACACAGTCTTCCGGGCAAAACCGACCCTCCCGATGCTCTACCATGCGTTCCCGCTCTTGTGGGCAGCGACGATTGTGCTGACTGCGCTCGGGCTTCTGGCGCTGCGTCCTTTTGCGCCCGGCAGCGAGCATCCGCATACAACGGCGCAGCTCGCCGCGTTTGACCTCCGGCGCAGGTCATGTGAAAAAACAAAAAACGGATCTGCTGAAACCGCAGCAGATCCATTTTTTATGCCCTTATTTTTTCTTTGCGCTTTTCCAGTTGAGAAACAGCATCACCACAAACGGGATACCGAGATAGCCGCAGATGGGGTAAAAAACGCCGACAAGCGTGCCAAACCCAAACCGGCTGAACACGAACGCCGCTGCGCACAAAGCCGCGTTCATAAGTCCCGCTCTTTTTTGAAGCTTCGGTGCTTGCAGCTCCCACTGCCGCAGAAGCGCAAACACGCAGCCCAGCGCCGACACGACCATGCTTAAGGTCATGAGTACGCTGTATCCTGTCTGCAAAACCGGGCTGATTTCTCCCGCGAGGACGATCATCGGCAGCTCGTCCTGCCCTGACTCGGGGCAGACCAGCATCGCCGAGATCATGCTCATCGCAATCAGAAGCAGCACCACGTTTCCGGAAAGAAGTCCCTTTCGAAGCGTTTTCCCGCCCGGAATGTGTTCTGCCAGCGGGATCATCGTCGTCAGCGACCCGAACAGATTATACGCCGCATACGTCGCCGCGCTCACATACCAGTTCGGACGCAGCAGCGATGCCTCCGGCGCAAATTCTGCCGTCTGTCCCTTCCCGCCGGAAATGACCACGACCGCAATGATCACCGCGCACACCGTAATAACCGGCACGAGCGCACTGAATGACGCGACAAGACTTTGCAGTCCGCACAGCGCCAGCACGAAGATCACCAGCGTCACAATCGCCCCAAGCAAAATCGTAGACAGCCCCGTCAGCCCCGACAGACTCTCTGCCGCGCCAGCGATCATGATCACCACGACGCCGAACAAAAATAGATACTGAAGCGCCAGCAGCGCCGTCCGCAAAAGGGAGCTGTCGCCTCTCGTCATGAGAAACCCGATGCGCGCTTCTCCCGTCGACCGCACCAGACCCAGCAGCGCCCCATGCGCCGCCGTCATAATGACCGCCGATACCAGAAAACCTGCCAGTCCCGCCGCGCCGAAGCACGCAAAAAATTTCCAGAGCTCCTGTCCGGAGACAAAGCCAGCGCCCAAAAATACGCCCACAAAGGTAAAGCACAGCTGTACCCAAGAAATCTTCTTCATCTTCTGCCGCTCTTTTTCGCAAAAATCTCCACGATTGCCCGTTCCGTTTCCTGCATCCCAGGGCTGGAAATATAGCCGATATCGCGCATCGTCTCCTCAGGCGTCCTTCCCGCGATGCCGTGCTGTGCGGATGGGGAAACATCGCAAAGCGCCAGCTCACACGCCCGGAATGCCGCGTCCGTCGCCGCGACGGCTTTGAGCGCACAGCCGTGATTACCGCCGTCACAGATCATGCCCGTGATGGAAAGCGCCATATTGCGAAGCGTCATAGAAATCTGCGAAAGACTGCCGCCGCGCAGCATACAAAGCCCGCACGCCATGCCCGTTCCCGCTGCGACGCCGCAGCCGCACATCGCGGAAAGCCTTCCTGAGTACTCTTTTATGTACTGCGTCACGAGCATACTCAACGCTGCCGCCCGCAAAAGCGCCTCTTCGGCGTATCCTTCCGCCTTCGCTGCGGCATACAGCGGCATCACTGCGATGATGCCATGCGAGCCAGAGCCCGTGATGCTCATCGCCGGAGCGCCCGCGCCCAGAACCCGCGCCTCGATCGCGCCCGCGCAGAGAAGCTGCGCCGTAGACCACGTGTCGGAGGACAAAAGTGTTTTTCCGTTTTTCTCAAAAAGATGGTGCGCCACAACCGTCCGCGCATCGCGAAGCCCTTCCTCCAAAAGCGCCAGATTCATGGAAAACGCCTCGCGGAGAAAAGAAATTTCCTCGATCGGAACTGTTTTTACGTAGGAAACCAGCGCCTCAAACGAAAATCCGTGAATTTCCGGCGCAGCCGCTTCTTCCGCCCGCGTCTCATGCACCGGCTCCAGAAGCTCCTCGCCGTTTAACACAATCGATACGATATTCGTGTGCGTGTGCCGGATGGTGACGCTGCAAACGTCCATCTCCGTTTTTACATCCGCGCGGATATAAATTTCCGAGTCAATGCCCGTCATTTCTGCCGTCACCGCGCCTGCGTCCAAAAGCGCCTTCGCCGCCGATACGGAAGCCTCGTCGATATTTTCCAGTGCCTCAAGTTCCTTCTCCGCCTTCCCAGCGACTGCGCCCAGCGCCGCTGCCCATAAAAAGCCGACCTCCCGCGTGCCCGGAATGCCGCAGGTAAACGCATTTTTGTACATCCCGGAGTTGAGCGCGAGATGGATTTCCCGCACCGTACCGCGCGTCCGCTTCTTTGCCGCTGCCACCGCCAGTGCGATCGCTCCCGGCTCTGTCACCCCAAGAGACGGCTTACAGTCGTTTCGAATCAGTCTTGTCAGTTCGTTCATACCCGTCTTCCTTTCGCTCGCCTTGTCTTTTCTGAGACCTTCTGCTATTGTTTTTCATAGGTGTTTTCCAATTCTACAATAAACGCCTGCTCAGCCTGCGAGAGCGTTCGTCCCCGGCTTTTGACCCAGAGCGTGTTGAGCGTAAACGGCACGTCCTCCAGCGGAATATACACGCGCGAACACGCCGGCGTGGAAAACCGCGTAAAATCGCAGCCTACATAATAGCTGTCCGTGCAGTCAACGATCTGCCGCAGCGTGCCCCGATCCTGAATGACGATCCGTTTTTCCAGAATGCTCGGATTATACTGCGACACGTCCGAGCAGTAATTGATGTTCGTGATGTCCTCGTCGGCAAACGTCACGTGCGGATACGGCCGCAGCTCACGCACGAGAAGCGAATTTCGGTTTGCCAGTGGATGACCGTACCGAACCTGCGCCACAACTGGGCTAACCTCTAGAAGGTGTGTTTCCAGATCAACACTTCTGCACTTGTGCAGAAATGCCGTCTCCTGATCGCTTGTGTAGTGCAGAATACCGATGCCGTAGATCCGGCTGCTGACCAGACGGATGATATTGTCCGTCGTGTCCTCCTTGAGCGCCAGATTCAGAAGCTTTTTGTCCTCACACCGCTTCTGATAATATTCGATAAACGCCGAAATGACCGGCGTGCAGCGCTGTGTGGCGACCAGAAGCGTCTCCTGCTCAGCCTTCTCGTGGTTAAAATACTGCCCCTCGAGCTGGTCGAACGCCAGAAGCAGCCGCCTGGCACGCTCGATGAACTCCAGCCCGTCGTGCGTCGGGATGGCACCCTTGTTCGTTCTTTGAAACAGGCTGATGCCGATCTGCGCTTCCACCTCCTGCACGGCTCTGCTCAGCGTGGACTGCGAGACATACAGGTTCAGCGCCGCCTTGTTGATCGAGCCTGCCTGCGCCACTGCCACAACGTACCGCAGCTCCTGCACATTCATCCGAACCCCTCCCTTTGCCCGTCCGGGCTGTTTTCCGTTATTCTGACCGGTCCGCAATTTTGCATAACAATCTTATCAAAAAACAGCACTCTGCACAAGAGCCGGAGTCAAAAACGCCTATGCTTTGGCTGCATAGCAACTATGCGCAAATGGTTCTACCATTTTCAGCCCGCCTTCCTTTATACTTGTAGTAAAGGCGCCGGACTGCTGTCCGTGCTCCAAATCAAGAAGAAAGAGGAGAGAATCAAATGTCAACAGCTCTGAAAATCGGTGTGATCATCGGATACATCGCGATCATTTCCTTTATCGCCACGTATCTCGGCAAGGGCACCAAAACCTTCAAGGACTTCGCCATCGGCGGTTCCAAGATCCCTTGGTACATCATGGGCGGCACGCTATTTTCCACCTTCTGCGGCGGCGCGACAATGGTCGCCTACGTCGGAAACTTCTACTCGCAGGGATTGATCTGGATCTGGATTCCCGTTCAGGTCGTCCTCGTCGGCGTTATTTACCTATTCCTGTACAAAAAAGTCTTTAACCTGCGTCAGGTCTCGACCGCCGATATCATGACGCTTCGCTACGGTGAAAAGACGCGCCTCATTTCGACGCTCGTCGTCATGCTCGCAGAGGTCGGCATGGCATCGGCAATGCTCAACACCTGGACCTCGATGGTCACGACCTATGTCGGCTTCTCGCGTCCTGTCGCGCTGGCGCTCGGCTGCATTCTGTTCTTCGTCACCGCGGCGCTCGGCGGCTATAAGGGCGTTGCCACCACCGACGCCATTCAGGGCGGCATTGTCATGATCGGTCTGACCGCGGGCGTCATCGTCTTCGTCAGCAAAGCCGGCGGCATGGGCGCCATCGCGGCGGCGGCAGGTCCCGAGAAGATGAACATTTTCTCCACCGCCAACGGCTGCTCGTTCATTACCATCCTCGGCACCTTCGTTTCCAGCTTCGGTATGCACATGGCTCTGCAATCAGGCTACGTCTCGCGTATCAACTCGGTTGCCACCCCGCGTGACGCCAAGCGCGGCATCTGGATGTTCATCATCTGCCAGGCGCTCGGCTTTGGCGTCTTCATCCCCATCATCGGTCTGTCCGGCAACGTGCTTCTGCAGAACGCCACCATCGGCGACTCCGTCATCGGCACAATGATCGATCTGTATATGCCTGCGGTTGTGGCGCTGATTTACGTCGCAGCCATCGTCTCTGCCGTTCTTACCACCGCAAACTCGTCGCTCCTGTCCGCGTCCATCTGCGTCACGAACGACATCTACGCCGGTATGATCAACAAAAATGCAACAGAAAAGCAGAAGCTTCTCGCTTCCAAGCTCTCTATCGCCGTGTTCATCTTGCTGGCTCTGCTTCTGACCACGCAGTTTACCACCATCATCTCCATGATGTTCGTCACCTACACCATCAATGCCCTCATCGCTATCCCGCTGTTTGCAGGTCTGTATGGCAAGAAGGGCGGCGCACTGGCTGCAAACCTGTCTCTCATTCTGGGCGCAGCATCCGTCATCATCTGGCTCCTGCTCGGCACGCCCTTCGGCATCCACGTTGCAATCGTTGGTCTTCCCATGGCAGGTCTCGGCTACCTCATCGGCATGGCAGTCGGCGACAAGCCCACGGAAGCGCAGCTCAAGGCTATCGCGGACGCCGGCATGAAGGTCAGCAACTAAAATCAGGAAGGAGCGATCCCATGCTCTCTTGTGACACATTCGCACTCGGAAAAGACTATTTCACCGGTCATCAGACGTTTTTGTGCAAAAACAGCGACCGTCCGCTCGGCGAGGCACAGCCGCTTCTGTTTGCCGCGGCAGCCGACCATGCGCCCGGCGAAACGCTGCGCTGCACTCACCTGACGCTCCCGCAGGCAGAACACACCTACGCCGTTCTCGGCTCGAAGCCCTACTGGATCTGGGGCTTCGAGATGGGCGCGAACGAAAAGGGGCTTTTCATCGGCAACGAGGCGCAGGGCTCCCGCTGCCCGGCGGAAAGCGAGGAAGGTCTGCTCGGTATGGATCTGCTGCGTCTGGCGCTCGAGCGCACCGCAACCGCCCGCGAGGCAATTGCCCTGCTCGGAACATTCCTGTCGCAGTACGGTCAGAACGCCAACGCCAATGTGCGCTATGACCGCCGGTATGAAAACTCCTACCTTCTCGTCGACCCCGAAGAGATCTGGCTCATGGAAACTGCCGGTCGGCAGTGGGCTGCAAAGAAAATCCCCGACTGGGCTGCCATCTCCAACTGTTACACCATCGCAGACGACTATGACCTCTGCTCAGAGGACATGGAACGCGTTGCCCGTGACCGGCGCTATCTTTCCCCGAGTGAACCGATGCATTTTGCAAAGGCGTATACCCTCCCGGCACCGCGCCAGAGCCACGCCGTGCCGCGCTGGAGACGCATGTGCGCCCTTATTTCCGCGCACAAAGGTCCGCTTTCGCTCCAGGATGCCAAGCAGATCACGCGCGACCACCACGACGGCGAGATCATCGCTCCGCGTTTCGGCGCATGCTGTGCAAACTTTATCAGCATCTGTATGCACGCGCAGGACGCAAACAGCTCGCAGACAGCCGCGTCCATGCTCTTCTGCCATGATGATGTACTTGGCATGACCTTCCGCTATGCTCCGTCCATCCCTTGCTGCTCGGTCTTTCTTCCTGTCTATTTCACCGGAACGCTTCCCGCCGCGTTAGCAGCCGGAGACCGCTATTATGACGAAAACTCTCTCTGGTGGAACGTCGAGCGGCTTTCCATGGCTATCACCGCAGATGAAGAACGCTTTGGTCCCGACGCCCGCGCAGCCCTGCTCGAGCTGGAGCAGTCTCTGGAGGCAAAGGCGGCAGATGCAGAGGCGCAGGCAAAACGCCTTCTGGCAGCCGGAGATAAGGCCGCGTCCGACCACGTTCTGAATGATCTCACGCAGTACGCCGTGACAGAGCTTCTCACTCGTTCCAAATCGCTTTCCGATCAGATTCTCCGCACGATCAGCGCTAGCGGGGGGCTTTATGGTCCGCGCAAAGAATTCCTTGAGGAATACTGCACCTGGGCGCATATGACGCTGGCATAGCCCCCATAAAGCCCCCGGCAAAAACGCACGCTCCGAAAATATGATATGCTCCCTCTATGCGTGGCAGCGGAAAAACAAACTGTCAAACATGGAGGGGGCATTGTTATGCTTCAAAAGGTGGGGCATGCGGCGCAAGGCGAGGGGAACTGCCGGGCAGGCGGAACCAGATGCTGCTCGGAAAGGAAGCTGCAAGCGGTACAGCGGTTTCTGCCAGGGTACGATATAATCGCTTCGCAGCTCGATTTCTCGGTTTGGAAAAGGATGAAAAACCTTGCCGGAAACCTCCAACCCTTGATATACGGAGCTTTTCCGGTTTGGCGTAATTGTACCGTAAGGGCACACATTTGTAACCTTGGCGCTTCAGAATGGCGTAAACGCAAAAACGGTGTCGAGTATGCTCGGACATTTCGATGCAGGCTTCACGCTCCGCACCTACACCCATGTCACGCGCCAGATGCAGGAAAGTGCAGCAGAAAAGATGGGCAATTTCATGGCACAGGTGATGTGAAAAAGCAAAGAAAAATCAGAGAGAGGTGGGGAGAATGACACGCTCATCCTCTCCGCCGCTCTTTGGACATTTCTAAACTGTACCCTAGGAAGTGGACAAGGAAATGACCCATAGCCTGCGGCAGTCAATGTCGCGGAAGGGAAATTGCTGGGACAACGCGCCGCAG
>ENA-OWRJ01003146-OWRJ01003146.1-human-gut-metagenome-genome-assembly--contig:-NODE-3146-length-12533-cov-11.043917_pt1 | contig 12533 bp, 18 predicted proteins | sample MGYA00248269_ERZ651897 | MGnify/ENA primary metagenome ERZ651897 (study PRJEB26924, sample SAMEA4378252) | human gut metagenome | biome: human gut; feature: human-associated habitat; material: faeces...
CGCTTCGCGTGGGGATGCGCTGCACCGTGCGCTGCGGTGTGGGCAGGTCTAACATTCGCGCGGGATTCTTTTCGATGATCTCATTGCGCTTGGCGTCGCTGAGTACGGCGGAGACCACAGAGAGGTATCGCTGCGCGGTGGATTCGTTGATGCGCTTTCCGTGGTGCTTGCGCTTGCGCAGCTCGGAGAGCATATTTTCCAGTGCCATCGGTCGGAGCTTATTGAGGCGGATGCCGCCGATCATGGGATACACCACCTCCAGCATCCGCCGGTATGCAGCGATGGTGCTGGGGGCATATTTCGTCTGCCGCTTCAGCCAGCGGGAGGCGAATTCCTCAAAGGTCATCTCGCCGTCCTCGGCGTAGCCAGTCTTGAAGCTGCGCTCCAGTTCCTCGGCGGCGTGGGCGACATATTGCCCGATGCCGCGCTTGGGGACACCGGGCGGGACTTGGATGGTCTTTGCCTTGCTGATTTTTTTGCCGTTGGGTCGGTAGCCGTTGCTGACGGTGATCTTATATCGCCGCTCGTCCAGTTGCTTGATGCTTGCCATTTTTAGAGTCCTCCCATCTCCTCATCCTCCTCATATTCGATCCTGCGCTGCTGCCGCACTGCGCTCTCAAAACTCACCTGACCGTTGGTACGCTTCACCTCATCCACGGCGTAGGCTCGCAGCTCCCGCGTGTGGATCGGGTCGACGCGGAAGTGGGCGGCGATGGTGTGGCACAGCATATTCAGCTCTACTGCGCACTTGAAAAGAATACGGCAGAGCCGATTGTTGTTGTCGTCCATCGTGCCCTGAATGGCGGTGAGGATGGCCTGAGAGATGTAGGTCGTGTTGTCCTCGGTGCCGAGATAGCCCATGTAAAAGCGCAGGGCCTTATCCACGAATTCACTGCGGCTTTGACAGTTGTTAGCTTCCAGCCAACCGTCCATGCGGCTGATCACGCTGGGGCGCGGCCAGATCGTGGTACTTTTCTTGTTATCATCCATAGTTCTTCTTTCCTTTCTGTGTCGTCGGTCAAAATCGCCGCAAAGCCCTGCAAACACGGGACTTTGCCGAATGACCGACTGCGATTGTTTTGTAAAACCGCCAAACCGACGGCGGTTGGCGATTCTCTGAAAAGCCCCGCACTGCGGGGCTTTGTGGGCGGGCCGCACGCATGAGCGACTGCGGCCTTTTATCTTGTGCTTTTATCGAACGGGTAAATAAGGGGCAAAAGCCTCCGAAACAGGGAATGGTCAGGAAGGAAAACTCCCTTGAAAAAGCACATTTCTCCGAAATCGGAGTGGTGCTTAAACGGCGCTTTCCTACATCGCCCACAAACGCCGCAACGCTCGTTTCAAAGGGCTACGGCGGGTACACACGCCACCCCATCCCCAAACCGCGCACACAGCGGCTCACAGGGCGAAACACGGCGGATTCTCAGGGTCGATGGTGACGATGTTTTCGGTAGCGGGATCATCGACACCATCGGCCCTTTTCAGGCAGATCAGACGGTCGCCGTTGCTCTTGCGGAAGGACACCGTGATGCCGTTCCGCCTTAGAGCGTCAACGCTTTTGCGGATTCGGTGGGAGAAGCTGTTGGGGGTCAGTCCCTCCGCACCGGCAGGGTCGATCTTTTCCAACAGCGCCTTGGCAGGGGCGCTGATCTCCGGCTGCCGGCGCAGCAGTTCAGAGAGGAGAAAAAGAATTCTCTCGTTGGGCTGCTCCGTCTGTTCGCAGTCATCTGACAGCAGTTTCCAGACGTGATCCTCACCGTCGAACTCCAGCGCCAGTTCCCGGTAGGGGATGTCCCGCCCGGTGCAGTAGAGCGTGGCGGTGTTTTCTCTGCGCTTGCTCTTGCGGAGGACGAAGTTGCTGTCGGTGGCACCGCTGAGTCCGGTGGTGCCGGAGATCATGTTCATGGGATCATCGTCATTCATCTTCCGCAAGTGATGCACCAGTAGAATGGCGATGCGGTGCTTGTCCGCCAGCGCTTTCAGAACGCCGATGTCCCGGTATGTAGAGGTCATGCCTGGGCAGCTCGTCCGTTACAACTTTACCGGCATTGCCAACAACTCCACCACGGCGCTTGAATCTTTTTATTGGCGCGATACCCTGCCCGTCAAGGCGGCGCGCCTTGAAAAGATTTACACCGGCACGTGGAATACCCCCGGAAATTATAAGATCGTCTACCGCACGAATCTCAGCGGCGATACCTGGCGCACGCTGGCGGATAATCTGAGCACATCCAAAAACTATGTCTTGGATGCTTCACCTGCGGCGCTGGGACTTGCTTCTAACGAGTATGTTACGGAGTTTATGGCTGCGTTCGGCATCGTACCTGCCAACTTCCGTCAGGTGGAGGCGCCCCGCGTAGACTGCAAGGTGCTTTCAAAGCTCATCGGTGGTACGCAGTTCGTCAACACGTCGGATGCAGGCGGCGTCTACAATGGGCAGTGGATCATGGCGACCTCCCGCTGGGTCACCCGTGTCTATGCCCCCAGCAAGCCCCTGCCTCGCACCGGCTACTAATGACTAACAACACCGGATGCCGCTCCGCAAGGGGCGGCGTCCCCAAATTAAGGAGGTTGAGATCTTGAAACACAAAAAAATCATGATTTTGGCGTTGGCGCTCCTGCTCCTGACCGTGCTCTGCTGCACCTCCGCCCTTGCCGCGGGCGGCGATGTGGCAGGCGCTGTGGAGCAGACATGGACGGAGGCAGCCAAACAGATCAAGGCTGTGGTGGAGAAGGTGGTGTTCCCGGCGCTGGATATGATCCTCGCCATCGCGTTCTTCGTCAAGCTTGGCGGCGCGTATTTTGATTTTCGCCAGAGAGGACAGTTTGAGTGGACCGGCCCCGCCATTCTCTTTGCCTGCCTGATTTTCAGCCTGGTTGCGCCGAAATACATCTGGAATATCATCGGCATCTAAAAAGAGTATCCCTTGAGAGCCGGATCAGAAGTCTGATTCTGGAAGTGGGCTGGCGCGTGAGGATGGTCTTGCATAAAAGCTATTGCTTTGATATAATACTATCAAGAAATTGATACAAGGAGGGCTTTCTATGCAGATCAGACCATCCTCCGCTCTGCGGAATGAGTACACTCAAATTTCTGAGTTGGCAAAAGCATCCGGTGAGCCGATCTTCATTACAAACAAAGGTGAGGATGACGGTGTTTATATGAGCATGGCCGCATACGAGGAGCGGGAAAAAATGTTCCGCCACCGCGACAAGATCTATGCCGCGGAGATCAGCAGACTGAGCGGAGAGCCTGTCTGCACGCCGGAGGAGCTTGACGAGAGAATGGAGGAGTTGTTCCGTGCCTACGAAAAGTAAGCTGGTCTATCTTCCTTCCGCTCAACATGACTTTGAGGAGATCGTAAAGTATCATATTACGGAGGCGGGGACTCCCTACGCGCGGAAAATCTACAGTACAATGAAAACGGCCATAAACCGTCTGCGAGATTTCCCGCTGATGGGGCAAACGCATCCGGACCCGATCCTCGCCGCAAACGGATACCGAAAACTGGTTTTGACAAAAACCTATGTGGCGGTCTACAAAGTGATCGGCGACACCGTCTATATTTACGCCATTGTCAATGGCGCGACAGACTATCCCCGCCTTTTGAAGTGATCACTGTTTTGGGATGATGAATATGTCGACAGAAAACGAGTATTTAGCAAAGACGGAATCCTTGCAAAACGAATTGGAGCCGGTGTGCCGAGTTATCACGGAAACTGTCAAAGCCGAGGCAATTTATCTCTTTGGCTCCCGTGCTTATGGTACGCCAACCGATGATAGTGACTACGATTTGTGCGTCATTATCCCGGAAAATTCCATGCGTCCGGTGGATGCGGTCAAGGCGATCCGCCGTGCGCTCCTGCCGCTGCAAACCATGTCTTTGGATATACTCGTATACCGTGCCGATACATTCTTCCGCCGCGCGCAAGGCGCGACTATGGAGCGCAAAATCAAGCGAGACGGCATCCTCCTATACGAGAACTTCTCCCACAAATCATAATACCAATTATTGCGACAAGGCCGTCGCCCGAAAGGGCGGCGGCCTTGTCGCGTCTTCGGAGGTGAATGAACAATATTTATTTGGGATTTTGTTGCCGCGACAGTCCTGGATCAGCTCATGGACTGGGTCTATGGGCAGGCCATAGGCTTTCTCGGCAACTTCTTTGCCCTCATGGGCAATATGGGCGTGGAACTGTTCGAACTGGATTGGGTCAGCGCCATCGTCCTCTTTTTCTCCCGCCTTGCGTGGGCGTTATTTACGGTCAGCGTAGTGGTCTGCGCCTTTGAATGCGGTATCGAATACTCCACCGGCAGGGGCAATCTCCAGCAGTGCGGGATGAATATCATCAAGGGTTTTTTGGCGGTGAGCCTGTTCACCGTTGTCCCTGTCCGGCTCTATGCCTTATCGGTGTCGCTGCAGGGGACCTTTTCCGCAGGGCTTACCGGCTACGGCCGGAGCATCGGTGAGGTGGGACAGGACATCATCACGGAGCTCAACGAGATCCAGACCCTTGCCGATGTAGTGAACAGTTCCCACTTTGGCCTTGGCATCATCACCAGCCCCATCATGCTCCTTTTTTGCGTGATCCTCATGGGCTACGCGGTGCTGAAGGTGTTTTTCGCCAACCTGAAGCGCGGCGGCATCCTGCTCATCCAGATCGCGGTGGGCTCCCTCTATATGTTCAGTGTCCCACGGGGCTATCTGGACGGCTTTATGGGCTGGGTGCGGCAGGTCATCGGCTTGTGCCTGACCGCCTTCCTCCAGTCCACCATCCTCGTTGCGGGGCTTATGGTGTTCAAGGATCACGCGCTCATGGGCGTGGGGCTCATGCTCTCGGCGGGAGAGGTGCCCCGTATCGCCGGCAGCTTTGGCTTGGACACCACAACAAAGGCCAATATTACGAGCGCCGTGTATACGGCGCAGTCCGCGGTGAATGTGACGAGAACCATCGCCGCGGCGATCAAATGAAAAAGGGTGATGATATGACACAGTCAACAAGAAAACTTACGATGGGGAGCCTGTTCGATGGCATCTCCGGTTTTCCTCTGGCTTCGGTGCGATGCGGCATCGAGCCGATCTGGGCCAGCGAGATCGAGCCGTTCCCCATACTGGTATCAAAGATCCGTTTCCCTCGCATGGAGCAGATGGGAGACATCACAAAGCTGAACGGCGCGTATCTGCCGCCTGTGGATATTATCTGCGGAGGCAGCCCGTGCCAGGACTCAGCGTGGCCGGAATGCGCGCCGGATTGAACGGTGCGCGTTCCGGCCTTTTTATGGAACAAATACGAATCATTCAGGAGATGCGAGATGCAGACAGAAGATCTGGAAGGACAGGAGTCCATATTCGACCGAGATTCGGGATCTGGGAAAATGTCGTCGGTGCTCTCTCAAGTGGGCGGGACGCTGAAACGGGTCAAAAAAAGCCTGGGGCGGATTTTCAAAAAGTCCTCGAAGCGTTCCTCCAAGTTGAAGAACCATACCTTCATGTTGTTAGACCTGAGACCGGGCGCTGGGAATATGCTGGGGGCATATTGGGAGTACGATCCTCCATGGCTTGGATCGTTTGGGATGCTCAACACTTCGGAGTGCCCCAAAGACGTCGTCGAGTGTTCCTTGTGGCAGATTTTGCAGGCTACAGCGCCATCCCGATACTCGCTATCCCAGACAGCGTGCCTGGGTATTCTGCGCCGCGCAGCCTGCCGCGGCAAATCGCTGCCACCCTTATTGGAAGTAGCTTTGCGTATGCAGGCAGGGCTTGACCCGCCCGCGCCCATATCCGGCGAAGCGAAAGCTTATCATATCAACCAACGCAGCGAAGGCATTGACCTGGACGGTGTGTCCGGCGCTCTGATGGCAACGCAGAACCTCCAAATGCAGACCTTTATCACAAATCCCGGCAGCAGTCAGAGTGGTCCGCAAAAGCAGATCGCATTCGCCGCCAACCAGCGGGACGAGGTGCGTGACCTGCATGATGTAGCAGGCGCGCTGCAGGCTCAGCCGGGGTTGAAACAACAAACCTTTGTCGCTGGATTTTCTGCTGGAGCTGGCGCAAGCGCCGGAACCATCGGATATCAGGAGGACGTAGCGCCCACGCTGAAAGGCAGCCCCAGCGGAAACTGTATGCCCAGCATCCTCTGTATCAATGATCAAGGTGGGCAGATCATGGAGTGCAGTGAGAACGTCACCGGAACCCTGCGGGCACAGGAACACGGGCACCAGCCTCTGGTGCTGCGTCCGACAGGACCCAAAGTTTATGAAAACCACGGCATTGACGGAAGATACACGGGGCCGCATGATGTAGCGCCCACCATGTCCGCCCGCTATGGGACCGGAGGGAACAACATTCCCCTTGTACAGCAGGAGGAAGTCATCTGCATTGCGGGCAACGCCATTGACCGGCAGCCGCAAAACGGCGGCAACGGCTTCGGCTGGCAGCGGGACATTTCCTATACCCTGACCGCCACGGATCGCCACAGCGTCTATGCCCGCCAGAGGGTAGATCAGTTTAAGGATGATGATGTTGCCTCCACGGAGAGCGCGCGGCAGCACAAGGACGCTACAGACCTTGTCTGCCAGCCGCCCTCTTCCTGGGATGCGGACTGCCGGAATCTCATTCGCCGCTTAACGCCTTTGGAGTGTGAACGGCTCCAGGGGTACCCGGACGGTTGGACCGATGTCCCCGGCGCTTCTGACTCTGCACGCTACAAAGCCCTCGGCAACAGCGTTGCCATCCCCTGCGTGGAATACCTCATGCAACGGGTGGCTATGGTCATTACGCTTGGTTTGGAGTGGGAGTTTTAGTTGGCTTTGGTAATAGCTTTCACACTTGCTTTCGGGTATCTTAGCTTTACCATTAAAAAGACAGGAGGAACTGCTATGGCAGAAAAAACGCGCAACCTCTGCGCGCAGATCCCCGTGGAGCTGCATGACAAGGTGCGGCAGCGACAGGCGGAATCTGGCGAGACCTTAAGTCAGTACATGACTACGCTCATCACAAAATTTTATGAAATGGAGGAACGGCAGACGATGGAGAAGGACGTAACAAGACCTGTCTGTGTGCAGGTGCCGGTAGAATTGTTCGAACAGTTCAAGGCGTATCTGAAACAGCACGGCATGACGCAGAAGGACTTCGTCATCCACTGCATCCGGCAGGCGCTGGCAAAGGACACCGGTGCCGCCGAAGAATAAGAAATATATCGCGCGAACCGCTGCTGAGATTCTCGGCAGCGGTTTTGCTTTGGAGGAACAAAATGTTTATTTACCCCGAAAACCTGAAAGCCAAGCCCATGCTGTGGCTCTGGCTGCTGCGGGACATCGCCGTGATCGGCATCGGCGCTTTGCTCTCTGTGCTGGCGCTGACGCAGGGCCTCGGCATGGGACTGCTGGTGGTTACAGTGCTGTATGCCTTCCTCACCATTCAGGTGGATGGCAGCAGTATCTTAGATTTCCTGCACCGCGCCGCCTGTTTTCTCTTTCTGCGGCAGCAATACTATGAATGGAGGCTGGACCCATGAACCGAAAACAGAAAAAGGAGCTGTGCCAGCGGCAGTCGACACGGCAGCTCATGGGGATCGTCCGCGTGACGCCCCACGGCATCGTGACAGATTCCGGAGAGCGGGTCTTCTTCCTGATCCAGCCGGACAACCTCTCTGTCCTCTCCCCGGAGGTCATCCGGGGTCGCATCTGCTCCCTTACCATGCTTCTCAGCACCCAGCCCTCGCTGGAAATTCTGGCGCTGGACTCCCGCGAATCCTTCCAGCGGAACAAGGAATATTACCTGCGGCGACTGGAGGAGGAAACGGAGCCTGCCGTGCGGGAGCTGTTGGAGCGGGACATGGCCCATCTGGATGCCATTCAATTCTCCTCCGCCTCCTCCCGCAAATTTGTGCTGGTGCTCCCACTGGATGAAAAAGCCGGTGCGGATGAAGGTGCGCTGCGGCAGTTGGAGAAAGCCATCTGCGACCATGGGCTCCGCGTGCGTCTGGCGGAGGAACAGGATGTCAAGCGCCTGCTGGCGATCTACTACCGGCAGGATCTCACCACGGAGGTCTTCCGTGATTTCGATGGAGAGGAGTATATGGCACATGGCTAAAAAGAAACAGAAGAAGAAAAAGAAGATGCCGGAGCAGGTCCAGCGCCCGAAAGACTTTCTGGACATGATCGCGCCCGCGGCGGTGAAGTTCAACACCGACCACTTCATCCTTGGCAGTCGGTATCACACGGCGATGACACTGAAAAGCTACCCGCCCATGACGGATGAGCTGGCGCTGCTGCGGGGCCTTGGCGATATGGGCGGCGTCAACCTGCGCCTGACGGCACGGCAGGTCACGCCTGCCGAGGAGGACGCCATCCTCCACGCCGCCACCAACAAAAGCCGCATGGAGCGGAGCAACACCAATGACTACAAGCAAAGCGTTACGGCGGAGGCCAACCTGCGGGATATGGCGGAGCTGCTGGCAAAGCAGCGGCAGGAAAAGGAGCCGCTCATCCACTGCGGCGTGTATCTGGACATTGCCGCGGCAGATACGGAAAAGCTGCGCACGGCGCGGGACACGGTATCCGCCCAACTGGTGCGCTCCCGCATGGGCGCCGATCCGCTGCTCCTGCGCCAGCGGGAGGGCTTTCTTTCCGCCAACCCCGCGGGCGGCAGCCAGCTTGCCAATTTTGCAGAGCGGGTATTACCCGCACGCAGTGTTGCCAATCTGTACCCCATGAACTATTCCGGCAAAACCGATCCCAAGGGCTTCTTCATTGGGCGGGACCGCTTCGGTTCCAATATCATCGTGGACTTCGACCGCCGTGCTTCTGACAAGACCAACGCCAGCGCCCTCATCCTTGGCAACACCGGACAGGGCAAAAGTTATCTTCTGAAGCTCCTGCTCTGCAATGTGCGGGAGGCGGGCAAAAGCGTGATCTCTCTGGACTCCGAGCATGAGATGGAGGACGAGTGCCGCGCCCTGGGCGGCTGCTTTTTGGACTACTTAAGCGGGCAGTACCGCATCAACCTGCTGGAGCCGCGCTGCTGGGACGATGGCAGCGGGCCGGAAGACCCGGACGCGCCGGACGCTTTCCGGGGGACGCTGCTCTCTCAGCACATCTCCTTCCTGCGGGATGTGTTCCGTGTCTACAAGGGCTTTGACACGCCCCACATCGACACGCTGGAACTGATGGTGGAGAGCCTGTATAAAAAGTGGAACATCACCGACCACACGGACTTTGCGTCGACGCGGCCGGAGGACTATCCCATCCTCTCCGACCTCTACGATACGATCCAGGATGCCTATGACAACTATGACGCCGCCGGTCTTTATCCGCGGGAAATGCTGCGGGATCTGCTGCTGGGGCTCCATTCCATGTGCCGCGGCGCGGATTCCCGGTTTTTCAACGGGCATACCAATATCACGAACTCCAAATTCCTTGTTTTCTGTGTCAAGGGGCTGGATAACATGGCGGAAAATCTGCGAAACACGCTGCTGTTCAGTCTGCTGTCCTATATGTCGGATCAGCTTCTGACGCTGGGCAATTCCGTGGCAGCCATTGACGAGCTGTACCTGTGGCTGTCCGATCCCACCGTCATCACCTACATCCGCAACGCGCTTAAAAGAGTACGAAAAAAGGAATCCGCCCTGTTCCTTGCCAGCCAGAATCTGGAGGACTTCACCCAACCGGGGATACGGGAGCTGACACGCCCCCTCTTTTCCATCCCCGTCCATCAGTTCATCTTCAACGGCGGCAACGTGGACAAGAAATTCTTCATGGATAACCTCCAATTAGAGGAATCTGAGTATGCCCTGATCCGGGACCCGCAGCGCGGCTCCTGCCTCTACAAGTGCGGCAGCGAGCGGTATCTCTTACAGGTGCAGGCCCCGGAGTACAAGCAGGCCATCTTCGGAACGGCAGGTGGACGGTAATGGCGGTACCCGTTGCGGCACTGGCGAAGATTGCCGCTGCCGCTCTCTCGGACGAGGACACCCGGAAAAGGCTGGGCTGGATCGTGGCGGCGATCTGTTCGCCGTTGATCCTGACGCTGGCGCTGATCTGCGCTCTGCTCTCCGGCAGCGCGGAGCATAACAACTCCGCCGTTCTGCTCTGTTTCAACGGCGGAACGATCCCGAACAAAACGCCTGCGGAATATGTTGCTTACATCGAAGATATGCGCCGCTGCTTCACACTGCTGGACGACGCCATCGCCGCCGTCAATGGCATGACGGAGAACAGCAACAGCCTTGACGGTATCCGCGTCAAGGCTGTTTTCTATGCCATTTTCTTTGGAGAGGACACCCCCAGCCGCCGAGCGCACCGACAGTTCGTGGACTGCTTCGTGACCTACGAGGAACGCACCCGCACCGTCACCGATGAGGACGGGACGGAAACCGAGGAGAGCTACACCGTGGCGCTTCCCATCACGGACATAGCTGCCGTGTATGGCAATATTGAAAACATGCTCCATTTACAGATCTCCGAGGAGCAGAAGTCCAACGCCGACAGTATCTACAACCTCGTCCGCTATGGCGTTGCCGGAGGTTCGGAGGGCTGGATTCCCGGCGCGGATGTGCCGTTTATCGGCGCGGACGGCTTCTGTTCACCCATCGGTTCAGGCTGGGAGCGCCGTGTCACCTCTGAATTCGGCAACCGCATCGATCCCATCACTGGGAAGCGCAAGGGGCACACCGGCATGGACTTGGCAGTCCCCACCGGCACGCCCATCCGCACCGCGCTGCCGGGGACTGTGACGGTCTCCAAGTACAATGCCGGAGGCTACGGCTATTATGTCATGATCGAGCACGGCAACGGTATTGCCACGCTGTATGGGCATTGCTCCAAACTGCTGGCAAGGGTGGGACAAACGGTGCAGGCGGGAGACATCATCGCCCTCTCCGGCAGCACCGGGCGCTCCACCGGGCCGCACCTCCACTTCGAGGTGCGCGTCAACGGGGAACGAACGAATCCGAGGGCGTATCTGCCGAAAGGCTGAAAGGAAAAATTGATTATGAATACTGCAATAAAACCGATTACGCCGGAGCGTGAGCAGGAGCTGGTTGCGAAGCTCGTGGATTTTCTCAGCAGCCGCTACGATGCTGGGAATCTCTATGACATCCTGCGTCACGGACTCGGCATGGATCACGGCGACATGGAGGCGCTGGGCTTCCAGCTCCGCGACTACTACGAGGAGGTCGAATAACATGGCATACCAAAAAGTCTCCAGACCTCCCACGGTCTATCACCTGACGAAAAAGGAACATCTTGACAGCATCCTGGACGACGGCAGAATCCGCCGCTTCAACGATACGGAATGTTGGTTCTGTGAGAGCCTCGACAAAATGAAAGCGTATATGGGGCAGACGGTTCTCTGTGAGGGCAAGCCCTATTACGCCGTGGGCGGTCAGCTCTGCCGCTATCCCAAATTCGTGCCGGAGGACTATGTGCTGCTCAAACTCACCCCTCGTGGCTATGAAGATAACTGGTACCGCTGGAATCAGGAGATCCCTCCCGGCAGTTCCAGAGAACTGATGCAGGCAGCAAAAGAATTCTCCATGCTGAAAATCGGCTACCGCGGCGATATGGCGTTCCGCAGCGCGGAGGTCATCGATGTAGCACTGTTTCTTACGGATGGGATCGCGCAGGGAGAGCCGGTGCAGACCACATCGGAACTACGGGAGCTCCTGTTTGAACACGTCGAGCGCGAGCAGAGGGAATACACAGATTCTCTCTACCGTATGACGCAGGGACAGCTCATCGCTAACGCCGGAGAGATCGAGGCGAATCGTTTTTGCTATAATGCCTTGCTGACCATGCGTTTAGACCGTGAACAGTTGAAAGTGCTGGCGGCTATGGATGACCCGCTGGAGGTGGTGCGCAGCGCATGGGCCTCGGCGCAGGAGGTGGGACAGGAGGAAGAATTCTCTCATACGCTGTTTGAAATCTGTGAACAGACGGTGCAAGAACAGACGATGCAGATGAAATAGGAACGGAGGAATATGCCGACTATGAAAAAAGAAAATGTCACGATCCCATTCGAGAGTGAGCAGCTTGCCGCTCTCGAATTTTCGCTCAAAAAGAAAAATACCAGCGTGCAGGCGCAGCTGGAGGAACTGCTCAAATGTCTCTACGAATCCGAGGTGCCGGAGCCGGTGCGGGAATATCTCGCCAGCCGCGCGGCGCCCGCTGCCCGTCCCCGTCGTCCGGCAAGACCGGCGAAGCCACAGCCGCGGGAGGAGCCTCCCTCCGCGTTGGCGCAGCCCACTGACGAAAGGAATGGTGAGTGAGATAGCGGATCATGTAGACATCACCCTGTGGATCGACCGGCGATGGAAGGATGCCATCGAGAAGCATCTCAAAGGTGAAACCCTGCAGGAGCATCTGGAGAATGTGCTGGATGAGCTGTGCAACCAGCTCCCGGAGCAAGAGTATGAGCGTATCAGCTGTGCAATCCAGTCGGAAGCCGCCGCGCAGCGAGCAAAGGAAGAAGCTGCCCGCACCTACGCCGCCTACCATGTGACGGAGCGCGGGCAGGAGTGGTACTTCA
>ENA-OWRJ01003155-OWRJ01003155.1-human-gut-metagenome-genome-assembly--contig:-NODE-3155-length-12500-cov-2.814303_pt1 | contig 12500 bp, 8 predicted proteins | sample MGYA00248269_ERZ651897 | MGnify/ENA primary metagenome ERZ651897 (study PRJEB26924, sample SAMEA4378252) | human gut metagenome | biome: human gut; feature: human-associated habitat; material: faeces...
CCTGCACACTGCGGCGGTAAGCAAAGTCCGCCTGAACAATTACCTTGTTAATCTGGCCGCTGAGCGTGATGTTGTTGACATAGCGCGAGCCGAGATTGTTCTGCAGCGCTTCAAAAAGATTGGAAACCGGAATATCATATGCCTCCAGCTTGGTACGGTCAATGTCCAGATAAATATGCGGCGTATCGGCCGTAAAGGTGGAAAAGGCATAAGACAAATCCGGAGAGGAATTCAGGCGTCCGAGAAACTCGCCCATGACCCGATATAAGTCCGACGGGGTAAAAGCGGCATTGGTTGCCAGAAGTTCCAGCGACAAACCGCTGCTTTTGCCAATGCCGGGAATGGACGGCGGCGCAAAGAAGTTGACCTCGGCGCCGGGCGTCTGACCGAACTCTTCCGTCAATTTTTCGGTAATTGCCTCAATGGAGAGGTTTTTAGAGGTGCGCTTTGCCCATTCCTCCAGACCGACAACGCCGAATGCAACATTTTCGCCTCCGCCGCCGAGCATGGAGTAACCGGCAACGGTAATAAAATAACTGACACCGTCGATTTTCATAGCCCTTTCGGCAATGTCCGCCATTACCCCGTTGGTTTTATTGATACTCGAAGTATCGCTCAGCTGAACGTTGGCAAAGATAATGCCCTGATCTTCTTCCGGCAGAAACGAAGTCGGCGTTGCCAGAAATCCGAGACCTATGACGGCAATGGTTCCGAGCGTAACCAAAGCCGTCGTTTTCAGCCGGCTTGAGAAAAAGCCGACAGTATTCAGGTAATGGCTTTTGAAAAAATCTATGGTTTCGTCAAACCATTTGAAAAAACCATGAGGTTCGGTTTCGCGGTCGCCGCGAAGAAAAATGGCACAAAGCGACGGGCTGAGGGTGAGGGCATTGAATGCCGAAAAGACAACGGCGGTAGCAATGGTAACGGCAAACTGCTGATAAATTTTGCCGGTAATACCGGCCATAAGGCCGACTGGGATAAAAATGGAAAGCAGCACGAAAGTGGTGGCAACAATGGCACTGGCAATCTGCTGCATCGCCTTGACCGAGGCTGAATGCGCATCCATATTCTCATAGACCATCAGATACTGCACGCGCTCGACGACGATAATCGCGTCGTCGACAACCAGACCGATGGCAAGAATCATCGCAAAAAGAGTCAGAATATTGATGTCGAAGCCCAGCAGATAGATGACAGCAAAGGTGGCAATCAGCGAAACCGGAATGGTAATCAGCGGTATCAGCGTGGTCTTGAACTTTTGCAAAAAGACGTATGTTACAAGAACGACCAGCGAAAAGGTTATGACCAGCGTTTCGACAATGCTGGCAATCGAGGCGCGGACATAATCGGTTGAATCGTAGGCAACACGGAACTCCATGTCGTCGGGAAAACCTTTGCTGAGTTCTTCAATCTCGGCACGAACGCGTTTCATGATGTCCAGCGAATTGGAGTTCGGGGTCTGGCTGAGGCCGATGATGACCGCCGGCGCGTTGTCAAAATGCGCGTTCATGTTGTAGTTGTCGGCACCCAATTCAATCCGCGCGACATCGCTGAGGCGGACGATACCGCCGTCCTTGTCGGTCGTAACGACTATGTTTTCAAAATCCCGGACGTCGTTAAGCAGCCCCTTAGCGGTCAGAGACAGAACCAACGCCGTATCTCGGTCGCTCGGCGCGGCGCCGATTTGGCCGACCGATGCCTGAATATTCTGCGAGGAAATAGCGTTGACGATATCCGTACTGCTCAGGCCCAGCGAAGAAAGCCGGTCGCTGTTGAGCCAAACGCGCATGCTGTACTGCGGTCCGTAGACGGAAACGTCACCGACACCGTCAACACGGGCCAGCGGATTTTGAATGTCGGTATAGGCGAAGTTGCTGAGGTAAAGGTCATTATAGGTGTTGTTCGGCGAACGCAGCACCAGCAGGCCCAGAATGTTGGACATCTGGGTCTTGACGTCAATGCCTTCCTGCTGCACCAGTGCCGGCAGCTGCGACATAACCTGCGACAAACGGTTTTGAACCTTAACCTGCGCAATATCCGGATCGGTGCCGACATCAAAGGTAATGGTCAGACTGTATGAACCGTTGTCATCGGAAGAAGAAGACATGTAAAGCATGTTTTCCACACCGTTAATCTGGTTTTCAATCGGCACGGCCACCGTGTCAACCAAAACCTGCGCACTGGCACCGGGATAAGTGGTGGAAACGACAATCTGCGGCGGCGTAATCTGCGGGTACTGGGAAACCGGCAGCACCGCTATCGCCAGCAGGCCGAGCAGAATCATTATGACAGAGATGACGCCGGCAAAACGGGGACGGTCGATAAAATATTCGGAAAACATTATTTACCCTCCTGCCCGGCAGCGGAAACAACCCTGATTTTCTGATCTTTGCGAATGGTGCCGACCTTATCCAGAACAATGCGGTCGCCTTTTTGGAAACCGTTGCGCACCAGATAATCGCTGCCGACCGACGCAACGATGTCAATCCTGACCTTGTCAAGGCGGTTGCCGTTGACGACATAGACATAGCTGCCGTCCGGCGCCAGCGTGACCAGACTCTGCCTTATCAGGATGCCGTCCGTATATTTTCTTTCAACCAGCACGTCAACATAGGCATTGGCAATCAGAGTTTTGTCCGCATTGGCAAAATCGGCGTAAACGGCGATGGAGTTGGTACTGCGATTGATCTGGTTGTCGGCGAAACGATAAGTGCCCGGCTGTTCGAAAATGCGGCCGTCAGCCAGGCGGAGCCGGATTTTTTCGCCGGCAAAAAGGCCTCCCTTGCCGATTTCTTCCAGATAATCCTTGTCGGTTATCGAAAACACGACCCGTATCGGGTTATACTGGATAATGCTCAACAACGGCTGCCCGGACGGCGAAACATAATCGCCCTTCGTCAGCGAAACGTTGCCGACAATCCCTGATATGGGCGCCTGAATAACCGTATAGTCATAGTTGACTTTTGCCAGTTCATAGTCGGCTTTGGCGGCGGCCAGCTGCGCCTCGGCCGACAAATAAGATGCCTTGGCGTTGTCGACTTCGGTTTTGGACACCGCCCGGGCGCCGGCGCTGCGTATGCGGCGGTAATAGACCTGCGCATTGTTGAAATTGGCCTGTGCTTCCAGAACCTGCGCCGCGGCGGCATCCATCCGCGCCTTATATTCATTCTGCCTTATGACAATCAGAGTGTCGCCGGCGGCAACTTCCTGCCCACCTTCAACATAAATGTCTTCGAGAAAACCGCTGATATAGGGAATGACGTCAACGTCGCTAATCGGAGTCACATAACCGATATAGGTCTTCTCAACCGTTACGTCCTGAGGCTGCAACGGCGCGGTGTGCAGCACCAGTTCGCCGCCGTTTTCCGGCGAAGCTTTATCTGAGGGGCCGGGTTTAAGGTAGAAATAGCCGATTAACAGCGCGACAACCAGCAAAACCGGCAGCAAAACGCCGTAAGTTTTCTTTTCTTCCCCGTATTCCATTTTTTTTACAACCCCTCAACTTTATGTTTAAGCTCAAAGTTTAAATAAGCGGCAATCATGCGCTTTCAAGAAGCCGGGGCGTATTTTTGTAAGCAGTTCCGACGTGGGGATAAACTGTGGGATTTTGAAGATTTTTCTTTGCGGAAAGCAAAAATAATAGTAAAGTCAGGATTAATTGTCTGCCGCGGCTGTCCGGCCGCTGCATTTGGTTATGTTTTGAGAGGATGATTTACGGAAAATGGTCAAAGGTAAAGAAAACAAACCGGTTGTTCTGCAGGTTCTGCCCGAACTGGAAATGGGGGGCGTCGAAATCGGCACGGTCGAAATCGCCGGGGGCATGCAGAAACACGGCATTACGAACTTTGTCGCCTCGCAGGGCGGCCGACTGGTTTATGACCTGGAAAAAATCAGGGTCGGGCATCTGACGCTGCCGCTGAAAACCAAAAACATTTTCAAAATGCGCAAAAACGCCGACAAGCTGGCGCAGTTTATCAGGGAAAACGGCATCAACATCGTGCACGCCCGTTCGCGCGCACCGGCCTGGAGCGCCTATTGGGCGGCAAAGAAAGCCGGCGTCCATTACATGACCACGTTTCACGGCACTTACGGACTCGGCCCCTGGGGACTGAAAAAGCTTTATAACCGGGTCATGACCTACGGCGAGCGCGTTATTGCCATTTCGGAGCATATCAAGCGCCATATTCTGGCCAATTACAAAATTTCGGAAGACAAAATCCGTCTGGTGCACCGCTGCGTCAATACCGAAAAATTTTCGCCGGAAGCGGTTACGCCGGAAAGAATGATAAACACAGTGCGGGACTACAATATTCCAGACGACAAAAAAGTTTTGCTGCTCGGCGGCCGGATTACCCGGTGGAAAGGGCAGCACCTGCTGATTGAGGCCTTGTCAAAGGTCAAAAATCAGAATTATTATTGTATTATTGCCGGCGACGAACAGGGCCGCGAGGAGTATGTCAAAGAGCTTAAGGGACTGATTGCCAAGTACGGTCTGGAAAACCGGGTGGCCATCTTCGGAAAAGTGCTGGACATGCCGGCGCTGATGATGGTTTCCAACGTCATCCTGTCGACGGCCATCGAACCGGAAGCCTTCGGCCGTATCGCCATTGAAGGACAGGCCATGGGCAAAATCGTCGTCGCGTCCAATCACGGCGGTTCGCTGGACAGCGTCATTGACGGCAAAACCGGACGCCTCTTTTACAACAATAACGCCGCTTCCTTAGCCGAAGCCATCGACTGGGCTCTGTCGCTCTCCGAAGGCGAGGAAGAAAAAATCGCCAAAGCGGCGGTCAAAAACGTAAAAGACAACTTCACAAAAGAAATTATGTGTGCTAAAACTATCAAGGTTTATGAGGAGCTTATGGCTTCGGATAAACCAAACGATTAATTTAACAAAAGGAAAATTTTAAAATGGTTGCGATAAAATTACCTGACGGTAGTATTTTAGAGATGGAAAGCGGGGTCAACGGATTTGACGTCGCAAACAAGATTAGCCCAAACCTGGCCAAAGCAGCTTTGGCCATTACCGTAAACGGCAAAACACAGGATTTAAGCACTCCCATCACTACCGACGCAACCGTGACCATTATCACCGGTAAGGATAAGAAAGGCCTTCACATCCTGCGCCATTCCTGCTCGCATGTCATGGCGCAGGCGGTCAAGGAGCTGTGGCCCGACGTTCAGGTTACTATCGGCCCGGCCATTGAAAACGGCTTTTATTACGACTTTGCGCGCAAAGAACCGTTTACGACCGAAGACTTTGAAAAAATCGAAGCTAAAATGCATGAAATCGTCAAACGCGACGAAAAGCTCGAACGTATCGTCATGCCGCGTAACGAGGCCATCAAATACTTCAAAGACATGGGTGAGCATTATAAGACCGAAATTATTGAAGACCTGCCGGAAGACGAAACAATTTCGCTGTATCGTCAGGGAGCATTTACGGATCTCTGCCGCGGGCCGCACGTACCCTCCACCGGCAAAATCGGCGACGCCTTCAAACTGATGAAAGTCGCAGGCGCATACTGGCGCGGCGACTCTACCAAGGAAATGCTGCAGCGTATTTATGCAACGGCCTGGGCGGACAAAAAAGACCTCAAGGCTTATCTGGAAATGCTGGAAGAAGCCGAAAAACGCGACCATCGCAAACTCGGCCGCGAGATGGATCTGTTCCACTTTGAGCCTGAATATGCGCCGGGCGCGGTTTTCTGGCACGACAAAGGCTACAAGATTTACCGCAAGCTGATTGAGTATATGCGCAATCGCCAAGAGCATAACGGCTATATCGAAATTGCCACACCGCGTATTATGGACCGCGTTCTGTGGGAGATTTCCGGCCATTGGGACAAATACGGCGCGCACAACTACTCGGGCAAGACCGAAGACGAAAAACAGTTCTGCGTCAAGCCGATGAACTGTCCGGGCGGCCTGCTGGTTTACAAACAGGGCATTAAGTCTTACCGCGACCTGCCGCTGCGCGTGGCCGAGTTCGGCATGGTCAACCGCTATGAGGCTTCCGGTTCGCTGATGGGACTGATGCGCGTCCGCGAGTTTACGCAGGACGATGCGCACATTTTCTGCACGCCGGAACAGATGGAAGAAGAATGCGTCAAGACCATCAAACTGATTTTGGACATTTACAAAGACTTCGGCTTTGAAGACGTCAAGATTTATCTGTCAACGCGCCCGGACAGCATTTACCGCATCGGTTCCGACGAAATCTGGGACATTTCGGAGAAAGCCCTGGCTAATGCTCTGGAACACAACGGCTACAAATATGAAATCAACGAAGGCGAAGGCGCGTTCTACGGTCCGAAGCTGGAATTTATTCTGCGCGACGCCATCGGCCGCGAATGGCAGTGCGGAACCGTTCAGATGGATATGAACCTGCCGCAGCGCTTTGACATTTCGTACATCGGCGAAGACGGCGAAAAACATCAGCCGGTTATGCTGCATCGCGCATTGTTCGGCTCAATTGAGCGTTTTCTCGGCATTCTGATTGAAAACCATGCCGGCAAGCTGCCCTTGTGGCTGTCGCCGGAACAGGTTGTGGTCTGCCCGATTGTCAGCGACATTGACGATTATGCCGAAGAAGTTGTCAAAAAGCTGCAAGAGGCGGGTTTGTATGCCAAATCGGATCTGCGCAACGAAAAAGTACGCGAGCATTCGTTAGCCAAGGTTCCGGTTATTGCCGTTGTCGGCGCCAAAGAGAAAGAGAACGGTACGGTTACCGTCCGCCGTCTTGGTTCCGAAAAACAGGAAACGGTTAAACTTGACGATTTTGTCGCCGCTTTAGTCAAAGAGGCACAGATGCCGCATTTGCACGAATAAGTCACGGCAAAAACAAAAGCCCGCCGGAAACGGCGGGGTTTTTATATGCAATAAAAACTAAACAATATAAAAGTCAGCGCAACGACTTCAAAACATCGGACAAATCAACATTCAGACAGTCGGCAATCATCAACAACGTATACATTGCCGGTTTTTGTTTTAACCGCTCGATATACAATATAGAACTTTTACTCAGCCCGGTTTCCTGAGCTAATTTATACTGACTGATGCCCTGCTGAATGCGTTTTTTTCGCAAAACGCCAACAATTTCATCGCTTATGGTCTGTGCTTCTCTTTTATTCATAACAAGACTATAAATTAACTTGACATTCAGCCATAGCTCTTTATACTTACCTAAAAAACAGTAAATAGAAATACGCATGATATTTACTTGCCAAAGCTGAAAATTTTGATTATTGTCAACGGAAGAATAGCCGCAGTAAGAGGCGGTTATCGAAGGGCTAGAGATAGTCCGGGCGTTTAGAACACGTCTAGTGATACACGACAGGGTTTGGATATAACTCTGAAACTTAATTGTGGTTTTTTCCGCAATTAGGACTATATCCCCGGTTGTAAAAGTCTTTTATGGCCGGGGAGGCCCTGAGGTAACGACGGGCAAGCCATTTTCGTGTATCATGGTTGTTCTACTCCCCGGCCACCTTTTCCAAGGTGGTTTTTCTTTAGCTCTCTTATATTACATTACGGAAAGGAGGGACTATGGAAAAAGAACTATCTCTCACCATCATCCACAATGACCAAGGCGAAGAAGGTTATCTGCTCACGCAAGACGACATGCGGCAGCTGCTTAAAGATTTCCGCCGGGAGGCGCAGCTGAGTTTCGAAGCTCTGGGCAAACTCTGCGATATCGACCCCGAAATTCTGCAGGATTATGAGGAAGGAATTTACAATTTGCGGCCGGAAGCCTACCGGCTGATTCTTCACGTTTACGGTTTGCTGTTTGACGATTTCAAAGTCAAAAACTGATTTACGGCAAGAGCCCTTCCCAGGAGCTTTGTTTTCAAAACTCCATTATGGCGCCGGCGAACGTTACTGCAACAGCGTCAAAATCGCGCGACGGACATTTTCATCCTTGCGGCGGAAACCTCTAACCAGACAAAGTTCGGCGTCAGATACCAAAACTTTTTCATCGACGCAGATGCCGGCAAAAAAATCGACCAGCGAGATATTCAACACGCTCAAAATCTTTAACAGCCGGGCGCAGGAAATACGATTAACGCCGGCCTCATATTTCTGCACCTGCTGAAATACGACGCCGATTTCGCGTGCCAGACGCTCCTGGCTGAAATTGTTCTGTTCGCGGAAGAAGCGCAGTCTTTTTCCCAGTTCGACATCTATTGCACCGACTTTTGGCATATAAGCCCTCCTATATGTCATAAAAAAACCACCTGTAAAAGGTGGTCGGAGAGCTGAGAATCATATCTGTAGAAATGACATTTTAGCCTTTAAGACAAACATCTCTGTACATTCGCTAAAATCTCCCCGACCGGCAAGGGTTCGGGTCAGAAGACATAAGCTTTTTTTGCAAAAATTAAAGCTTACGAGGCTACTACAGATTAAGAGCTTCTCAGGGCTCCGCTTCTTTTACAAGAACCAGAAAGGCAGGAAAAGCCAACCTTTCCTGCTTTTCAAAATAAACGAAAATTTGCAGATTTGCAAACCGAAAAGACAATCGGTCACAGTTTTGTGGAAGAGGCCTTAAGCGCGGCCGCGGTTATTAACGTTTTTGAGATTTTCGTCAATATAACTGCGGATATCGCGGCCAAAAGTCTGCTTAATGTAAGAAGTCAGCGCCGAGGGCTGCTCGACATATTTTTCAGCTTCGGTCTGCGCCTGCAAAAGCTCTTCAATCTTCATGACTTTTGCCAGAGCGTCACGTTTTTCGGCCGCTTTGGGCGCACCGCGAACCGCCGCAATGTTAAACAGGACATGAGCGCGGTAAATGTCTTTCGGATAAGCGGTGCCCAGCGCCAGAATATCGCCGAGTTCGGTCATGGCATTGACATTGCCCTGATTAACCGCCAAACGCAGAAACTTAACCGCATTGCCGTAGTTCTGCGTAATGCCGTGCCCATTCAAATACATTTCCGCCAAAACGTACTGCGCTTCCGAATATTCGGCATTGGCCGCCTCACGGATGAGTTTGACCGCTTTGCCGTAGTCCTGCGGGTAAATGAACCCTTTATAATAGGCATAGCCGAGCATAAACTTGGCGGTCGGATTGCCCTTGCCGGCAGCCTTCTTAAACAGTTCCATGGCGGCGCGGCTGTTTTTGCCGACGTTGGAACCGCTGAGATAAATAAAAGCCAGATTGACCGAAGCTTCAACATTGCCGAGTTTGGCCGCTTCGTCAAACAGAGTGGCGGCCTTCAAATAGTCTTTTTCGGTGCCGATACCGCTGTAATACAGGCTCCCAAGGTTGTTGATGGCCACATTGTCTTTCTGGGCCGCGGCCATCGAATAGTAGCGGAAAGCCTTGTCATAATCAATTTCAACGCCTTCTTCCCCATACAGATACATATATCCCAGAGTAAGCTGAGCATTAACGTCGCCCTCTTCCGCCTGCCGGGTTATGCGCTGCACAAAAGATTCCTTCTTTTCGTCCGGCCGGGCATAGACCTTTTTGCTTTCTTTCTTTTTGGAAAAGGAAAAGTTCATAAACGAGAAGATACCCTTGTCCTCTTCGTCTTCAGGTTTGGTTTCCGTCTCGGCGCCGCGGTCAATGTTCTTAACCGTATCGGTCAGGCTCAACTGGGGCCTGTCTTTTTTCTGCCCGATATCCGGCACCTGCGCCGCGGCATTTTCGGCCGCAAAAAGCAACGATACCAAGAACAAAACCAATTTGCGCATTTTTCCCCCTTATCTGCCTTCCGACCGGTTGCTCAGCGGAACCTCAATCTCCGCACGCTCTTTACTGACGTTCTTATGATATATTCTTATTTGGCGCCGCGTCAATTTCTTTTCGCGTTTTGCGACCTCATTTTCGGCGGCGTCATAATCCTGCCAGTAATCCCGTTCATAATTGTCGCGATAAATGTTGCGGTTCATGTCGACGCGGAATTTGCGCGCTTTGCCATAACCGTCCCAATCGCTTTTGTCTTTGCGCGGGTCATACTTTTGGGCCGAAATGAAGTTCGGATAAGTTCTGTCCTTGCCGGTTACGTCGATTTTATCGTGCAGCGGCGAATATTTGCGCGAAATGCTTTCCCGATAGCGGCCGGAAATTTCATAGATGCTTTTCAGGTCATAGTTGCCGCGGGCCGCGATGGCAATGTTGTCCTTGTCTCTGAAGTCGAATTCCTTTTCAACGTCAAATATCTTATGCGGCCGCACCATATAACAGCTTTTGATGAGGTCATGGCAGGCCTTGTAGGTGCCGTCCCGATAATCGGGTGGGATACGCAGCGCACGGTAGCCGTCCTCCAGCCAACGGACTTTTTCCAGCACCATCATATTATATTCGTGATTGGCCTGTTTATTGATTTTCTGAATGCCTTTTTTCAAGATCTCAATACGGTATTCGGCACGCTGAACCTCCTGCGCAGACATCTTTTTGCGGCTTGCTTTCAGATTTTCTTCCAAAGCCCGCTGCTCTTCATAAAGCAAGTGTGTCTGAAGGTCGGCGCGATAAAAGGCGTCAATTTTTATCTGAACCTCGGCCTTGAATTCCCGTCCGCCGCCCAGCGAAAGATGCAGATACAACTTGTCGTCATAATAGTTTTTGCCGTTTTTCTTAAGCTGGACGCAGTTTTTCATATCGTTATCATAAAACAGGCTGCGCGTTTCGGCCGGATTGACGCCGAGATTGGGCGCCCGCGTCAGCGTGCTGCGGGTTTTGCTGACACCGGTATAATATTTGCGGGTAATGGTCAGGCGCAGAATGTCATTGACGCGGTCAAGATGGCCGCGAACGCCGGCAAGCTCCTGTTGCAGGCGGTTAACGTCGCCGTGCTGCTGAAAGCTCTCGTTGATTTTACGCACTTCGGCCATCTGTTCGACCCGATAATCCTGAATTTTTTCAATCGCACGGCGCGCTTTTTTCATAACCGGAAGGATAACGTAAACCGGATTGTTTTCGTTGTCGCGGTATTCCAGCCGCATACAGGTAAAAGGCGTAACCTCCTTAAGGCTGTAATTGGTAACGACGTTTTCGCGAACGGTAATAATCCTGTTTTTCTTAGCGTCGACATGCGGAATCTTCTGGATGTGCATTTCCAGTTCGCCGTTGAGCTGATTCATGCAGGCAATCTGCTCCGGAATGCCGTAAATTTCATAGAGGCCGCGGTAGACCTCGCGATAAGCCTTCATGCCGTCGCGGTAATAATTGAGCAAAAACAGCACCTCTTCCTGATTGATGCGGTGCTCGACATAGGCCTGAAAAATTTCGCGGCAGTTTTCCTTGTCATATTCCTTTTGAATGGCGTCAATTTCTTCCGAGCTGTATTTGACGATGTCCTTAGCGGTAATGGCGCGTTCAAAAACAGACTCCTCAGGCTGTTCCAAAAAATTATCGCCGAATTCTTCACAAAGTTCTTTGTATATTTTTCTGCTGAATTCCGTATCGTTAAGCATTCTTCTGTCTTTCGGTTTTCTTCCTTAACTTATAGATTATAGGTCGAATCGGGTTTAAACACAATAAAAAAGAGCGGTGGAAATCGCCACCGCTCTTTTTTGAACTCCGCCGCCGGATTAGAACAAGCTCAATACCGACTGAGCCGCCTGGGATGCCAGGCTCAAAGAGTTGATGGCCAGCTGCTGTCTGGTCTGAAGGGCCAGCATATTTGCGGACTCTTCGTTCATGTCGGCCAGCGTCAGCTTATCGGAACCTTCCTCAAGCACGTTAATCAGGCTCTCGGTAAAGTTCTCGCGGTTTTCCACGATTGAATAGTTGTTACCGAATTCGGAAGCCATGTTACGCAGGGAGGTAATTGCATTTTCCAACTCGCTGATAGAAGCGTCAATCGCCTCATTGTCAGGATTGGTCCAGTCTTCGGCACGGCTGATTTTCAGACCTTCGTCGGAAGTGTCGGCAAAAGTACCGTTAATGGTCAGGTAAGACGAACGATCTTCATTGAAAACAACCTTGAGACTGTTTCCCTGCAGCAGGTTGACGCCTTTGTAGCCGGAATCTTTGGCCAGCTGGTCAATCTGATCCAGAATTTCATTATATTGCTTCATGGAAGTTGTACGGGTGCTGTTGCCGATTTCGCCGTTAAACGTAATACCGGAAATCGTACCGCTGACATTGGCAACAATACCTTTGGAGTTGCTGATTTTAATCTGGCCGTTTTCGACCGTTGCCGTAAAACCGCCGATTACGGTATCTTCGGCATCCTTAACACCGTCCGTGCCGTCATTCAGCGCCGTAGCAATTTTGGTTGCAGCCTGTTCCAGGCTATCAGTATCCTCCAGAGTTACCTCAATATCCTGATCAGCAACGCCCTCAATTTTGACAGTAATGTTTTTTGTATCGTCAGCCGCCGTATATGTACCGCTGGAGGTGGTACCTTTGACGGTAGCGTTGTCACGGGCGGTATTGGCCAATGCCTTCGCCTGCTGAACGAAGTCGGTAATCGCCTCAATACCTTCGTTGGCCGCCTGAATCGTCTGAACCGCCTGGCCCATGCTGTCCAACAGAGAGCTCAGGTCGC
>ENA-OWRJ01003173-OWRJ01003173.1-human-gut-metagenome-genome-assembly--contig:-NODE-3173-length-12436-cov-2.290445_pt1 | contig 12436 bp, 8 predicted proteins | sample MGYA00248269_ERZ651897 | MGnify/ENA primary metagenome ERZ651897 (study PRJEB26924, sample SAMEA4378252) | human gut metagenome | biome: human gut; feature: human-associated habitat; material: faeces...
GGGGGGCCGCGGGGGAAAAAGAAAGAGGGGGGGGGGGGTGCCCCCCCCCGCAGGTTCGCCAGAAAAACTAGCCGCGATAGATGATGTGCTCGCGCACGTCGGCCAGGGAAGCGCAGCCGGTGAGCAGCATGGCCTGCACCAGCTGGCCCTGCATCTGCTGCCAGTACTTGGTCACGCCTTCCACACCGCCGCCGATGGCCGCGATGCAGAGCGGACGGCCCACCAGCACGGCGTCGGCGCCCAGGGCCAGCATCTTGAGCACGTCTACGCCGTCACGCACGGCGCCGTCGGCCAGGATGGTGATCTTGCCGCGCACGGCATCGGCGATGGCGGGCAGCACGGTGGCGGTACCGGGGCAGTGGTCCAGCACGCGGCCGCCGTGGTTGGAGACCACGATAGCGTCGCAGCCGGCGTCGATGGCGCGATGGGCGTCGTCGGGGGTCATGATGCCCTTGACGATGAACTTGCGGCCCATGTCATGCACGTAGCGCACCACGGTCTCCAGTTCCGTCACGGACATGGGCATGACCGGGCGGCCCATCTTGCGCAGGGTGATGAGCCCGGCGGCGTCCACGTCCACGCCCAGGATGGGGCTGCCGTCGGCCAGCACGCGGTCGATCTTTTCGAACAGTTCCTTGCCTTCCCAGGGCTTGATGAAGGGGATGCCGTGGCCGTTGCAGGCCTTCAGGGCCTTGACGGCGGCGTCGATGATGAAGGGCGGCACGCCGTCACCGGTACAGCCGATGACACCGGCGGCGCGGCTGCCTTCCAGGATGGCGAAGATGTAGTCGTCTTCGCTCATGGCATCGCTCATGTTGAAAGAGACGCCGCCGATGGGGGCCGCCATGACGGGGAAGCTCAGGTCGATGCCCAGGATGGTGCAGTTGGTGCGGGGCTCGCGGGCGTCGTGCAGGGCCGTCATGTTAAGTTTGCAGGCATTGAGGGCTTCGCGGTTGTTGCGGAAGCTGGCACCGGTGCCCAGGCCGCCCATGCCGGGCACTTCACCGGAACAGGCCTTGCCATCGCAAACGGGGCAAACGCGGCAGTGACCCTTCATGCGCTCACGCGCGGCAGCTCTGATCTCTTTCATGGGATGACTCCTTTATGACAGGAATGGTTGTGTTCGGGGCAGGCGCTCTCGAATGAGGGGGCGGCATCGGCAGTATAGGTCAGGGCAGGGGACTTGTCATCCGCTGGAGGAGGACATATATTGTGAAAAAAATAACATAGCGGAAAAGTCTGCCATATTTTCCTGTACAGGGACCATTTTCCATGCTAGTTGCGACAGCAACAAAGATCGAAGGGGAAATGGATTCATCTTTCCCGGCAGGCGGCTTTAAAAATCTTGAAAAAAAGGCGTGCAAATCCAATATGTTGCCTTGCCACGCTGAAATTTGTTTTTTCTTCAAAAAAAAGGTGGATTTTTCATAAAAAATTTCATAAAAAGTAGCCAGCTCAACGGATGGCCTTTTCCAGAAATCCATGGAGAAAAATCTTCGTGAATTTTGGAGCAAACACTTGACGGCAGAGCAGGCTCTGCGTAATCTCATATCGTGCGTGGCTGTTTGTTTGGTCAAACAGTATTTTCTCCAGTGCGGCACGGCCCGCCAGACTCCGTGCCGCATTTTTCATCACTGGCGACGCATGCTTCCAGAGCGCACCACGCAGCCGTGGCCCTTCCTCCTCAAGGCCCGGCGCTCCCCCGCCCGGTTCCGGGCGGGTTTTTTTATGCCTCCCATCCCTCCTCCGGGGCCAGCTTGCGCCCTGTGCGGCCTCGCGCTATGCTGGCCGGGCCTTGAGGCATAACCCAAGCCCGGCGGCGGCAAGCCGTTTCCTATGGATATTCATGATATTCGCGCCAAACTGGCAAAGGATGAACCCACCATCGGCACCTGGCTGCAACTGCCTTCCGCCGATGTGGCAGAACTGATGGCCCGTGCCGGCTATGACTGGGTGGCTGTGGACATGGAGCACGGTTCCTTCGGCCGCACCGGCCTGCCCGACATCTTCCGTGCCATCCAGTGCGGCGGGGCCGCGCCCTTTGCCCGCTTGCCCGTCGCGTCCAAGGCGGCCGTCAAGGCCGCTCTGGAAGCGGGTGCGCAGGGCCTGATCTTTCCCATGATAGAGAGCCGAGAACAGCTGGACCAGGCCATCAGCTGGGCCACGTATCCCGGCCACGACGACGGCCGCCGGGATGGGGAGCCCCTGCGCGAGAACCGCGGCGTGGGCTTTTGCCGGGCCAATGCCTTTGGCAAGGATTTCGATGCCTACATGCAGGCCACGGCGCCCCGGCTTTTCCTGGTGGCCCAGATCGAGCATATCCGTGCCGTGGAGGAGCTGGACGCCATCCTTTCCCAGCCGCGTCTGGACGCCATCATGGTGGGCCCCTATGACCTTTCCGGCTCCATGGGCCTGACAGGGCAGTTCGACCATCCTGACTTCAAGGCCGCCATGGCCCGCATCCATGAGGCCTGCCGGCGCCACCATGCCCGCATGGGCCTGCATGTGGTACAGCCCGATCCCGAGGAGCTGCGCCGTCAGGCGGGCAGCCGCTTCATCGCCTACGGCATCGACTCGGTCTTCCTCTGGCAGGCGGCGGCACGTCCCGCCGGGGGGTAGGGCAGGGCATCGGGAGGAAGGCCGTGAAGGTGACTGTTTTCGGCGGTTCCGGTTTTTTGGGGTCGCATATCTGTGACAAGCTCTCCGATGCCGGGCACGACGTGACCATCGTGGATGTGCGTCCCTCTCCCTGGCTGCGTGACGGCCAGAAGCTGGACGAAGACTGCGTGCAGGCCGCCGTGGAAGGGGCCGAGGTGGTCTTCAATTATGCGGGCATCGCCGACATCGGCGAAGCCAACGAGCGCCCCGTGGATACGGTCCGCCTCAACGTGGTGGGCAACGTCATGGTCCTGGAGGCCTGCCGCCGGGCCGGTACCGGGCGCTACATCTTTGCCAGCTCGCTCTATGTCTACGGCAAGTCCGGCGGCTTCTACCGGTGCAGCAAGCAGGCCTGCGAGATCTACATCGAGAATTACCAGGCCATGTACGGCCTGCCGTACACCATCCTGCGTTACGGTTCCCTGTACGGCCCCCGCGCCGACATGCGCAATGCCATCCACCGCTTCGTGCACGAGGCCCTGACCACGGGCAGCATCACCTATTACGGGACGCCCACGGCCCTGCGCGAATACGTGCACGTGGACGACGCCTCCTCCGCCACCCTGCATGTCCTGGGGCCGGAGTACGCCAACCAGAACATCATCATCTCCGGCAACCAGCCCATGCGCGTGGCCGACCTGTTCAGGATGATCGGCGAGATGCTGGGCAGGGAGCTGGAGATCAGATACCAGAACGACCCCAACAGCGGGCATTATCAGGTGACGCCCTATGCCTTCATGCCCCGGATGGGCCGCAAGCTGGTGCCGCCGCTGACCGTCGACCTGGGTCAGGGCATCCTGCGCGTCATGGAAGAGGAACACCGCCAGATCCACCCGGAATTGCAGAGCCAGGGCGGTTATCTGGTATCCACCGACGACTGAGGCCGCACGTTTCCCGGCGGCCTGCCTGCCGGTGCCACCGGCGTGTGCCCGGCTCCGGGCTTTTCCCATGCGGCGCCAGGCCCGTCCCGGTCATGAAACGTCCGCCGGGGGCCGCGCCCGTCTTCCCGTCATCCCCTTGCCGGGCAGTCCCTGCCCAGGGAGAAGTTATGAACATCATCGCCATCATCCCCGCCCGCATGGGCTCCAGCCGTTTCCCCGGCAAACCTCTGGCCCTGATTCACGGTGTGCCCATGGTGGGCCATGTGGCTTTCCGCACGGCCATGAGCCGCTGCCTTTCCGCCACCTATGTGGCCACCTGCGACACGGTCATCGAGGACTACTGCAGGGAGGCGGGCCTTGCGTGCGTCATGACCGGCGACCATCATGTGCGCTGCTCCACCCGTACGGCCGAGGCCCTGCTCAAGATCGAGGCGGCCACGGGCCGGAAGGCGGACATCGTGGTCATGGTGCAGGGGGACGAGCCCATGGTGCTGCCCGGCATGATCGACGCGGCGGTGGAACCCATGCTCAGGGATCCTTCCATCAACGTGGTCAACCTCATGGCCGACATGGACACCCTGGAAGAGTTCGAGGACCCCAACGAGGTGAAGGTCGTGGTGGACCGCAACAACGATGCCCTCTACTTCTCGCGCGAGCCCATCCCCTCCCGCAAGAAAGGGGCCGACAAGGTGCCCATGCGCAAGCAGGTCTGCATCATCCCCTTCCGTCGTGACTACCTGATCCGCTTCAACGAGATGGAGGAAAGCCCGCTGGAGATCTGCGAGTCCGTAGACATGATGCGCATCCTCGAACACGGGGAAAAAGTGCGCATGGTGCCCACCGATGCCCGCACCTGGAGCGTGGACACCCCTGAAGACCTGGCCCGCGTGACGCGGCTCATGGAAGGGGATGCCCTCATGCGGGAGTACGCGAAGTAGATGGGTCCGCTGTCGCGCCTCCGGGCTGCCTGGGAAGAGCTCTGGATAGCCTGCTTCGCCTGGATACCCACCCCCCTGGGCCTGGCCCTGCGCTGGCTGGCCTGGCGCTGGCTCTTTGCCGGCTGCGGTTCGGTACGCTTCGGTACGGGCCTGAGCTTCGTGGGCTGCCGCCACATGCGGCTGGGGGATGCCGTCCGGCTGGGGCGGGGCTGCATCATCACGGCCGGGGACGGTGAACTTGTCCTGGGCGACCGCGTGTCCATCTCGGCCTATGCCCATGTGGCGGCCGACGGCGGGCGCATCGTCATGGGCAGGCATGTGGCCGTGGGCCCCGGCACGGTGCTGCGGGCCGCCAACCACTGTTTTTCGCGGCATGATGTGCCCATCCTGCAGCAGGGGCACCATCCGGGCGAGATCGTCATCGGGGACGATGTCTGGATCGGGGCCAACTGCGTCATCACGCCCGACGTGCGTATCGGCCGGGGGGCCGTGGTGGGTGCGGGCGCCGTGGTCACCCGTGATGTGGCCCCTTTCACCATCGTGGGCGGTGTCCCGGCACGTCCCATCGGCCACCGCGACCACAACGAATGCCCCAAACGGCCGTAGCCTGGGGCGGGAGTGCCTGGCGTTCCCGCGTCGCCCATTTTCCTGACCGGACAGGCGGCCTGTGCCGCTTTCCGGCTCCGGCCCGCACGGCCCCGTCCTTCTGGGGGTGGGGAGCGGGCCTGTCTTTGAATCCTTCCTGTACGGCGTCGCCTTTGACGGCGCGAACAAGGAGTCTGCATGGCCCTGAAATGTCTTGTTTTCGACTGTGACGGCGTGATCCTCGACAGCGTGCCCGTCAAGACGCGCGCCTTTGCCCGTCTGGCCGAGCCCTACGGCGAGGAGGCCCGCGACCGCTTCGTCATGTACCATACCGTGCACGGCGGCGTGAGCCGTTACAAAAAATTCGAATGGTTCTTCCGCGAGATCCTGGACAGGGAGATCACGCCCGCCGAGTCCGAGGCATGGGGCAGACGTTTTGCCGACTATGCCCTGGACGAAGTGCGCCGCTGCGAGCTCATCCCCGGCATCGCCCGGGTGCTGGAGCACTGGCAGGGAAAACTGCCGCTCTATGTCTGCTCCGGCGCACCGCACGAAGAACTGAACTTCATCCTCAAGGAACGCGGCCTGGACAGCTGCTTCACGGGCATCTACGGCTCGCCGCCGTCCAAGGCCAAACTGCTGGCCATGATCGTGGACAAGGCCTGCGTCCTGCCTGACGAGGTCCTCATGGTGGGCGATGCCTCCACGGACCGCAATGCCGCCGAAGAGGTGGGCACCCTGTTCTACGGCACCGGGCCGGAGCTCAGGGGCGGGGATTTTCCCTGGGGGCCTGACCTGACCGGGCTCGATGCCTGGATCGCGGAGCATGTGGCATGATGCGGCGTCCTGTTCGTTCTTTGTGGCTGATGTGCCTCATGGCGCTGGCTTTGGGCCTGTGTGCCTGCCAGGAGGAGAGCGCCCCCAAGGCGGTGCTGGACAAGGAGACCGCGTCCGCCGTGGTGGCGAAGGCCGCCGCCGGTCTGCAGGTGCCGGAGGCTCCGGCCCCGGCAGAGGAAGCGGCCGCGGCCGCCAGGGTGCTGGATGCGGGCAATGCCTTCTGGCGCTGGGCCGATGTGGCGGGCATCCACGCCGGTCATCTGCTGCGGCAGGCCGAGGACTACATGCGCACCTGGCTGCTGGGCAAGGAGCCCCAGCGCCCTGCGGAACTGGACGACAGGCCCGCTGTGGAAAAAGCCGTGTGGGGCGAGGCCGATGCCGCCCGTTTGCGGGATCTGGTGGCCACCATGCGGCGGACGTTGAGCAGCATGGAAAAACTGGTCGCGTCTTTCCGCAAGTACGCCCTGGACGACAGCATCGTGGACGACGGCGCGCAGGGCAAGAAGCTGCTGCGCCGCCTGCAGGACGCGCATGCCGAGTTCTCCAGGGCCCGTGATGCCCTGCTGGTGCTGGTGCGTGACCGCAGCCGTCAGGCCGAGGACGTGCTGCTCCAGGGAGATCCGCTGAAAGAAGCCATCAGCTCGGCCCGCTTCCTGTTCAGCCGCTTCCTGCTGGGCGGCATCCTGCTGCGCGAGGGCAATCCCGATGCCGTGGCCGTGGCGGGCTGGCGCAAGGAGATGGAAGACGCCCTGGCCGTGGCCCGTGGCCACACCCGGGGCATGACGGAAGAAGAACGGCGCCTTTGGCAGGCGTTTCTGGACAAGGCCGATCTCTTCCCCCGCACCGTGGCCCAGGGGCAGGAAGACGCGTTCAGCAATGCGACGCGCCGCCAGCTCAATCTGGTGCTGCAGGAGGCCCAGGAAGCCTACAATGCGTTCGTGGAGGCCCATAACAGGCGGGATGGGGCATCCAGATAGCCGCTGGCGACGGGCCAGGAAACCTCCCTGCCGGGAGGATGGAGAGCGAAGGAGGACGTCCTGCGACTGCGGGGCGTCCTTTTTTGTTGGTAAGGGGATTCCCCCTTCCGAAGCGCGGGATGCGGGGATGCGCGGGGGGAGGTTGGGGAAATGCGGCAGGCAAAGGGGCACGTTGGCGGACGACAGCTCTCGGAGAACGGCTGTTGCCTGGTGTCATGCCCCACCGGACATGAAAAACAGCATAATGCCGTTTTATGATACCAGCATTTCATTCCAGATAGTGGAAAATAAGGAGGCTCTTTCCCAGAAAGGAAAAAGGCAGAGCGTTTGTCTGCCAGCCTGCCGGGATCGGCAGGACAAAGCAAAAGACCACCCGCCGGCGGGTGGTCTTTATATGTTCAGGGAGGCAGACAGGACTTAGTCTGGGTACGCCACATGGGCCAGGGCCAGGCCCTGCGGCGGGGCCGTGGGGCTGGGCAGGGCGCGGCGGTCGGCGGCCTCGAGGATGGCGGGGATCTGGCCGGGGCGCAGCTTGTGACGGCCGCAGGCGGCCAGCAGCCCGGCCATGTTGCGGACCATCTGCTTCAAAAAACCGTTGGCCGTGACGGTCAGGCGCAGGCAGGGCAGGCAGGGCGGCATGAACTCCACGGGCGGCAGTTCCGTCAGCGTGGCGGCCTGGAGCTCGCGCACGGTGCTTTCCATCTCGGTACCGGCGTTCTGGAGGCTGGCGAAGTCGTGCCTGCCCAGCAAAAAGGGCAGGGCCGCGCGCATGGCCCCGGCGTCCAGGGGGCCGCTGCGCCAGACGAAGGGCGCCAGCCGGGGCGGGACGAAGCCTTTTTCCTGCCAGAAGTCATACACATAGGTCTTGCGCAGGGCGCTGATGCGGGCGTGGAAGTCGGGGGCGGCCTCCTGCCAGTGCAGGACGCGCACGTCCGCGGGCAGCAGGGCGTTGAGGGCGTGGCGCCAGTCCAGACCGGGGCGGCGGGGCACATCGCAATGGGCCACCTGGCCGTGGGCATGGACGCCCGCATCGGTACGGCCGGAGCCGAACACGCGCACGGGCCGTCCGGCGATGCGCCCCACGGCGGCTTCCACGGCGGCCTGCACGGTGGGCGGCGGTGTGGGGATGTCCTGGATCTGCCAGCCGCAGTAACGGCTGCCGTCATAGGCCAGCAACAGCCTGAGACGCATGGTGGAAGAAATGTCCGGCATGGAGGCTCTGGGGTTGATGTGGAAGGAAAGAGAGGCGGCGGGGCCGCAGTCCGGCCTGGTGACGGTCAGGTGCCTGCCCGGAAGCCTTTTCCCGCAAGGAAGGGACCGGCATCCGCAACTCTTGGGCTTGATGCCGGGAAAGGGCGTTTTTCCATGCCCTGCCGAGGTGGAAGGCCATTGCCTGCCGGGCTCTTCTCACCGGGGCGCGTTTTGGAGGGGCAGGGCGCATCCGGAGAGGGACAGAGGCCGGGGAGAGGGCCCTTCTTGTGACATAGACAAGAGGTCCCTTTCCCGCAGCCTTTTCCCCCGGTCAGTCTTGCAATGATGCCTAGCGGCGGGCGGCGTGGTTGACGGGCCCGCAGCCCTTGCCGGGCGCGTAGCTTTTGCGCAGAGCAAGGTTAAGGAATTCCTGGGCGCGGGTCACGGCCACCTGCAGGGGCAGGCCGTGGCCAAGGCCGGTGGCGATGGCGGCCGACAGGGTGCAGCCGGTGCCGTGGTTGTTGTTGGTCTCCACCTTGGGCTGGGGCAGGAACTTGGGCGCCTGTCCGGCCTGGCAGAGGCAGTCCGTGACCACGATGGAGCTTTCCATATGCCCGCCCTTGATGAGCACGGCCTTGGCGCCCATCTTGATGAGCGCCTCACCGGCGGCAGCGGCGTCATCGGCGCAGCTGATGGTCATGCCGGTGAGCATCTCGGCTTCGGGGCGGTTGGGGGTCAGCAGGTCGCAGCCGGGGATCATGCGTTCCTTGAGGGCCTCCACGGCATCTTCACGCAGCAGGCGGCTGCCGCTCTGGCTCACGGAAACAGGGTCCACCACCAGCGGGAAGCTGCGGTCGCGCAGGGCATCGGCCAGGGCGTTGATGATGCCGGCCGAGAACAGCATGCCGGTCTTGGCGGCATGCACGGGAAAGCCGTCCAGCACGGCGCGCAGCTGCAGCACGACGAATTCGGGTTCGGGCGCGTGGATGCCGGTGACGCCCAGACCGTTCTGGGCGGTCAGGGCCGTGATGACGCTCATGCCGTAGCCGTCCAGGGCCATGATGGTCTTGAGGTCGGCCTGGATGCCGGCACCGCCGCCGGAATCGGAACCGGCAATGGTCAGGATGTTGGGGGTACGCATGGATATCTCCTGTTCTGTGATGGCGGTCTGACGGCCGTGGGACACAAGCGGCCGGACAGCAGGGTTATACGCTGCCTCCGGGCACGGCGCAATGCCGGGTGGTCAGGCCGGAACGCTCCATACCGGCGGCGCAAAAAAAGGGCAGGGAAGACCCCTGCCCTTGTGCGTGGCTGTGGAGCTTGAGCGCTACACTTCGTCGATGCTGGGAGCACCGGCGATGGGCTTGCGGCCCATGGCCAGGAAGGCCACCAGGCAGACGGCGGCCACGATCACGCCGATGATGTCGGCGATCTGGATGCCCATGCCAAAGCCCATCTTGGGCTCATAGCAGATGTAGGAGATGCACACGGCCGTCATGAAGGTGGCGGGCACGGTGCAGATCCAGTGCAGGCGATGCTTGCGGTACAGGTAGGCGCCGGCGGCCCAGAGCATGATGGCGGCCAGAGCCTGGTTGGCGAAGCCGAAGTAACGCCAGATCACGTTGAAGTCCACGAAGTTCAGCACCACGCCGATGGCGAAGATCGGGATGGCGATGGCCAGACGGGCCGGGATGGCGGACTGCTTGAAGTTGAACATTTCGGCGATGGTCAGACGGGCGGCACGGAAGGCCGTGTCACCGGAGGTGACGGGCAGGGCCACCACGCCCAGGATAGCCAGCACGCCGCCGACGGGGCCCATGAGGGCGCGGGCGGTCTCGTTGACCACGTTGGCGGGACCACCGGCAGCGGCCAGGGCTTCGGGGCTGGTGTAGAAGGTCATGCCCACGGTGGCCCACACGAGGCCGATGAAGCCTTCAGCCACCATGCCGCCGTAGAACACGGCCTTGCCCTGCTTTTCATTGGACAGGCAGCGGGACATCAGGGGCGACTGGGTGGCGTGGAAGCCGGACAGGGCGCCGCAGGCGATGGTGATGAACACCAGCGGGAAGATGGGCAGCTGCTGGGGGTGGTTATTGGGGAAGGAGGCCCAGTTGTAGAACTCGCAACCGTTGGTGAACATGGTCACGGTCATGCCCACGGCCATGATGATCAGCACGGCGCCGAACAGGGGGTAGAGGCGGCCGATGATCTTGTCGATGGGCAGGATGGTGGCCAGGAAGTAGTAGGCGAAGATGACGGCGACCCAGAACATCTGGTCCATGTAGTCGGGGGTCAGCTTGGCCAGCAGGCCGGCAGGAGCGGCCACGAAGACCACGCCCACGAGCAGCAGGAGGATGACGGCGAACACGCGCATCACCTGCTTGGCCACGTTGCCCAGGTTGTAACCCACGATGGTGGGCACGTTGGCGCCCTTGTAACGCACGGAGAGCATGCCGGAGAAGTAGTCATGCACGGCACCGGCAAAGATGGTGCCGATGACGATCCACAGCAGGGCGCTGGGACCGTACAGGGCGCCCAGGATGGGGCCGAAGACGGGGCCCACACCGGCGATGTTCAGCAGCTGGATGAGCCAGACCTTCCACATGGGCATTTCGACGTAGTCAACGCCGTCGGCCATGGTCTTGGCGGGGGTGGGGCGGTTTTCGTCCGCACCGAAGATTTTGGCGACGATGGAACCGTAGATGATGTAGCCCACGATGAGGCCGGCTACGGCAAGAAGAAAGTAACGTAATTCGGCATAGTATCCGCTCCCTCTGCGGCTATTCCGGTTAAAAGGTGAAAGCGGCAGCCGTGCCTTTGGCGTCCGGCTGCCCATTGTTAGTAGGGGTTCGTGATTAGCATGGCGAAAGGGGGGCGTCAACAGAGGGAAATGCTTTTTTTCCGCTGCCGGTGCGGCTGCCGGGGCGTCCATGCCTGCCGGGGAAGGAAGTGTTTTTTCGGAAAAACAGGTAGTTGGCACGATTCTTGTTTCAGGCTGTCCCCCGGGACGGCCTGAGCGCATTCTCCAGGAACAAAAACTTCGGGCCATGCAGGGGCCCAACGCGCATCGGGCCCGCCGGGAAGGGCGGGGAGGGCAGCGCAAAATGCCTTCACAGCCGTGTGCCGGGATGCTAGCATGCCCACAGCCTGCCGTACCGTCGGCAGCGAGTTTTTATGGGCGTGCCTTCCCGCCGCCCGGAGGTCCTGCATGAAACTGGAAACCAAAGCACCGGCGCAAAGCCGGTTCGCTACCCCCGCCTCCGCGTCCCCGTCCGGCGGACGGCTGGATGATCTGCCCGCCCCCAAGACGTCGCGCGGCGGGCACAAGCTGGGCTGCCTGGCCCTGCTGGCCCTTTTGCTGGTGGCCGGAGCCGCCGTATGGCTGACCCGTGACGATGCCACCCGCGATGCCTGGCGCAAGGATGCCGTGACCTGGCTGGACGCGAAGCTGGAAGGCACGGCCCTGGCGCCCCTCATGAACCTGCTGCGCGAGACGCCTCCGCCGCCCCCGCCATCGGTGGCCACGCCTGCCACAGCGCCGGGCACGCTGGCCGGGCCCACGGTACAGGGGACGGTCAGTGCCCTGGTCAGGACGGACTTCGTTTCGCCCGGGGCCGCTATGCCTGTCCCGGGGGGGCAGGAGGCGCAAAAACGCCAGTATCCCGCGGACAGCCGCGTGCAGCCCGCTTTTGTGGAAGACCTTGCCGGGCATGTGCTGGAACGCTTCCAGGGCAGCGGCCTCGATCTGAGCCTGTCCTCCCTCAACCAGCGGTACGGCGTCAAGCTGACGGGTCTGGCCGGCGGCAGCCGCGCCGCTGTGCTGCGCTACGCCTTCCATCCCGACATGCTGCGCAGCCTGTACACCATCTATGCCGACCGCTTCCTGGACGACCTCGACCGCCACTGCACGGAACACAACTGGAGCGACCTGCAAAAACGGCAGCTGCACATGGCCCTTGCCGGGCGTTTGGAAGCCTGGGCCGCTGCCCTGGACGGCGTGGCCGCCGTACCGGATCTGGGCGCACGGCTGGCCGAGAGCGAGCGGCTGTTGCAGGAATCGCTGGACATCTACAGCCGCATGGCCAGCACGGTGTTCGAGCTGGACGAGGCCCGGCAGCGCAACGATGCCGCCGCCATCGCCACGGCCCAGCTGCGGGTGGACGACATCACGGGCCGTTACCGCCAGGCCATGGATGCCCGCACGGCAGCGCAGCATTCCCTGGTGGGCGAGATCCGCCGCCATGCCGGTGCCGCCCTGGATGACGATACCCTGCTGTTCGTGGCCCAGTGGGTGGGCCGCCGCCTCCAGCAGGACAGCAAGGCCCTGGCCACCGTCCGCGCCGGTTCCGCCGCGCTGCGGGACATGGCG
>ENA-OWRJ01003177-OWRJ01003177.1-human-gut-metagenome-genome-assembly--contig:-NODE-3177-length-12419-cov-2.505823_pt1 | contig 12419 bp, 7 predicted proteins | sample MGYA00248269_ERZ651897 | MGnify/ENA primary metagenome ERZ651897 (study PRJEB26924, sample SAMEA4378252) | human gut metagenome | biome: human gut; feature: human-associated habitat; material: faeces...
GCACAGCTCCGGATGCGGCCTTTGTTGCCGCGCCCTGTCCCATGTTGCTCTGCTTTGAACGGTGGAAGGTGCGTGGGCCGCGCCTTGCCAAGAGCGTTTGGGAAGGGGAGTTTGAGGAGAGGCCCGCTTGTTACCGCAGGCAAAAGGGGCCTTTTCTCCTCAACATATTCGTGCCTTAGGCCAGCACTTCCATGGTGGCCTGGGCGATCTGCAGTTCCTCGTTGGTGGGGATGATGAGGACCTTGATCTTGCTGTCAGGGGTGGAGATGGTGCGGGCACCGGGCTTGCGGGTGCCGTTCTCTTCCAGGTTCAGGCGCACGCCCAGTTCTTCCAGGCCTTCGCAGACCATGGCGCGGACGATGTCGTCGTTTTCACCGATACCGGCGGTGAAGACCAGGGCATCGACCTTGCCGCCCAGCAGGAAGAAGTAGGCACCCAGGGTCTTCTTGATGCTGCGGACCAGCATCTTGAGGGCCAGTTCGGCCTTTTTGTTGCCGTTTTCCACTTCCTTGTGCACGTCACGCATGTCGGTGAAGCCGCACAGGCCCAGCAGGCCGGACTTCTTGTTCATCAGGGTGTCCATCTCCTCGGGGGTCAGGCCCTTCTTTTCCATGATGAAGGGGACGATGGCCGGGTCGATGGAGCCGCAGCGGGTACCCATGATGAGGCCTTCCAGAGGGGTGAGGCCCATGCTGGTATCAAAGCATTTGCCGTCTTTCACACAGCTCATGGAAGAGCCGTTGCCGAGGTGCATGGTGATGGAGCGCAGCTCGGACTGGGGCTTGCCCAGGTATTCGGCGGTCTTCTTGGCGATGTACTTGTGGGAAGTGCCGTGGAAGCCGTAGCGGCGGATGTGCATCTCTTCGTAGATCTCGTAGGGCAGGCCGTACATGTAGGCTTCCTGCGGCATGGCCATGCCGAATTCGGTATCGAACACGGCCACGTTGGGCACGCCGGGGAAGAGCTTTTCGGCCACTTCGATGCCCATGAGGTTGGCGGGGTTGTGCAGGGGGCCCAGGGGGAAGCAGTCACGGATGATCTGCTTCACGTTGTCGTCCACCTTCACGGTCTCGGTGATGGCTTCGCCGCCGTGCAGCACACGGTGACCGATGGCGTAGATCTCGCTCTTGTCCTTGATGACGCCCTTTTCAGGGTCGGTCAGCAGGGCGATGACCAGTTCCATGGCTTCCACGTGGGTGGGGAAGGCGCTTTCGCGCACGATCTTTTCTTCGTGGTCGCTGTCAGGGGCGATCTTGTGGGTCAGCTTGCCCATGCCCTGGCCGATGCGTTCGGCCAGACCGGAAGCCAGGACGGTCTCGGTGTCCATTTCCAGCAGCTGATATTTGCAGGAGGAAGAGCCAGCGTTGATAACCAGTACTTTCATGAGGATCCTCGTCAGGGGGGAATGGAGGGACGGAGCCTGGGCTCCGTCCCTGATATGGTGGTTGCTGACAGGACGCCGGACGTGGCCGGCGCATGCCCGTACTACTTCTGCTTTTCGGCAGCGGCCTGGATGGCGGTGATGGCCACGGTATTCACGATATCGGGCACGGTGCAGCCGCGGGACAGGTCGTTGACGGGCTTGTTGAGGCCCTGCAGGACAGGGCCGATGGCCACGGCCTCAGCGGCACGCTGCACGGCCTTGTAGGTGTTGTTGCCGGTGTTGAGGTCGGGGAAGATGAAGACGGTCGCCTTGCCGGCCACCTTGCTGTTGGGCAGCTTGGTCTTGGCCACGGTGGGGTCGATGGCGGCGTCGTACTGCAGGGGGCCTTCCAGGGAGAGTTCGGGGGCCTTTTCCTTGGCCAGGGCCGTGGCTTCCACCACCACATCCACGTCGGCGCCCTTGCCGGACGTACCGGTGGAGTAGGAGAGCATGGCCACGCGGGGGTCGATGCCGAAGACCTTGGCGGTATCGGCGGAGGCCACGGCGATCTCGGCCAGCTGCTGGGAGGTGGGGTTGGGGTTGACGGCGCAGTCGCCGAAGACCAGCACGCGGTCCTTGAGGCACATCAGGAAGACCGAGGAGACCACGGAGTAGCCGGGCTTGGTCTTGATGAATTCGAAGGCGGGACGGATGGTGTGGGCGGTGGTGTTCACGGCACCGGAGACCATGCCGTCGGCGTCGTCCTTCTTGACCATCATGGTGGCGTAGTAGGTGGCGTCGCTCATGACGTCGCGGGCACGTTCGATGGTCACGCCCTTGGCCTTGCGCAGTTCGGCGTAGGTGGCGGCGTAGTCTTCGAACTTGGGCGAGGTGGCGGGATCGATGATGGTGGCCTTGCTGATGTCGAGGTGCAGTTCGCGGGCCAGCTTGTTGATCTTGTCCTCATTGCCCAGCAGGATGATGTCGGCCACTTCGCGGCGCAGCAGGATGTCGGTGGCCTGGAGGATGCGGGGCTCCTCGCCTTCGGCCAGGACGATGCGCATCTTGTTGGCCTTGGCGCGCTCGATGAGGTTCAGTTCGAACATCATGGGCGTCATGCGGCCGGGCTTGGTCATGTTCAGGCGGGCGCTGATCTCCTTGCCGTTGACGTAGTGGTCGTACAGGCCCAGCACGGTGTTGATCTTGCGGGTATCGGCGGGCTCGATGAGGCCGTAGATCTCCTGCAGGGACATGAAGGCCTTGGAGGTGTGCTGGTCGGTCAGCAGCACGGGCAGGGGAGCACCGGTCCAGCCTTCGATGAGGCTGCTCACTTCGGCGCTGGGACGGATGCCGCCGGTCAGCAGCACGCCGGCGACGTCGGGCTTGCTGGAGGACAGGCGGGAGGCGATGGAGGCCAGCAGGATGTCGGTGCGGTCGCCGGGGGTCACGATGAGCTGGTCCTTGGCCAGGTAACCCAGGAAGTTGTCCACGTGCATGGCGGCGATGAGGTAGTCGCCCACCAGGGCATCGAGGTGGGCCTCGCCGGAGAGCACTTCGGCGTTCAGGCCCTTTTGCAGGTCGCGCATGGTGGCGCGGCCCAGGGCGGGTTCGTCCGGGATGGCGTAGACCAGGCCGGGCTTGCCGTCCACGGCAAAGATGTCGCTCAGGTCGTCGGCTTCGGCGCGGGTCAGATTGGAGCGGTTGACGATGGTGGCGACGACGTCCAGGGAGTAGGGGGCCATGGAGTCGCGGGTCACCAGCAGGGAGTCGCGCACGTCTTCGGCGGTCTTGTCTTCACCGCTGGTGATGAGCATCACGGGGCAGCCCAGGTTGGAGGCGATCTCGGCGTTCAGTTCGAACTCGAAGACCGGGTCCTTGCCCAGGAAGTCGGTGCCCACGCAGAGCACGAAGTCGTGGCGGCTCTGCAGTTCCTTGAACTTCTGGATGATGTTCTCGATGACCAGGTTGCGGTCGCCCTGGTTGATGATGGTGCGCACTTCCTGGTAGGTGTAGGCGAAGGTGTCGCAGTAGTCCTGCTTGAGCTTGAAATGTTCCAGCAGCAGGTTGATGTCCGGGGCGCGGTCATCCAGCTGGGGTTCATTGATGATGGGGCGGAAAATGGCCACATCCTGCATGTTGCGGCTCAGGATGGACATGGTGCCCAGGGCGATGGCGCGCTTGCCGGTGCGCGGGCCCGTGGCGGTAAGGTATAGGGCGCGATGCATGGTTTCCTCCAGGACGGGGCGCTGGCCCCGGTGAATCGATGCCGTTATGTTTGAAGTTTCGCGAGCCGGAAACTTCCAAAGCGCGGGTTGGCTGCTGGCGCGCTGCGCGCCGCGGCCCGCAGGCCGCTGCCCTTGCGGGCGGAAATATGATGTTGCGCCATGGGGGGCTGCTGTCCCGGCATGGGCGCGTCCTTGCCGGCGGGGCCGGAGGACGCAGGGGCTCGGCCCGCGCTCCAGATAATGGGGGCGCGGCCGTTGCGGCCGCGCCCCTTCATTCATTCAGCGTATGCCGGCTTAGTTTTCGCTGCCGGGATGGGGCAGGCTGGCCAGCTGCTTGTACAGAGCGTGACGCTCGTTGTAGGCCTTGTCCAGTTCAGCCTTGAGCTGCTTGGACACTTCGGGATCCTTCTTGTCCAGAGCGGCGAAACGGGTCTCGCCGGCCAGGAAGGCCTGCAGTTCGCCGTTGGGATCCTTGGTGTAGTCCAGCTGGAAGGGGTTCTTGCCTTCCTTGGCCAGTTCGGGGTTGTAGCGGTACAGGGGCCAGTAGCCGGTCTGCACGGCCAGCTTTTCTTCTTCCTGGCTCTTGCCCATGCCCTTGCGGATGCCCTGGTTGATGCAGGGAGCGTAGGCGATGATCAGCGAGGGGCCCTTGTAGGCTTCGGCTTCGCGGAAGGCCTTGAGCACCTGCTGCTTGTCGGCGCCCATGGCGATGGAGGCCACGTACACATAGCCGTAGCTCATGGCCATGCGGCCCAGGTCCTTCTTGCCGATGCGCTTGCCGGCAGCGGCGAACTGGGCGATGGCGCCCAGAGGAGTGGACTTGGAGGCCTGGCCGCCGGTGTTGGAGTACACTTCGGTATCCATCACCAGGACGTTGATGTCGTCGCCGGAAGCCAGGACGTGGTCCAGACCGCCGTAACCGATGTCGTAGGCCCAGCCGTCACCACCGAAGATCCACACGCTCTTCTTGGTGAAGAGGTCGCCCATATCCCACAGCTTGTGGGCCAGGGCGTGGTTGGCTTCGGACAGGCTGTCCAGGTTGTCCAGGATCTCTTCGCCGAACTTGCGGGAGCCTTCGGCGTCGTCCATGTTGTCCAGCCAGCCCTGCAGGGAGGCCTTCAGTTCGTCGTCGATGCCTTCGGTGGCCAGGGCTTCCTTCACAGCCAGGGCCAGGGCGCCGCGGCGCTGCTTGTAGCCCAGACCGATACCGCAGCCGAATTCGGCGGCGTCTTCAAAGAGGCTGTTGCCCCAGGCGGGACCGAAGCCGTCCTTGTTGGTGGTGTAGGGCGTGGTGGGGGAAGAAGCGCCCCAGATGGAGGAACAACCGGTGGCGTTGGCGATCAGCATGCGTTCGCCGAACAGCTGGGTGAGCACCTTGACGTAGGGGGTCTCACCGCAGCCGGCGCAGGCGCCGGAGAACTCATGCAGGGGCTGCTGCAGCTGGGAGCCCTTGACGGTGTCGCGGGCCATCAGGTCGTCCTTGATGGAGACATTGGCTTCGGCGAAGGCCAGGTTGGCCACCTGGGCGTCGATCTGGGTATCCAGGGGCTTCATGGTCAGGGCGCGCTTTTCAGGCTTGGTGGGGCAGACTTCCACGCAGGAGCCGCAGCCCAGGCAGTCTTCAGCGTACACCTGCATGCGGAACTTCATGCCGGTCAGTTCCTTGCCCTTGGCAGGCACGGTCACGAAGCTTTCGGGAGCGCCGGCCAGTTCTTCGTCATTGGCGACCACGGGGCGGATGGCGGCGTGGGGGCACACGAAGGAGCACTGGCAGCACTGGATGCAGTTGTCGGCCACCCATTCGGGCACGTTGATGGCCACACCGCGCTTTTCACAGGCAGCGGTGCCCAGGGGCATGATGCCGGCGGGTTCCATGGCGGACACGGGCAGCTTGTCGCCGCGCTGGGCCAGGATGGGACGCACCACGCCGGCGATGTAGTCGTCGTCGCCGCAATGGCAGACTTCGGCACCTTCGGTGGCGTCAGCCCAGGATTCGGGGTACTTGATCTCGACCAGGGCGTCCATGCCCTTGTCCACGGCGGCGATGTTCATGTTGACGATCTTGTCGCCCTTCATGCCGTAGGTCTTCTTGATGGATTCCTTCAGCAGGGCCACGGCCTTGTCGAAGTCGATCACGTTGGCCAGCTTGAAGAAAGCGGTCTGCATGATCATGTTGATGCGGCCGCCCAGACCCACTTCCTGGGCCACGGCAACGGCGTCAACGTTGAAGAACTTCAGGTGCTTGCGGGCGATGGTGCGCTTCATGGAAGCAGGCAGGTGCTTTTCCATGTCTTCCAGCGACCAGTTGGAGTTCAGCACGAAGGTGCCGCCGTCCTTGATGCCGTCCAGGATGTCGTACTGGGTGACATAGGCGGCCTTGTGGCAGGCGATGTAGTCGGCCTGGGTGATGAGGTAGGAAGACTGGATGGGGCTCTTGCCGAAGCGCAGGTGGGACACGGTGAAGCCACCGGACTTCTTGGAGTCGTAAGCGAAGTAGGCCTGGGCGTACATGTCGGTGTTGTCACCGATGATCTTGACGGCCTGCTTGTTGGCACCCACGGTACCGTCGGCGCCCAGACCGAAGAACTTGCACTGCACGGTGCCGGCGGGCACGGTGTCGATCTCTTCTTCAACGTCGAGGCTCAGGTTGGTCACGTCGTCGTTGATGCCCACGGTGAAGTGGTTCTTGGGAGCCAGGCCCAGCATGTTGTCGAACACGGCCTTGGCCATGCCGGGGGTGAAGTCCTTGGAGCCCAGACCGTAACGGCCGCCCACGATGGTGGGAGCTTCGCCCTTTTCCATGAAGGCGGTGCACACGTCCTGGTACAGGGGCTCGCCCAGGGAACCGGGTTCCTTGGTGCGGTCGAGGACGGTGATGGTGGTGGCGGTGGCGGGGATGGCCTGCAGCAGGTGTTCGGCCGAGAAGGGACGGAACAGGTGCACTTTCACCAGACCCACGCGCTGGCCGCGTTCGTTCAGGTAGTTGACGGTTTCCTGGATGACTTCACAGGAGGAACCCATGCTGATGATCACGCGGTCGGCTTCGGGATGGCCCACGTAGTCGAACAGGCGATGCTTGCGGCCGGTGATGGCGGCCACTTTCTTCATGTTTTCCAGCACGATGCCGGGCACGGCGTCATAGTACAGGTTGCTGGCTTCGCGGTTCTGGAAGAAGATGTCGGGGTTCTGGGCGGTGCCGCGGATATGGGGATGTTCCGGGTTCATGGCATTGGCGCGGAACTCCTCGACCTTGTCCCAGGGGACCAGCTTGCGGATGTCTTCGTAATCGATGGTCTCGATCTTCTGCACTTCGTGGGAGGTACGGAAACCGTCGAAGAAGTGGCAGAAGGGCACGCTGGCGTCAAGGGCGGACAGGTGGGCGACCAGGGCCATGTCCATGCATTCCTGCACCGAAGAGGAGCAGAGGAAGGCAAAACCGGTCTGGCGGCAGGCCATGACGTCCTGGTGGTCACCGAAGATGGACAGGGCGTGGGAAGCCAGGGCACGGGCCGAAACATGGAAGACGCCGGGCAGCAGTTCGCCGGCGATCTTGTACATGTTGGGGATCATGAGCAGCAGGCCCTGGGAAGCGGTGTAGGTGCTGGTCAGGGAACCGGCAGCCAGCATGCCGTGCACGGCACCGGCGGCACCGGCTTCGGACTGCATTTCACGCACGGTCACGGTCTGGCCCATCAGGTTCTTGCAACCCTTGGCGGCCATTTCGTCCATGACTTCGCCCATGACGGACGAAGGGGTAATGGGGTAAATGGCAGCCGTGTCCGACAGAGCGTAGGCAATATACGCGGTGGCGTTATTGCCGTCCATGGTTTTCATTTTCGCCATCTGTTCCTCCTTGCGCGTCTATCTTGGCGCGCATGTTTTTCCGGAATGGACACACCGGCAGGCCGGTGGTCTTGTGCAAACAGAGAGGATCCATCACATCATGCCGTGGCATGAGGCCGGAGCGGCCCGGGCGGAAGAAGCCCGAAAAAACGGCCGGGACCGTGCCTGTTCGCAATGGATGAGCCCTACCACAAAATTGTTTGTTTGAACAGTCTAATGTGGTCAGGCCATGAAAAAAAATGCGCAAGCATTTTTGCAAGAGAAACAAAGGGTTTAGAACGATTTTGAGCCGCTGCGGCCCCGCAGGACGCGTGACCACCGCCTTTGTCTCTCTTCAGGCTGCCTACTAAAAAGGGCGACAAAAGGCAACTACGGAAAATCCCATGAAATGTGTCATACGATCATAGCCCGCAAAGCGGCGCTGCGCAAGGCTTTGCAGGCGCTTTCCGGCAGCCGGGGGCAGCAGGGGAGGCAGGGGAAAGCATGTGACCTGCACGACAGGGGCAGCGCAGAAGGGAAGAGTGGCACGCCAGGGGACAGATCGCCCTGGCGGCAATCCGGGAAAAGAGAGGGAAAGGGATGCGCAGGGGGACATGCCGCCGGCCTCCATGGACGGCCAGCCGGGCGCACCGCCGCCCTTCGGGAAGAGGGGGCCAACGATCCATGAAAAAAGGGGCCCCCTGACGGGAGCCCCTTGGACAGGTCACAAGGACAGGAAGCTAGACCTTGCCGCCGGTCTTGAGCACGGCCTGCATGCCGCCGGCAGCGTTGACCACGTCGGTGATGCCGTTGCGGGCCAGGATCAGCACGCTGTCATAGGCGCGCAGACCGGTATTGCAGATGATGGCCACAGGACGGTCCCTGGGCACTTCGTTGACCCGGGCGGGCATCTCTTCCAGGGAGATGGAGTGCCATTCGGGATGGACGGCCTGGACGGCCTGGCCGGCCTTGGCGGGACGGGCGTCGATGAAGAAGACGTTGTTCTCGGCGCGCTTTTCCCACAGCGCCATGAACTCTTCGGCGGTGATGGACTTCACCCGGCCGGCCAGCACGTTGTCGGCCACGTTGCCCACCACGTTGACCACGTCCATGGCGGAGGCGAAAGGCGGCGCGTAGGAGATCTCCAGGTTGGAGATGTCTTCCACGGTGGGCTTGCCGTACTGCAGCACGGCGGCCACGGCGTCCACGCGGGCCTTGAGGGCGTCACCGGCGGTGCAGGCGCCCTGGATGCCCAGCACGCGGCGGTCGCTCTTGTCCACCACCAGCTCCAGGCTCATCATGTTCTTTTCGGGATAGAAGTGGGCGCGGTCCAGCTGTTCCACGGCCACGGAGATAGCGTCATAGCCTTCCTTGCGGGCCCGCTCCACGGTCAGGCCGGCGCCGCAGAAGGACATGTCGAACAGTTTCACGGCCCAGGTGCCCACGAAGCCGGGGAAGCTGGCGTCGCCGCCGGCCAGGTTGGTGCCGATGACGCGGCCCTGGCGGTTGGCCATGCTGCCCAGGGGCAGGTAGCCCAGCTTGCCGGTGATGAGGTTCTTGATGGCCACGCAGTCGCCGCCGGCGTAGATGTCGGGGTCGCTGGTCTGCATCTTTTCATTGACCACGATGGCGCCGAAGGGGGCCACTTCCAGGCCGGCGTCCTTGGCCAGCTGGCCGTTGGGCAGGAAACCGGCGGCAAAGATCACCAGCTGGGCGGGCAGTTCGCGCTTGTCGGTGACGACCTTGCACACGGCGCCGTCCTTGCCTTCCAGCTTGACGACCTTTTCAGAGGTGTAGACGGACAGGCCGTGGGCCTCGCAGTCGTGGGCGGCCATCTTGCCCATGTTGTGGGAGAGCACGCCGGGCAGCATCTGGTCCATCATCTCCACCACGCTGACCTTGACGCCCCACATGTCGGACAGGGCCACGGCGGCTTCCAGACCGATGAAACCGCCGCCCACGATGACGGCCTCGCTGACCTGGCCGTGTTCGCAGGCCTTGCGGATGGCGTCGGCAGCTTCCAGGCGGGTGAGGGTCAGGACGTTCTTGAGGTCATGGCCTTCCACCGGAGGCAGGCGCGGCGTGGCGCCGGTGGCCAGCACCAGCTTGTCGTAAGGCAGCTTCTCTTCCTCGCCGGTGACCACGTTGCGCACCAGCAGGGTCTTGGCGGCGCGGTCGATGGCCATGGCGCGGGTCTGGTTGCGCACGGTGATGCCTTTCATGGTACGGAAGAATTCAGGGTCACGCACAGTATGGTAGGGCGTGGCGCGCAGGTCGTCGAGGTTGTTGACCTCGCCGGACACATAATAAGGGATGCCGCAGCCGCCGTAGGAGATGAAGAGGTTTTCATCCACCAGGGTGATCTCGGCGTCGGGCATCAGGCGCTTGCAGCGGCAGGCTGCCTTGGGACCCAGGGCGACGCCGCCGATAACCAGGATTTTCTGTGCCATGATAGATTCTCCTTGTAGAGCAATTGGCGTTTGAAACGCCGGGCGTCTCAAACTTTGTGCCGTCCGGAGACGGAGGCTCCCGCCCGGACACGGGCGGCCGCGGGCGCGGTCGCCGGAGCATGACGCTGTTGTTGCCGGGCCTCGGGCGGCGACCTTCCGGCCACCGGACAGGGACTGTCCCTAACGGCCCCGGTACTGCCGGGCGTCTCCCACCCGGACGGTGATCTTTTCCCTGTCCATGAATTCCAGCAGGGCGATGAGGTATTTGCGCGAGAGCCCCAGGATCTCCTTGAGGCCGCCCACGTCCAGATCCTCATGGTCGCTGAACCACTGGCGCACCTTGTCCAGGGTCTCTTCCACGGCCTCGTTGCTGTAGTACAGGCCGTCCTTGACGCGCACCAGCTTCTTCTGTTCGCAGAGCAGGCGGAGGACGGGCGCGGCCTCCTTGCTGCCCACGCCCAGTTCCTCGAGCACGTCCTTGAGGTTGGGCGGGGTCAGGCCCGCACTGACATGGGCCTCCAGCAGCTTGCGGCTCAGGCCTTCCTGGTCGGAAGCCAGCGTGACCTTGTGGCTGGCCAGACGCAGGCCGTCGCCTTCGGCCACCAGCAGGCCCTTTTTCTGGGCCGCTTCCAGCACGCGCGTCACCAGGCGCTGGGGCAGTTTGGCAGCCCAGCCGGCACACAGGGCACCGCTGGGCAGCGAGGGCTTGAGCGGGTTCTTGGCGTGCAGGGCGGCGGCCCTGTCCAGGCAGGCGCGGATCAGGGCCTCGAACTGCAGGCTGGCGATCCACATGCGGCCTTCCTTGTGCCAGCAGATGGCTTCGCCCTGGGAGGAAAGATGCACCAGCTGCTTTTGCAGGGCCGCGGCGCTCTGGCCGGTGAGGGCCTGCAGCTGGCTGTGGCTGGCGCCCGCGCTGCCGCTGAGGCTCAGGGCCGCCCTGGTGAGGTCGAGGCCGGAATGGGCCGTGACGTATTCGGGGGCGGCCAGTTCGGGCAGACGGGCCAGCAAGTCGAGCTTGTTTTGGAAATCCGGATCCTTGCGGCGCAGCAGGGGCGGCAGGGGGCTGACGATGGTGCCGCCGGCCACGGTGCGCAGGGGCGAGTAGGCGCGCAGCACGCAATGGTCGCCGAACACGCCCACCATATCGCTGGAGAAGCGCAGTTCGGCCAGGCAGGAGTCGCCGGGGGCCAGACGGTCACGGTCGAAGAAGACCACCCGGGCCGCGCATTCCTGCGTGGCGTGGTGGAAGTGGACCTCGGTGCGCTGGCGCAGGGGACGCGGCGCGGACTTGAGGCAGTGCAGGCGCACCAGCCAGCGGCGGGAGGGGAACAGCGTATCGGGACGGCAGAGGGGGTTGCCGCGGTGGATGTCCGTCACTTCCAGGCCCTGCACGTTGACGGCGCAGCGTTCGCCGGCGCGGACCATCTCCACGCTGCTGCTGTGGCGCTGGAGGCTGCGGGCGCGGGTGGGCAGGGCGCCGGGCATGAAGCAGAGCTCGTCCCCTTCGCTGACCGCGCCGGAGATGACCGTGCCCGTGATGACCGTGCCGTGCCCCTTGAGGGTGAACACGCGGTCCACCGGCAGGCGGAAGATGTCGGAACCGTGCCGGGGCGGCAGGCTGCTGGCGCAGGCCAGGATATGTTCGCGCAGGGCCGGGATGCCCTGGCCCGTGCTGGAGGAGACAGGGAAGATGGGGGCGCCTTCCAGGAACGTGCCCTGCAGGAAGGCGCGCACGTCTTCCTGCACCAGTTCCAGCCAGTCCGCGTCCACCATGTCGACCTTGGTCAGGGCCACGAAGCCGTGCCGGATGCCCAGCAGGGAACAGATCTCCAGATGTTCGCGGGTCTGGGGCATGACGCCTTCGTCGGCGGCGATGACCAGCATGACGAAGTCCACACCGGCGGCACCGGCCACCATGTTCTTGACGAAGCGTTCATGGCCGGGAACGTCCACGATGCCCAGGCGTTCGCCACCCGGCATGGGGACCCAGGCGAAGCCCAGTTCGATGGTGATGCCGCGCCGTTTCTCTTCTTCCAGACGGTCGCAGTCGATGCCCGTCAGTGCGCGGACCAGAGATGTCTTGCCGTGGTCGATGTGACCGGCGGTACCCAGGATCAGAGCCATTCTACCCCCAGAAAAAACACAGGAGCCCCGCCGGGAACGCCTTGCGGCGGCCCGGTGAACGGGGGCTGCCCCGTGTGCGGAACTGGTTTTCAGTGTACGCCAGAGAGCGGGGCTTTGCAAACGGCTGCGGCAGACGACCGGAGAAGTTTCAGGCCGCCAGCTCTCTGGTGAAAAATATCACAATTATCGACATGCGGCGCTGCTGTCTAAAAATAGTCATCAAATCAAAACTGTTATAAACAGCAGTGGGCCCAGGCCCCGCGTGCCGGAAGGGACATCCTGCCGGCAAACAAATACGAGAAAAAAATAAGGGTAATGTCCGGAGGCCCTGGCCGGGGCAGGAGGGACAGCGCCGCGAGGACCGGGGACGGCAGAAAAGTTTTTTTGCCATGTGAGCCGTGCGACAAAGCCTTTTGTTCACAAGGTCGCGGGCCT
>ENA-OWRJ01003182-OWRJ01003182.1-human-gut-metagenome-genome-assembly--contig:-NODE-3182-length-12413-cov-2.525409_pt1 | contig 12413 bp, 10 predicted proteins | sample MGYA00248269_ERZ651897 | MGnify/ENA primary metagenome ERZ651897 (study PRJEB26924, sample SAMEA4378252) | human gut metagenome | biome: human gut; feature: human-associated habitat; material: faeces...
AGAACTCAGATTCTGCTCCGGTTCCGTCAAAGGCAGAATGACCATACTGATCATATAATTTTCTCTTCTCTGGATCACTTAATATATTATAAGCATCGGTCGCTTCTTTGAATTTCTGTTCTGCTGTTTTATCTCCAGGATTCATATCTGGATGATATTTCTTTGCCAGTTTCCGATATGCTTTCTTGATCGTTTTTTCATCTGCAGTTTTACTGATTCCAAGAACTTCATATAAATCACGTTTTGCTGCCATTTCGTTTCACCTTCTTTTCCTTTCATTCTCAAATAGATAGAAAGATTCCCCGGGAATCTGATCATCCCGGGGAAAGTTCTTTTATCCCTCGATCGTTACGAATTTCTTTTCTTCTACTTTCTTCTCCGGAGCTTTCTTCGGAATATCCAGCATCAGAATACCATTCTCGTACTTACCGTGGATATCTTTCTCTGTGATATCTTTGCCAACATAGAAGCTTCTGCTCATGTTACCTGCGTAACGTTCACGACGGATGTATTTACCTTCTTTGTCTTTCTCGTCTTTATCAAGTCCTTTTGCTGCGCTGATCGTTAAGTAACCATCTTTCAGTTCAGCTGTGATCTCATCTTTCTTAAATCCTGGAAGGTCGATCGCTACTTCGTAGTTTCCATCTTTTTCCTTCACATCAGTCTTCATTAAGTTCTTTGCGTGTTTACCATACAGTTCTTTATCAATATCTGGGAAAGAAAAATCCATCCAGTCGTCGTTAAATAAGTTTCCTCCAAAAATACTAGGCATCATCATCATAAGTCATCTCTCCTTTTTCTTTATAATAATGTTTTGGCGTGTCAGGGTAATTCCTGACACTTGCCTTTTATGTGAAGCATATTGAGAAGTTCTCAATATGACTTGTTGTATCTTATGGAGCCTTCGGTTCTTTGGCTTCTCTCTTAAGCCCTTTCCTCTTGCTCTAGTTGTACTATAACACCTATTATTAGCACTGTCAAGTGTTGAGTGCTAATTTTTTTGAAAATTTTTTAAGCCATAATATTTTCGCATTTGACAATCATTTTTCTATGTTATTGGATTTGACTGTACGATGGTTCTTGTATCAGCGGTTACTTGTCTTGCTGTTTTACATAACCTTGGAAGTGTTGGTATCGGTACGATCATTGCTGCTGTTTTGGCTGGTACTGTTGTTGGTATCATCACAAAGGCATTTGGAAAACAGCGTGATAAGATTCTTGGAAAGACAGATGAAGATTTAAGATGCAAAGAAAGGCACACAAACATTGATTATTATGTTTGTATGCCTTTCTTTATTATATCCCCAAAATTAAATTGCTCTCAATTTTCGGAAATAAATTGTTCTATCTCAGAAAACATTTCATTATCCCAAATCAGCCATCTTTTAAATGCAGCAAACGCCGCACTATCTCTAAGCTCTTTTTTCAGAAGATATCCTATATCTTCTTTCTCTTCCTTGTCTTCTGTCTCCTGGTATTCTCTAACATACTCTTTAAAATTTGAAAGATTTTGTCGTAATGTTTTTCTTATGATCTGTGCTTCTATCTTCTTTTGAGGTGTTGTTCCATAGTATGCAGCTTCTAATAAAGCAATTGTATTCTTTACATCTTCTCGTTCTTCCCCAACGGATGTAAATTCTAATTTTTCATCCGTTCCAAAATAACCCCTTTTACGAAATGCTATCATTTTTTCTACTGGTTCTTTTGTACAATCTAGAATTGGTTCATACTTATCTGATTTGATATTATTACAGTGTGCACAGCTCCAAAATAAGTTTTTCCAATCATATTTTAAAGTTTTATCTCCACGGTGTGGAACCAGATGTTCAATCTGATAAGAAGTTACTGCTTTATTTTCGCAAATATAACATTTTCCATGAAATATTTCTTTTAATGCCTGATTTACACTTTCAATATTATAGGAACTTTCATTTTCACTGGCTTTTTGCAAATCTGCAATCGCCTGTTTTGTTTTCTCTGTTTCCTTTCTTTCAATTTTAATCATTGGCTTTTCTTCTCCGTTCAATATCCTCAAATCTTTCCTTGGCAACCCCTGAAAGTTCTGTAGATATATTCTTAAACTTTATTCTTATTTCCGCTCGTTCGGCACGCTCATCTTCTGTCAAATCATTTCTAAGACAAAGTTCTTCATATCGATTCAGGCTGTTTTTTAATTCATCTGAATAAGCATCTGCCTCAAAATATCCCTCTGCAAGATCATCAGACGAAAATCCTGATAAATTATCTAACTCTACCTGTCGTTCAAGATCATATGCCTTTGCATTTGAGATTGAATTCAAAATATATGGGGAGTGTGTTGTCACAATAAATTGAATTCTAGGGAAAAATTTTGTTAAAAATGGAAAGATTTTTTTCTGTAATTCAATATGCAAATGTGTTTCCAATTCATCAATCAGCACGATTCCCTGATAGTCATATTCACTGATTTTGTCTTCTAACAGCCAATTTTTATCCATTCTTAAAATTAAATCAGAAACAATGTAAATCACGGATGAATATCCGTCTGATAATTCATTAAAACTGAATGGTTCTCGTCCATTTTGTCGGATTTTAAAATTGTATTTTTTATAATCATATTCTATATGGATTGATTCTTCATCTAGTAAAATCTGCAGTGCTGAATCAAATCGATCAAACCATTTCTGAATTTGATTTGCTGTCGTTTGATCACCTTCGTTTCTTGCATATGCTTGCTGAGTTTTTAGATGTACCATGTATTTCAATAAAATATCACCCGCAGATTCATCAATTCCATACGTATTTTCCAATGTAATATTTTCTACTCCATTAGGACGCATAAATTGTGCTTTTCTTTCAGACGGAAAATAAGCTGTTATAAACTTTCCATTATGATACATCATTTCAAGTCCTTCATACTGATTTAAGTTTATTTGAACTCCATCACTATATTTTTTTAAAAATCCTAAACATTGTTTAAGATCCTTATCTGCCGCATATTTTTCGCTATCACTAGATGCAGATAATACTTTCTTTTTAGCTTCATTTATCCACGTAGGATATTGATCAAATACTTGTGATAGTTTTTCATCATTAATCGCTCTCAAAAATTTTTCTATCTCCAACAACAATGATGTTTTTCCTGAACCATTCTTCCCAGTCAAAAGTAAATGCTGACGTTTATTTGAATCTAATTTTATTTTTATATCAGACAGATGATATAACTTCTCTATGTCTATCTCACTGATAAAATATTCCTTCACTTTAAATCCTCCGATTTTTAAGATTTTTAAATGTTATCTATTATTATATCACTCTCTTATCACATTACACCAGCATTTCATCCTATATTTCTGCTCTTTACATCTGACAGTACTCTATAAATTTCTCCATTTCTTTTGTCATATATTTATTTGCATGATAAAACACTTGTCGATACATTGTAATATCAATATCTTTCACATCTAATTTTGCGATCTTCCCTTCTTCAATATCCTTTTCTACAACAAATAATGGGAGATAAGAAAGCCCTTTTCCTGTCTTTAGCATCTTCTTGATAAACGCGGTATCACTGCATTCAAGTACTGGCGATAATGTCTGTTTATGCAGAGCTAATTCCTGTTCTAATGCCTGTCTGTAGTTTGCATTTCGTTCTGTTAGATAAAACGGTGCATTTAAGATTTCCTCAACCTCTATATTCTTTTTCCCTGCTAACTTATAATTTGGTGCAGACACAAAGATCACAGGCTCCGCTTTTTCCATGACTTTCACCCAGTTTTTATTCCATCTTGGTGTGTCCAGAATATAAATGACATCGAGTTCATTGTGTTCCATCTTCTGGATCAGGCGTTCTGGAGAACCAATCGTGATCTGAATTCTAACCTGTGGATGTTCTTTCCGAAACCGCTGTACGATTTCCTGCAATTTGACAGTGCAGAGTGATTCAATCGTTCCGATATGTAATGGATTTTTTAACTCTGCAGTATCATTCATTGCATCTTTTGCCTTGTGCATTTCATCAATGATCTTATTTGCATGTATTAAAAATTCTTTTCCTTTCGGTGTGAGTATCACTTTTTTTCCTGTACGGTCAAATAACCGCACTCCCAATTCTGTTTCTAACTGACGGATCTGTACTGTCACGGCAGATTGCGAATAACCTAGTAATTCTGCGGTTTTTGAGAAATTCTTCACTTGTGCTATCTGCATAAATGTCTGTATCTGACGGAATTCCATTTTTTCTCCTTTGTACTATTATGAATAATTTTCAATGTTATTATTAAATCTATGAATTTGATTCATCTATATGTGGATGATACAATACAAACATAAAGACGTCAAACATTTTTTGTGCACATTAAACAAACTACGATGATATGTGATTATGCTTTTAGAGGAGTAATTAAAAATGGAAAAGAAAAAATTTAAACTTGGTCTGGTACCAAAACTTATTATTGCCATCATTATTGGTATCCTGTTTGGACAGTTCCTTCCAACTGGATTCTGCCGCTTTGTTGTAACACTGTCTGGATTCTTCAGTACCTACTTAAAATTCATCATTCCACTGATGATCCTTGCTTATGTAACCATGGGAATCGCTGATCTGTCACAGGGTGCTGGACAGCTGCTTTTAATTACCGTTGCTCTTGCTTATGGTTCAACTTTACTTGCTGGTACAGCTTCTTACCTTGTATCATCCAATCTGTTCCCACACTTTATGACTGCTGGGGCATTAGATCAGATTGCTGCGACTGCTGATGCGTCACTGAAACCTTATTTTTCACTGACGATCACACCGCTGTTTGATACATTATCTGCTGTTGTTCTTGCTTTCATTTTAGGATTATGCTTATCCACAATGAAAGGTAAAGAGATTGGAAACAGCCTTTACAACGGAATGAGCGATTTCTCAACAATCATCGATAAAGTCCTTCACAAAACGATCATTCCTTTATTGCCATTGTATATCTGTGGTACATTTACTGATATGACGAAATCAGGGAAAACATTTGCAATCCTTGGAATCTTATGGAAAGTATTCCTTGTAGTGATCATCATGCACTTTGTATGTATCACGATCCAGTTTATAATTGCAGGTTCTGTCAGCAAAAAGAATCCACTCTCTCTTATTAAAAATCAGGTTCCTGGTTATACTACAGCTTTAGGAACTCAGTCTTCTGCCGCTACAATTCCTGTCAATCTGGAATGTGCAAAGAATGACGGTGTCAGTGCTCAGATCCGTAACTTTGTAGTGCCTCTTTGTGCCAATATCCACATGGCAGGTTCTATGATCACGATCACAGCATGTGCAACTGCTGTATGTTTGATGAATCAGTTACCGATCAGCCTTGCAACTGTTATTCCATTTATTATGACACTTGGTGTTGCAATGGTCGCTTCTCCTGGAGCTCCAGGTGGATCTATCATGACTGCATTGCCTTTCCTTTACATGGTATTTGGTACAACAGCAGGAGATACAAACGGACCAATCTGTGCTTTAATGGTTGCACTTTATATCACACAGGATTCTTTCGGAACTGCATGTAACATTTCCGGAGATAATGCGATTGGAATCGTCGTAGATTCTATTTACAAGAAATTTATTTTAAAAGAAGATACAGTGGAGGCTTAATTTATGTCTTTTATCAGTGCATTTGATGTTATGGGACCAAATATGATCGGTCCTTCAAGCTCCCACACAGCTGGGGCTGCAAGGATTGCATTTCTCGCAAGAAAAATGTTAAATAGTACACTGAAAAAAGTTCAGTTTACACTCTATGGATCTTTTGCAAAAACCTATCATGGACACGGAACGGATCGTGCCTTATTAGGTGGGATCATGGGATTTGGAACCGACGATATGAGAATCCGCGATTCTTTCGAGATTGCAAAAGACATTGGACTTGATTTTTCTTTTGTACCAAATGAAATAGAAACTGATATCCATCCAAATACAGTGGATATCTTAATGACAAATGAAAACGGAGATCACATCTTGATCCGTGGGGAATCTTTAGGCGGTGGAAAAGCCAGAATTTGCCGTATCAATGATGTAGAAGTTGATTTTACCGGGGAATACAGTACCTTGATCGTGATCCAGAAAGATAAACCTGGCGTTGTTACTTATATCACAAAATGTCTGAGTGATCAGGATGTTAATATCGCTTTTATGCGTCTTTTCAGAGAATCTAAAGGAAATACAGCTTATTCTATCGTTGAATCCGATGGTCTTCTTCCTGAAAACATCGCAGAGGAGATTAGGAAAAGCCCAAATGTCTCAGATGTTATGATCATTCAGCTGTAGAAAGGAGACTGAAATATTATGGATTTTAAAAACGCAAATGAATTGCTTGATTTATGTAAAAAACATGATCTTCCAATCTCCGAAGTGATGAGACAGCGTGAGATCGTAGAAGGGGAAAAAGAAGCTGATACGGTTCATAATGCAATGGCAAGAGTTCTTGAGATCATGAAAAATGCTGCTTTTACTCCGATCAAAGAACCGGTTCGTTCCATGGGTGGACTGATCGGTGGCGAGGCAAAGAAGATTGCTTCCCGGTACCATTCTGGTATTGGAATCTGTGGTGATCTGTTAGAAAAAAGTATGATTTATGCGATGGCGACTCTTGAGACGAATTCATCCATGGGGTTGATCGTAGCATCCCCAACCGCAGGGTCTGCCGGAATCGTTCCTGGACTTTTACTTGGGCTTCAGGAAGTTCATAAATTAGATGATGAACAGATCATTCAGGCACTGTTTAATGCCAGTGCGATCGGATATCTTGCTATGAGAAATGCAACGGTTGCAGGTGCTGTCGGCGGATGTCAGGCGGAAGTCGGTGTTGCTTCTTCGATGGCTGCTTCTGCCACTGTCGAACTGCTTGGCGGTAATCCAGAACAATGTCTTGGAGCTGCCTCTACCGTTTTAATGAATATGTTAGGTCTTGTTTGTGACCCCGTTGGCGGGTTGGTGGAATATCCATGCCAGAACCGTAATGCCGCAGGTGTTGCAAATGCGATCATCGCAGCTGAGATTTCTTTATCTGGAATCCATCAGCTCATCCCGTTTGACGAAATGTTAAACGCAATGTATATCGTTGGTAAACGACTGCCAGCTGAACTAAGAGAAACCGCCCAGGGAGGCTGCGCTGCAACTCCTTCTGCATGTGCTGCATGCGGAGGTTGTGCGTAAAAATTCCTTCAGAACACATTTTTAAATAGTAGGTAATAAATCAATCTCTTTTTTGCCTCTTTTGGGTGTTTTCATATATTGGAATCTAAAAGAGTGTCTGCATCACTTAATGATGCAGACACTCTTTATTTACTATATCTTAAGCATCCGATATCCAATACCTATATGTGTCTGTATATACTGCATGCCATCTTTATCTGGCTGTAATTTCTTCCGTAATGTTGCCATAAACACTCTTAATGAAGCAACATCATTTTGTGAACAGCTTCCCCAGATCTGCTGTGTGATATAGGTGTGCGTTAAAACCCTTCCGACATTACGTGACAAAAGACATAAAAGCTTATATTCAATTGGTGTTAAATGCAATTCTTTATCTTTTAAATATGTAGATCCTGCTGTATAGTCGATCTTTAACTCTCCATTTACAAAGACTGCTTGTTCTTGTTCCTCGCCTGACTGGATCAATGCTAATCGGCGCTGTGTAACCCTGATCCTTGCAAGCAGTTCATCAACTGAAAATGGTTTTGTGATATAATCATCTGCTCCTGCATCCAGTGCTTCTATTTTATCTACATCTTCACTTCTTGCACTGATAACGATAATTGGTACGTTAGACCATGTTCTTACTTTTTTGATCACATCCACACCTTCCATATCAGGCAATCCAAGATCTAATAAAATGATCTCTGGTTTATGAGAAGATGCTTCTAAAATAGCTGAACTTCCATTTTCTGCTGTAATATATTTGTAATCATGTGTTTTTAATGTTGTCACGATCAGATTACGGATCGGCCGGTCATCCTCCACGACTAAAATTAATGCTTTATTCATTTAATGTAACCTCACTTAATGGCAGTGTGAAAGAAAAAATACAACCATGTGGTGTATTGTCCTCCAACACCAGTTTCCCGTTATGCACCTCTATGATCGAACGGCAAAGTGCCAAACCTAAACCAAGACTTCGATGGCTGTCTGCGATTGTATTTTTCCCTGTATAAAACATTTCAAATATATGCGGCTTCATTTCATCACAGATCCCAGGGCCGTTATCTTCTACTTGAATCTTTGCTTTTCCATTTTCATTCATGGCACAAATGCGGATTGTAGATCCTTTCGGTGTATATTTAATTGCATTATCGACCAGATTGATCAACACTTGCAGGATCAGCCGCACATCCATATGTGCAAGTATCAATTCATCGCATTCTGTAACGATCTGATACTCTTCATGTTTCCTGCTGATATGCCGTAATGATTCCGCGATCACCTCATCTAATAATTGATCTGTAAATTTCAGTTTTAATCTTCCATCATTTAATCTTGTGATCGATAATAAATTTTCAACGATATTGATCAACCATTCTGAATCATCATAAATATCTGTATAAATCTGATGTTTTGTTATATCATCAAGACGTTCTCCACTATTTAACAGCATGTCTGCATTCCCAGAAATGGAACAAAGTGGTGTCCTTAGATCATGTGAGATCGCACGAAGCAGATCTGCTCTTAACTGTTCATTTTTGGCAAGAACGGAGATTTTTTCTTTCTCCATGATATTCTTTTTATTTTCCATGGCAAGTGCACATTCATTGATCACAGAAAGTAAGATACTATATTCGAAGGAATCTAATGTATATTCGTCAACTGGTATTGCGATCACACCATACACATTATCCTCAATACAAATGGCAAGGTATAGACACTGTGCATCTTTAAAACGTTCGGTCGTTGCTCCAGCACGCTGCTTGTTTTCATACACCCATTTTGCTATCTCCTGCTCCCTACTTGTCAATAAATCTTCTGTCTGTTCTTTCTTTTTATTCGAAAATATATATGGTGCTGACAATTCATCGTCTTCCACAACATATGCTACAATACTGCGGTCTAATAATTTGATAAGCTGTGTACATGTAATACTTAAAATATCCGTATCGTTTTTTGCTTTTTGAAGTAACCGGTCTGTGTCAAATAAAATCTGTGTACGAAATGCAGATTGTGCTGAAAGCCTTGCATGTGTTTTTAATTTTGCTGCAAGTGTTCCAGTAATGACAGAAGATATTAACATGATCACAAAAGTTACCGGATATCCAACTGCATACGTCTGAAATGACATTCTTGGTTCCGTAAGGAAAAAGCAGAACAAAAATACACTTAAGACAGAACCTCCAATGCTGTATAAATATCCATCTGTAAGGATTGACGTTAATAAAACACCCAAAATATAAATTGTAACGATGTTTGTATCTGTAAATTGAAGTTTCTGGATGAATAGACCGATCAACGTACAAACTGCAAATATAAATAATGTCAATAAACTGTCTTTCATCGTAGGCTTTCCTACATAAACCGCTCCATGCGGTTTTCGATAATTATCTAAGTTCATCGCATCTGGAATAATGTGGATATCAATATCAGGAACAGCCTCGATCAACTTCTCTGTTAATGTCTGTTTGCTGAAAAAGTGATTTCTCTTTGCACTGCTTTGTCCGATCACGATTTTTGTGACATTTGATAAATGTGCATATTCCGCGATCTGTACCGGAACATTTTCCCCATGTGTCATTACAATTTCCGCACCAGATTCCTTTGCAAATTGTACATGAGCTTCCAGTCTTCTTTTGTCCGATTCTCTTTCTCTTTTTCCTGTCTGTACATACAATGCCGTAAAACGTGCCCGCATATCTCTTGCCATTTTTGCTGCTGTACGTATGATCTTTTCATTCGATGGTGAAGAAGAAAGACAAACAAGAATGTGTTCGTTTTCTTTGTTCAGCTCTACAAATTCTCCCGTGCTCATCTTGGCCCCCTTTCCTTATCGGATGCATTATATCACGATCATCAATAATAATCCATAAACACATCAATCATCGTCATCATCTTGCTCCCTGTCAATTACTTTCCGATTTTCTCCAAGAAAATAATTTACTTTTTTCAAAAAGAATAACACAAATGCAAACATCAGTATTACCGCCAATGCTAAAATGAAATCTGACATAAGCTCTCACCTCTTTTTCATGACATCAGATACAAAAACACTTTTTGATCGCTTTATATTCTCCTAATACCAATAATGTAACATCTTCCTTAAAACAGGTATCCGCAGATATCGCCATACTTACTTTTCCATCATCTTTTACTGCCATAATGTTAATATCATATTTTTTTCTAATATCAAGTTTTCCCACTGTCTTTCCGATCCATTCCTTCGGAACCTCTACCTCAAAGATCGCATGTGAGGCATCGACTTCCATATAATCAAGAATATGATCATCGGTATAACGGATCGTTGCCCATTTTGCCACCATTTTTTCTGGATAAACTACCTTATCGGCTCCATTTCGTAAGAGGAATTTTTCCTGTACATCTCGTTCAGCTCTGGAAATGACCATTTTGCCTCCAAGTTCTTTTAACAGACAGGTGGTTTCCAATGAATTTTGGAAATTCCCACCGATCGTAACAAAACAGATATCATAATTTGCAATCCCCAGAGATTTTAAAAATTCCTCATTCGTACTGTCCCCGATCTGTGCATTCGTAACATATGGAAGTGCATCATTCACTCTTTCCTCATCCAGATCAACTGCCATGATCTCATGTCCAAGCTGACTTGACTGTATCGCTATATGTTTTCCAAAACGTCCAAGTCCGATCAATAAAATATTCTTCATCATCAATTCCCTCTTTCTTTTATCCCACTATGATCTTATCAAGTGGTAGTCTTGCTTTTCGTTTATTTTTATCTGAAAATACTGCATAGATCAGCGTCAAACCGCCAACACGTCCCAGATACATCAGTATGATCAAAATGATCTGTGACAGAATATGAAGTTTTGGTGTGATTCCTAATGTCAAACCTACGGTTCCAACTGCAGATGCTGCTTCAAACAGACAGCTTGAAAGCGGCAGTCCCTCATACACACTGATCGTCATTCCGCCTGCAAAAATCATTGCGATCGTTGCTGCATTTTTTATCACACCCACATCGATTCTTCTTCCAAATGCTGTCACATCATCACAACTTTGAAAGGTCGCCAGTACATTTAAAAGTAACAGAGCAAATGTTGTTGTTTTCATACCTCCTGCTGTAGAACTTGGTGAACCTCCGATCAACATCAATAAAATCATCATTGCCTTTGATGCTCCTGTCAGCATCGAAAGATCTGTCGTATTAAATCCTGCTGTTCTCGGTGTCACAGCTTGGAACAATGATGCAAGCAGCCGGTGAGTCCCTGATAGATTCCCATAATCTTGAAAGAAAAAGAAAACAGCTGGTGACAAGATCAAACATAATGTTGTGGTTAGAATAATCTTGCTCTGCATATGGTAACGTTTGAACCGAAATTTATGAAGATAAATGTCTTCCCATGTAAAAAATCCAATTCCACCAATGATGATCAGTAACATGATCACAATGTTGATCCCTGGATTTACCGCATATGATGTCAATGATACAAATGGATGCCCTTTTGTTCCAAGAAGATCAAATCCTGCATTACAAAAGGCTGATACAGAATGAAAGATCGCCATCCAGATTCCCCGTAATCCAAAATCATGACAGAAAACAGGCATCATAAATAACGCACCGATCAATTCGATCAATAAAGTTCCTTTTAAAATAAAACTCATCAATCGAACGATACCCCCTACTTTCGGTGCAGAGATCGCATTTTGCATCGTACTTCGCTGCAGGATCGATATTTTTCTTCCTGATAATATAAATACCGCTGTTGCTGTTGTTATAACTCCCAGACCTCCGATCTGTATCAGGAACATGATCACTGTCTGTCCAAAAGCGGACCAGTAACTTCCAGTATCCACAACTGCAAGCCCTGTCACACATACTGCAGAAGTTGACGTAAATAATGCTTTGTGAAATGGTGTTATGATTGCTTGAGCTGATGAAATTGGCAGCATCAGGATCAATGCTCCAAAAAGGATCACTCCTGCGAACCCTAATATAATCACCTGAAATGATGTTAAATGTCTTTTTTTATGAATCTTCCATGGCATATATGATCTTACCTCTTTTTCAAATTATTTTATGACCTTTTGATCTTATCATCATTATATCTTTTATGATAAAAAGATAGTGTAAGGATATGTTCTCTTGTATTAAGATTGTATAAAGAAAAAAGGAGCATAATATGATTTTAAGAAAGAATCCTGCTTTACAGGATTCTCCGCCTGCGGCGGGTCGCTTCTGCCTCTGGGATTTCGTAAAAATATCTGTAAAATATAA
>ENA-OWRJ01003189-OWRJ01003189.1-human-gut-metagenome-genome-assembly--contig:-NODE-3189-length-12391-cov-2.381809_pt1 | contig 12391 bp, 10 predicted proteins | sample MGYA00248269_ERZ651897 | MGnify/ENA primary metagenome ERZ651897 (study PRJEB26924, sample SAMEA4378252) | human gut metagenome | biome: human gut; feature: human-associated habitat; material: faeces...
CGCGGGCCTTCGACGCACCCGTGAGGATCGCCACCCGCACGGGCAGCCCGTCGAGCAGGCGCGTGAGCGTGGCGTAGTGCTGCCGCGCCAGAATCTCGGTGGGAGCCATCATGCAGGCCTGAAAACCGTTGTCGACGGCCAGCAGCATCGACAGCAGCGCCACGAGCGTCTTGCCCGACCCCACGTCGCCCTGCAACAGGCGGTTCATCTGGTAGCCCGTCACCGTATCCTGCCGGATTTCGCGCACGACGCGCTTCTGCGCCCCCGTAAGCGGAAAGGGCAGCTTCTCCTTGTAAAACGTATTGAACGACTCCCCCACGCGAGCGAAATAGAAACCGTTGTTTCGGGCCAAACGCTCCGAACGGCGCGCCATCACGTTGAGCTGCACGCCGAGCAGCTCCTCGAATTTGAGGCGGTACTGCGCCTGCCGGAGCGCTTCCGGCGACTGGGGGAAATGGATGTTGTAGAGCGCTTCGCGCAGGGTCGCCAGTCCGTACTGTCTGCGCATCTCGGGAGGCAGCGTCTCGCCGATGCGCTCGCCCGCGATCCGCCACGCATTGCTCACGATCGTATGGAACCCTTTGGTTCCCAACACCGACGACAGCCGCTCGGTCGAGGAGTAGATCCCCTGCAAACCGCTCTCGGCACGCCGCGACAACGCCTTTTCGACGGTCTCCACTTCGGGATGCACCAGCGAGAGTTCGTTGCGGAAGAACGACGGGCGGCCGAAGACGAGGTATTCGCGCCCCACTTCGATGCGCTTCTCGATCCACTTGATCCCCTGGAACCACACCAGCTCGGCCTGTCCCGTGGGGTCCTGCGCGAAGGCCGTGAAGCGGCGTTTGCGCCCTGTTCCGGCATAGGCGACGCCCGTTATGCGGGCGCGGAACTGGACGTAGGACAGGCCTGCGGCCTCGGTGATCTCCGAGATACGGTAGATGCGTGTGCGGTCGATATAGCGGAACGGATAGTGGCTGAGCATGTCGCCCAGCGTGCGGATGCCCAGCTCCCGTTCGAGGAGTTTTGCCCGGGCCTCGCCGACGCCCGCTACGAATTTGATGTCGTTATCGAGTGTATCCACCCGGCAAATATAGTGAAAGTAGAGCGCAATGCCAAACTTGTTTGGGCATTGCCGAGACGCATCCTATGTTCTGTAAATATAGTGAAAGCCGGGCGCAATGCCAAACTTGTTTGGGCATTGGCGGGGTGCGTTTTTCCGTCCCGGGAGACGTGCTGGTCGGGAGCAGGGGCTACTCCTTCTCCTCGAGGGCGATGTCGACGCCCGATTTGGCGAATGCCCCTTGATCCCAGTCGCCGTCTCCTTTGGCCGTGCGTTCGGCCTCGGTGAATTCGATGTCGACGGTCTTTGCGGCGAAGTCGCCGCCGTTGGCCGGGCCGTCGGTGTCGGTGAAGGTGACTCTTGCCGTGTTGCCGACTCCCTTGCCCGAAAGATCATAGGTTCCGTCGGCTGCGGTCGTCGCCTCCGGTGTCGGCAGGTAGGCGTTGCTCCGGACCTCGATGCCCTTGATCGGCCGTCCGGCCTTGTCGGTCACCTTGCCCTTGATCTTGTAGTTGTTGTACGGGACCCCGTACATAGATACCACCTTCGGTTGATCTTCCTCGTTGTTGCATGCCGTTGCAAATCCGAGCAGCGCGGCGGCTGCCAGCAGCAGTTTCTCTTTCATGGCGTTCGCATTTTAGAGATGTTCCGAAATATAACGATTATTTCGCCGTTCGCCAAATCGTTGCTATCTTTGTACACTGTACCGGCTGTCGAGAGCGTTCATTTTGCCGCTGCTTCCTGAATCCGTTGCGGGGTGATAACGGCTCTCGGTAGTGGGAGGCGGTACGTTGTACTGCTGTCCGATGCGTACGCCATCTCCCTCCCTGGGGGAGGGCTGGGGTGGGGTCGGATTTGTAAACGTCGCCGAAGGCGGCGATAACGCCGCCCGACAGCGGAAAGTGATGTGAGGAAGTGCGTAATTACCTAATTGATAAACCGATGAATCTTTCGAAATTCATGCGCCGGACAACGTGCGAAGTGCGCATCGGGCGGACGACGATCGGCGGCGGGCATCCCGTCGCCTGCCAGTCTATGACCAATACCGACACCAACGACACCGCCGCGAGCGTGGCCCAGATCGAGCGGATCGACCGCGCCGGGGGAAAGATCGTGCGCCTTACGGCGCAGGGCCGGCGTGAAGGTGAAAATCTGGAAAACATCGTCCGGCAGCTGCGTGCCGACGGTTTCCGGACAGCCGTTGTGGCCGACATCCACTTCGTGCCCGAGGTCGCGGCCATCGCCGCCAGGTATGTGGACAAGGTGCGTGTCAATCCGGGAAATTACCGCCTCGACCGCGGCGATCTTCAGTCGCTGATCGCGCAGTGCCGCGAGCGGGGCGTCGCCCTGCGCGTCGGCGTCAACCACGGGTCGCTGGCGAAGCGCGTCTTCGACGAGTGGGGCGACACGCCCCAGGGCATGGTGGTCTCGGCCATGGAGTTTTTGCGGGTGTGCCGGGAGTGCGATTTCGATCAGGTGGTGGTCTCGATGAAGTCGTCGAACACGCGCGTCATGGTCGCCGCCTACCGTCTGCTGGTCGAGGCGATGGATGCCGAAGATATGCATTACCCGATCCATCTGGGTGTCACCGAGGCCGGGAACGGCATCGAGGGGCGCGTGAAGAGCGCCGTGGGCATCGGGGCGCTGATGGCCGACGGCATCGGCGACACGATCCGCGTCTCGCTGACCGAGGCCCCCGAAAATGAAATCCCCGTGGCGCAGCTGCTTGTCGCGCATTTCGCCGACCGTCCCGGCGAGTTCGAGGTGCTCCATCCCGAGCGTTATACCCCGACCGAATACCGCCGCCGTTCGAAGGTGACGGTTCCCGTCGTGCACACCGAGCCGCTGGAGGGTTTCCGGGTGCTCGAAGCCCTCTCGGGCAACCCGACGGCCGAGTTGCGCGCCGCGATCCTGAATCTCGACATCCCCGACGAACCGGTGGTCGTGAAACGCCGCTACGAAGAGCGTTCGCTGGAGACGCTCGCCGTGAAGGCCGCCGCCGACCTGGGGCCGCTGCTGCTCGACGGCCTGGCCGACGGCATCTGGATCGACGCTCCGGGATTTGCCGAAAGCGAAATCCGCGACATCGAGCTGATGATCCTGCAAGCTGCGCGCGTGCGTTTTTCACACACCGAATACATCGCCTGCCCTTCGTGCGGGCGCACGCTCTACGACATCGAGAAGGCCCTCGCCGACATCAAGGCCCGCACGTCGCACCTGAAAAACCTCCGCATCGGCGTGATGGGCTGCATCGTCAACGGTCCCGGCGAGATGGCCGACGCCGACTACGGCTATGTCGGGTCGGGCCCCGGCCGCATCACGCTGTACAAGGGCAGGGAAATCATGGAACGCAACATTCCGCAAGAACGGGCGCTCGACGCGCTGGTAGAACTGATCCGCCGCTGCGGCGACTGGCGGGAGCCCGATACGGTCTGAATACAAGCCGGACACGATCGAAGCGCCGACAGACGGAATAACGGCGGAACGGACAGAAACGGCGACCGCTTGCACCCGCCGTTATCTGGACACCGTGCCCGTCAGCTTCCGCACAAGCGATCGCAAGGATTCCGGGTGGAAATTATTACTCCCGTGCGCCGGCGGATCGCGAAAAATGCCCGCACCTGATTTTTTACATTCGACGGCCGATACAGAGAAAAGCCCCGGGCGGGAAAACGAAGCGCCGGACCGCCGGTTCGTCCCCCGACTACAACAGCCCCGGCTCCGGAACGAGGCGCCGCAAAACCGCCCCCCCCGACAACCCGTCCGAAGCATAGCTCCGAACGCGGCCCGAAACCGCAAAAACAGCACGTAAAACTCTTTCGGATACGACAATAGACAACGGACTCGACAAAACGCCGCACTCCTCTCCCCGGGAACCGAGCCGCTCATACTTCCCGAAACCGGCACTCGGGTACTCCGGCGCGGCGAAAGCTATTCCTCGACCTGCTGCATTTCGATCAGGCGAGCATAGATGCCGTGACGCGCCATCAGTTCCTGATGCGTTCCCTGCTCGGCAATCCGGCCCTGATCGATTACGATGATCCGATCGGCGTTGTGAATCGTGCTGAGCCGGTGGGCGATCACGAGCGACGTGCGTCCCTTGAGCAGCGAGTTGAGCGCCTCCTGAACGAGCATTTCCGACTCGGTATCGAGCGCCGAGGTCGCCTCGTCGAGAATCAGTATCTCCGGATTCTTGAGCACAGCCCGCGCGATGCTCAGCCGCTGCCGCTGTCCGCCGGAAAGCTTCATTCCCCGGTCGCCGATGTTGGTCCGGTAACCGTTTTCCGTCTCCATGATGAAGTCGTGCGCATTGGCCACCTTGGCCGCCGTGCGAATCTCCTCCTCGGTCGCCTCCTGCTTGCCCAGACGCAGGTTGTTCTCGATCGTGTCGTTGAACAGGATCGTGTCCTGCGACACGACGCCCATATGGGCGCGCAGGCTGTCGATCCGGTATCGGCGCAGATCGACCCCGTCGATCAGTATCTCGCCGCCCTGCACGTCGTAGAACCGGGGAATCAGGTCCGAAAGCGTCGACTTGCCGCCGCCCGAAGGGCCCACCAGCGCGACAGTCTCGCCCTTGCGGATCGTGAAGCTGACACCCCGGATCACCTCCTTGTTCTCGTACGAGAAGTGCACGTCGCGGAACTCGATCCGGTCTCTCAGTCCGGTCATCTCGACCGCGCCGGGCGCATCGGCGATCTCGCTGCGCTCGTCCAAAAGCGCCAGCACCCGCTCGCCGGCCGCAATGCCCTGATTGATATTCGCGAAAGCGTCCGTGAACGAGCGCAGCGGACGCGTAATCTGCGTGAACATCGCCAAATAGGCGATAAACCCGCTGGCGTCGAGCTGGCCGCTCAGCACGAGGCTGCCGCCGTAAACCAGAAGCACGGCCGCCGCTGAAATGCCGAGGAACTCGCTGGCCGGCGAGGCCAGTTGTTGCCGGCGCGCCATGCCGAGCGATATGCGCGAGAACAAACCGTTCAGCCGATGGAACTTATCGGTGGTATAGCCCGTCGCATTGTAGCTTTTCAATATCTTGATGCCCGAGAGCGACTCGTCCATCAGGCTCACCATGTCGGCGAAGCGCTCCTGCGCCTCGGTGGCCGAGCGCCGCAGCCGCTTGACGATCGACCCGATCACCAGAGCGGTCAGCGGCAGGAACAGCGCCGAGAAGATCGTCAGCTTCCACGAGATCATCACCAGCGCGACCATGTAGCCGATAATCAGGAACGGATCGCGGAAAGCCACTTGCAGCGTGTTCGTGATGCAGAACTGCACGACCTGCACGTCCGACGATATTTTCGAGATGATGTCGCCTTTACGCTCGTTGCTGAAGTAGCCGGCGTGCATACCCATCACATTGTCGTACACGCTGTTGCGCAGCTTTTCGAGCGTGCGTATGCGCATCGTCTCGATCGTGCGCTGCCCCATGTAGCGGAAAAAATTGCTCAGCATCGACGATGTGATGATGAACAGTCCCAGAAAAACCAGCACGTCCATCTTCGAGTAATCGGCCCCGAACGTCTTGTACAGCAGAAAATTGATCACCCCGCGAAAATAGTCCATGTTCAGCGCGAACGCGGGCATCTGCCGCACCGCCTCGACGGTATCCTGCTGGAACAGCGTGTCGAGGATCGGCATCACGAGCACGAAGTTGAACGTATTGAACGCCGCGTAGAAAAGCGTGTAGAAAAAGTAGGGGATGGCGTATTTCTCGATGGGCTTGGCGAACCCGAGCAGTCTCCAGTAGGTATTCATTCGGTCGGTATGGGTTGGATTATGCGGACAAAAGTAATCCAATTTTTCGACATACAGGCTTATATTTCCGGCACGGCCGTCCGATTTCGCCGTAAAATTAGTAGATTTGCCATTCGAACCAAACAAGGACGAATGGAAACTGTACTGAGCGGAATACGGTCGACCGGGAACCTGCATCTCGGCAACTACTTCGGAGCGTTGAAAAACTTCGTTCGGATGCAGCACGACGAACGCTGCTTCTTCTTCATAGCGGACTATCACTCGCTGACGACTCATCCCGACCCCGGAATGCTGCACGTCAACGTGAAGAGCGTGCTCTGCGAGTATCTCGCCGCCGGGCTCGACCCCGACGTGGCGACGATCTACGTGCAGAGCGACGTGCCCGAGGTGGCCGAACTGTCGCTGCTGCTCGGCATGCACGCCTTCGTCGGCGAGCTTGAGCGCACGGCTTCGTTCAAGGAAAAGATCCGCAAGCACCCCGACAACGTCAACATCGGCCTGCTGAGCTATCCCGTGCTGATGGCGGCTGACATTCTGCAGCATCGCGCCACTCGCGTCCCGGTAGGCAAGGATCAGGAGCAGCATCTGGAGCTGACCCGGCGGTTCGCCCGGCGGTTCAACCAGCTCTACGGGGTCGATTATTTCCCGGAGTGCCAGCCCTATCGGTTCGGAGGCGAACTGGTGAAGATACCGGGACTCGACGGGTCGGGCAAGATGGGCAAGTCGGAAGGCAACGGCATCTACCTGTCGGATACGGACGAGGCGATCCGCAAGAAAGTCATGAAGGCCGTCACGGACTCGGGTCCTACGGCTCCCGACAGCCCGATGCCCGAAGTGATCGCGAACCTCTTCACGCTGCTCAAAGTCGTCTCGTCGCCCGACACGGTGCAGTTCTTCACCGACAAGTGGAACCGCTGCGAAATCCGCTACGGCGACCTGAAAAAGCAACTGGCCGAGGACATCATCCGGGTCGTCGCGCCGATCCGCGAGCGGATCCGCGACATCGCCGCCGACGAGGCCTATTTGGCCCGCGTCGTGAAACAGGGAGCCGAGAAAGCCCGTGCGAGCGCCTCGACTACCGTGGCCGACGTGCGGCGGATCATGGGCATCAAGCCGTTCTGACTTCCGCGACCGGTCCGCCCGCAGCCCCCGACAGCGTAGACGCTTCCGGAAGCGGTTCTGCTTTCGGGAAACGGTCGTAGGCAATCCGGAAACGTTCGATAACACACGACAAGGAACGCCCGTGCCCGGCAGCTCGCTGCCGGCGCGGCCCATAAACCGATTTTTCAGCCGGGCGACCGGTATTGTGCCATGTCCCGAACCAAGCATCGAGCCGAGCTGCTCTACCGCTACCTGATTATCGCCACCAAGCGGCTGACCGACCGCCAGCTGATGATTCTGCTCGCGATCGTCGTCGGACTGGCGGCCGGGCTGGCGACATACGTGTTCCAGCATACGCTCGAGTTTTTTCGCTTTTCGCTGACGAGCTGGTTCGATATCGACAAGGCGAGCGTGCTCTACTTTTTCTACCCGGTCGTCGGCATCGTCATCGCGACGCTGTTCGTGCGGTACGTCGTCCGCGACGACATCAGCGAGGGCGTCACGCGCGTGCTGTACGCGATGAGCAAGAAAGGCTCGCGCATTAAGCCTCACAACTGCTACTCGTCGATCATCGCCAGCTCGGCGACGATCGGCTTCGGCGGTTCCGTCGGGCCCGAGGCTCCGATCGTGCTGACCGGTTCGGCCATCGGGTCGAACATCGGCCGGTTCATGCGGATGAACTACAAAAACAGCACGCTGCTGCTGTGCTGCGGCGCGGCCGCCGCGCTGTCGGCCGTTTTCAAGGCTCCGATCACGGGCGTGGTCTTCGTGCTCGAAATCCTGATGCTCGACATCACCGTCGCGTCGATCATCCCGCTGCTGATCTCGACGGTCACGGCCACGACGCTGATGTTCTTTCTGAACGGTTTCGAGCCGGTGTTCAACCTCGACGTCAAGTACGCGTTCCAGTTGCGCAACCTGCCCTATTACGCCCTGCTGGGACTGATCTGCGGACTGATGTCGTACTACTTCACGCAGATCAACGGCCGCATCGCGGCCCGGTTCGCCCGCATCCGGGGCATGTACCGCAAGTGGATCGTCGGCGGACTGCTGATCGGTACGCTGATCTTCCTGTTCCCTCCGCTTTACGGCGAAGGCTACGAGTCGTTGGTCGACCTGATGCACGGCAACGTCGACGCGCTTTTCAACAACTCGCTTTTCTTCCGTTACCGGAGTATCAGCTGGGTCGTGATGCTGTACCTGCTGGCGACGCTTTTTCTGAAAGTCGTCGCGATGTCGGCCACCAACGGAGCGGGCGGCGTCGGCGGCTCGTTCGCCCCTTCGCTGTTCGTCGGCGCGTTTACCGGCGCGACGATGGTCTACATGCTGAACGCCCTGCTCGGCCTCGAGCTGCCGATCATCCCGTTCACGCTCGTCGGCATGGCCGGCGTGATGTCGGGCGTGATGAAAGCTCCGCTGACATCGATCTTCCTGATCGCCGAACTGACGAGCGGATACGCGCTGTTCGTGCCGCTGATGCTCGTCTCGGCCCTGTCGTTCGCCGTAGGATACTATCTGGAGCCTTACTCGATCTACACGAAAAAACTGTCGCAAAGCGGCGAGCTGCTGACGCACAACAAGGACCGCTCGGTGCTCGTTTTCCTTGACCTGAAATCGCTCGTCGAGACCGACTTCCATCCGATTACGATGAACACGACGCTCGGCGACGTGGTGAAGCTGATCTCCTCCGTACGGCGCAACATTTTCCCGGTCGTCAGCCGCGACGGCACGCTGCTCGGCGTCGTGCAGCTCGACGACCTGCGCGCCGACATGTTCGACACGGGCAAGTACGGCACGACGATCGACAACTACATGATCCCGCCGCCCGAGCAGATCTACCCGAACGAGCAGATCGGCAGCGTGCTGAAAGCGTTCGAGGAATCGAAAGCATGGATGCTGCCCGTCGTGACGAAAGAGAACAAATACGTCGGCTTCATCTCCAAATCGCGCATCTTGGCCGCCTACCGCGAGCAACTGATCGCCATCAGCGAGGAGTAGGCATCGTAAAAAATACCGCCCCCTTGCCGGGAGCGGTACGCGGTTCTTGCATTCATACGACCCCGGCCTGCCTGTTTACGGGCCGGTAGAAATTTTCCTTCGACACACCGCCTATAGCGAGAACCTTACGGGCAAGGTCAGGGAAACGTCGACAGGCACACCGTCCTGACTCCCGGGCTTCCAGTCGGGCATCAGTCCGAACAGACGCAGCACTTCCTCGCTGAGCGACCGGTCGGGACTCTCGATGATTTCGGGCTGTAGGACCCGACCGGTCTTCGAGACGACGAACCGGCAGACGACCGTTCCCGAAATACCCTTCTCGGCCGCCTCGGCCGGATATTTCAGATGGCCGGCGATCCACGACATCAGAGCATTCGGAGCATCGCCGGGGAATTCGGGCATTACCTCGGGCCGCTCGTAGACCCGATCGGAGCGTTCGGACCCGGGTCCGGCGACCGCACGGACGGACTCGGAGGAACGATCCGCACCGGCAGTCGGGGCTGCGGTAAACGATACGAGCGCCATGAGCAAGGCGACAAGCGGCAGCGACAGCAAAATTCTGAATTTCGCCCGCCGCGGGGAAAATCTCGAAATCATAACTAAACGTTTTTTAATGAGCGAATGGCCGAATCCACTGACGAGCTCCGGATGCAAGTCCGTAGATTGCCTCAGCATAAGGATGATATATTGCCTTGAATCAAAGCCTCGATCAAGCGCCGTCCGATCGGCCTGGTACTCGTGCACTTCCTTCAGCGAGCGACTCCACATCCATACGAACGGACTCCACCACAGCACGGCGCACAGCGCAGCGGCCCAAAGCCGGTCCCAGCTATGTCCCGATGACACATGCCCCCGCTCGTGCGCTATGATCTCGGAAAGCCGTCCCCGATCGCCGGCCGGTTCCTCGATCCAGATCCGATGAAAGAACGAAAACGACCCGACCGGCACGGAGGGCCTGAAAAAGCGGATATTCCCGTGACGTTCCACTTCGGCCCGCCGAACCGTCCTCCACAGTTTCACCCCCGAGCGTACGAACCGTCCCAAAACGAACCCCGCTCCCGCGAACCACAGGATATAGAGCGCAAGCTTTCGCAAGCCGTCCGTCTCGGCACCGGACGGCAGAGCATCCGCAACGGCTGCCGCGCCGAGTGTCACGTCCTACACGGACGTCTCCGGTGTCCAAACGGGAATCGACAACAGCGGAAAAATCCATGCCGCAACGGAAGAGCCCAACAGAAAAGCCCTGTTCCGTGCAAAGAAGCTCTGCCCGCTCAGAAAAGTCCGGTAACCGGTCCACAGCACGGCCAAGCCAATCTGCACTTCGACGATATAAGGTAAATCGAGCATACCGGTCGATACTTTATCTAATCACAAGAAATACGAAACGTCTCCCGAAACTATTTCCCGGCGTCTTTCCTTTTCCTGATCGCCTCCTCGGCGAGCCGGATCACCCGCTCGGACTCGGCCAGCGACAAATCCTCCCGCTCGGTAAAAAACGAAACCAGATTCGAGAGCGAGCCGTCGAAAAAGTTGCCCATAACCCGCCGCACATAGCTATCCGCATAGGTCTCCTTGTCGACGAGCGGATAATAGCAGTGGCTCTTTCCGAACGACTCGTGCCCGACGACCCCCTTCTTCTCGAGCAGACGTACGACGGTCGATACGGTATTGTAGGCGGGCTTGGGCTCGACCATCCGGTCGAGTATATCGCCGACGAATGCCTTCTTCAGTTTCCACAAGATCTGCATTACCTCCAGCTCGGCTTTCGTCAATTCTTTTTCCGGCTCGGTCTTCAGTCTTTTCATCGGTTGATCGGTTGGTTCGATACAAATATAAAACTATATTTTTAGTTTACAAACTATTTTTATAGTTTTTTTTGCCCGCTGCCTGTTTTTCCGCCACAATAGACATTTAAATATTAATAGGTTTTGTCGCCGTCGCGCAGAAAGCATTCGAGCGAATCGAACCTGATCCAATAGTTCGGGAAATACCGGAACGTCACTTCCGCTACGGTCCGGTCTCTGTCCGTCTCGATCCGATCGAAGCGGGTCACCCGGTAATAGCCCGTCGAAACGGGACCCTCGACCGGACCTTGCGCATGAACCGTCGCCAGCGACAACGACAGCCAAAGGGAAAACAGCCGTTTTTTCATCATCTAATCGTGTTTTTTGGGAGGGGGAATCGCCTTCCAACCGTTCCTTTCCATGCCGCACGACGAACGTTGGGTACAGAATCGTCCGTCCCGCACGGACGGACTCGGCTTCTCGCTACCAAATATAAAACAAATAACCGACTCCGCCATGCGCCTGAATCGGAATAGCCGAGCCGTTTCCCGAAAACGCAGTCGGCCGGACACATTGCGCGTCCAGCCGACTTTCCACACCCGTCGTCTCGAAAGGGAAGCGACGGTATGCCTTCCGGCGCAGGCTAAGCAGCCTCCCGAGTCTCGTAATCCTTTTTCAGCTCCTCATAAAATGCGGCCTGAGCCGTATACATGTAAGGTATCAGCCAGATAAACCCGAGACCGGCCGGAATCAAAGCCAGAATAGCCCAGCCGATAAAGCTCAGGATCAGCAGAAAATACTGCATCTTATGTCCTCGCATCATCGCCATGCTCCGTTGGATGGCCTGCTCGCCCGACATGCCGGGATTCTCCCGCATGATATAATAGGTCATCGAATAGGAGATGCTCTTGATAATTCCTGGAACGAGCAGCAGAAGACTCCACAGAAACGTATAGATGCCCATGAGAACGATACCGATCAGATACCTCGCATAGTCGCCGAACGGCTCGCCGAGCTTCTTCATATCGGCATCTTCTCCCCGAAGCATATCCCAGAACAGGAAATATCCTCCCATGCAGACAAAAGCTCCGACGAAAAGGTTCAGCAGATTGCCCACGAATCCGACATACGGGATCTGTGCGATTCCGCTGAAAACGGCTATCGTAACGAACATCGCCAATCCGGCGATCGCGGCCGGAGTCCACCGTCCCCGAAGCGCATCGAGAGCCTGACGGCGCAAAAGAGTTGGTCTGAAATTTTCCATTGCTTTAGACATTAAATAAAGGTAGTACGAAAGTACGACATTCGGACCGAATATGCGAATTTTCCCGCACATTTTTCCCCGAAAGCAAGACGGCCGCCTTTCTTGAAGGCGGCCGTCCGGATCCATATGTCACGAAGCGACGGACCGATCCGCGCTCCGCCGTATCGAACTATTTTCTGTAAATCTTCGTATAGCCGTAAATCGCCTCGTCGCCGAGCTCCTCTTCGATGCGGAGCAGCTGGTTGTACTTGGCCATCCGGTCGGAACGGCTCATCGAACCGGTCTTGATCTGACCCGAGTTCGTAGCTACGGCGATATCGGCAATCGTCGAGTCCTCGGTCTCGCCCGAGCGGTGCGACGTAACCGAAGTATAACCGGCACGGTGCGCCATCTCGATCGCGTCGAGCGTCTCGGTCAGCGAACCGA
>ENA-OWRJ01003194-OWRJ01003194.1-human-gut-metagenome-genome-assembly--contig:-NODE-3194-length-12386-cov-2.672857_pt1 | contig 12386 bp, 10 predicted proteins | sample MGYA00248269_ERZ651897 | MGnify/ENA primary metagenome ERZ651897 (study PRJEB26924, sample SAMEA4378252) | human gut metagenome | biome: human gut; feature: human-associated habitat; material: faeces...
CCGCAGTAACATTGATGCGTTACTTGAAAAATACCAGATCATTCATCTGTGTGGACGTAATAACTTAGATGAAAGCCTTGAGGGCAGAAAAGGTTACAAACAGTTTGAATATGTCAAAGATGAGTTAAAACATTATTTTGCATGTGCAAATGTTGTTGTGTCCCGTGCTGGAGCGAATGCGATCTGTGAGCTTCTTGCACTTAGAAAGCCAAATATCCTGATTCCTCTTGGATTAGAAGCCAGCCGTGGAGACCAGATCCTAAATGCTGAATCTTTTGAGAATCAGGGATACAGCTATGTGCTTCAGGAGAAGGATGTTACAAGCGAAACTTTATTGAATGCTGTTAACAGTGTTTATGAAGATCGTGATAAATATATTGAAGCTATGAATCATAGTAAGCTTGCAAATCCGATCGAGACGATCGTGAATCTGGCAAATCAATTAGCTTCTCGAAAAAAGAAACGATGATTTTATTAATTGCTCATAAAAAACGAGAGAAATTAAAAATTTCTCTCGTTTTTTATTTTTATATGTATTATATCCAAAAAAATTAAAAAATTAGCATATTTTTTAATTTTTTATGTTATACTTCTATTATTATTAAAATTCACTTTATATTTTTTAAGGAGGACAACTATGGATTATCACATTTTAAAAAAATATCGATATACAAACCGAAATCAATTTGAATCTATCTATTCTTCCCGATATGAAAATGAATTAGTATTACATTATGATTTTGAAATTCATGGTTTTCCATGCTTTTCACTCCCAACTACCGAAATTTTAAATTTAACATCAAGAATCTATAAACTTACCCAGACTTTAATCTATTTAAAATCAAGACTCCCTCAGATTGCTCTGGAACAGTATACTCAAACCTGTCTTATAGATGAAGTAAAACTTACAAATGAGATTGAAGGTGTAAACAGTACTCGACGTGAGATCCAAGATATATTAAATACACAATCGATCACACAAAAAAATATGCGTCTTTATGGATTAGTTCAAAAATATAATTTACTAAAAAATTCTGAAAAAATTTCAATTCATAATTGTTCTGACATTCGAAATATTTACAATGAATTAGTGAGTGAAGAAATTAAAAATAATGATCCTTTGAATCTTCCAGATGGAATTTTTTTTCGAAAAAAATCTGTTTCCGTTTACAGTCCACATATGAAAGAAATTCACCGTGGAATATCTGGAGAAACCGAAATTATTGCCTGTATGGAAAAAGCTTTATTTATATTGCATAATAAATCCATTCCTCCTTTGATTCGAATCTCCGTCTTTCATTATCTATTTGGATATATCCATCCATTTTATGATGGAAACGGAAGAACAAATCGTTTTATCAGCAGTTATCTTTTATCCAAGGAGTTAGAGCCTCTGATCAGCTATCATTTAGCAAAAACAATAAAACAAAATATTTCCAAATATTATAAAAGTTTTGATTATACAAATGATACTGATAATCGTGGTGACCTGACTGGTTTTATTACAAATTTTCTAGAAATTATTCTTGCATCCATTGAAACATTAATCGATTCTCTAGAAGACAAAATAGAACGTTTGCATTATTTCGAGCGAATATTATTGTCTAATTTTAAAGATAAAACGGATTATGGAATTCTTCATTTACTATTACAGAATTCTTTATTTGGTCTGGAACCATTGTCTGCCAGAGAAATTGCTGAAATGCTTGATAAATCTTATGTTACGATTAATAATCGTTTGAAGAAAGATTCCATCAAAACACTATTACGATCTGATATACCTCATAAATATGATTTGGATTTAGATCTTTTAAAAACTTTATGATTAGATAACAACAAAACACGAGACTGCTACCTTCTATGGCAATCTCGTGTTTTTATTTTTCAGAAAAAACTATACGCTACTATTTATTTTTTCATTATTTCACTTTGCAAGATCTTACTGCACTGTATGCACCGTAAACTTTAGATTTTCCTACTGTCTTGTATGCACGTACTTTTACAAAATATTTTTTCTTTGCTTTTAACTTCTTGATGACTTTCTTATATGTCTTGTAAGATTTTACTGTGTATGTCTTTGCACCTTTGAAGTTTTTCTTAGTTGCGATCTTGATCTGGTATCCAGATACGTTTTTGTCTTTCTTCCATGTAACTGTTAATTTTTTCTTTCCTGCTTTTACTTTTACTGTCTGTTTCTTAACTGTTACTTTTTTGACTGGTTTTACTGCTGGTTTTGTTGCTGTTGTTGTAGCTGCAGGCTTTGTTGCTGTTGTAGCATCTGATGGCTTTGTTGCTGTTGTATCTGACTTGTTTGTATATGTAAATTCTAATGTCTTATTATATCCAGTCGCTGTTACAACAATGTTATATGTACCTTCTGCTTTTAATGCATCTGCTGTTGTCACCAATGTTCCATCTGCATTGATCAATTTTACAGCTCCTTTTCCTGATGCTGCATACTCTTTTCCGTTCACAGAAACTTTCTGAATATTTTTTACAAAGTTTGCAAAATCATCTGCCTGCACATCTTTTGCTGCCACTAATGCAGGTGCTTTAACATCATTGTTATATGCTGCTACAACATTATCTGTAGTTAAGGTAAAACTTGTGCTAAATGGTGCATATTTTGAGCTTTTATCTGTTACATTTAATGTATACTGTCCTGGTTTCACACCTGTTGCATTATATTTTAATGTTCCATTTTCAACACTGACGTTTGTTAACCCTTCTGCTGCATATTCTGCATCATACGCTTCTGGTAATGTTGGCACAGTTACTTTTGCACTTCCTGAAGTTACATCTGCATTTTCAACTTTAAATGCACTTGTATCAAACTTATATGGTACATATGTATCATCAATATCATATTTCACTACACCATTTTCTGTATAATATGTTACTGCATCAATTTTTTTTCCCATCATAGATGCATAATGTTCTCCAGAAATTGGGCAACCATGAGACTGTGTTGTAAATCCTGTTCCCCATGCAAATTCTGTCCCTTTCCAGATATTTTCTACATGTCTTAATCCATATTGTGTTCCATCAGTTGTTGTGATCACTGCTGCAAGAACTTTCGTATTCCCACTGATCTGATCACTATCCGCAACCTTATCAAAGTTTAAATTTAATTGATAATCTCCATAATTAGATGATGTCTTAAACTTCTCAATTGCTGCACCTTCTACTGTTTTTTCAGTTGCTGTAGTCTTGCCAAAAGAATAAGTCCCATCTTCATTTACAGTTAATTCTTTATAGTACGCTGGTGCTGTACTTAATACATAATATGAATAATCTGCACTTTCAAATAAAGCATCTTTGCCTTTATATTCTGTTGTTATTTCTTTTCCTTTCATATTTACTGTAATTGAAACTTTAGAAGCGTCTGTAATTTTTGTTAAATTAGATAGATCTGTTCCTGCTTTGATCTTTACAGGATAAGTGATTCCTGAAATATGCTCTCCAGTATTGTCTGCATGATAAGATCCATTGGCTAATGTACTTCTTGTTTTTGCCTTTGTTGCTGAAGTTGTCACATCTACTTTCACATCATTTTTATTTAATTCTGCCTTGTAAAAATCAGCATATGGGATATTCATCAACACATAGATATCTTGTTCCTTGTTCGTTTCATCTGCCTTAACAACAGCTACCCCATTGTTAAATACTGCTGGCACACTTACAGGTCCTGCCAACATTGCAGCAGCCATAGCTACTGTTAAACCTTTTTTCCACATTCCTTTTCTCATGTGAACCTCCTTCAAGTTATAATAATTAATAGCTTCATACAAAAATATAAGTACTGAAATATCTTTGTATATTTATCTTGATTTTTGCATATTCCGAATCTAATTGAGAATTTTTCGCATTTAGTTAGTTTTAGCTAACTGTCATTTTTTAAGAAAGGTGCCTTTATAAGTGATCAGACACCTTCCTATTTCGTCAATTATCTTACAAACTTTGTGCAAAAATACAGACTCCAATAAATAATACAAGCTTCAGGAGAATGATAACGATTTCATTACCTTTTAATTTCTTACCTGAACCCAGATGAATGTTTTGTTTCGGGCACACATCCACACATTGCATACAGTGGATACATTCCCCAGCATTCTTCTGGTCCCTTTTGATCTGATAATCTACAGGGCACTTGATTTCACATGCACGGCACTTTGGAATGCAGTTGCTTCGGTCTCTGTCGAGTACGGAAAACGGCAATGTCGGTAACCATGCAAAGATTGCTCCCATTGGACATAGATATTGGCAGAAAAATCTTTCTTTAAGGCACATACCTACCAGTATAAGTACAAAGATGACCCATCCGGCTAAATAACTGGCGTCTGGAATCTTACCTGTGTACAACATGGAAAATACTTCCCAAGGACTGGTTCCGTGGAACTTTTTCGTAAATCCTAATGCATAAATCAGCATTAAGACTAATAACACTATATATTTCATTTTTTGCAGTTTCCGTCCGGTTTCTTCTGATACCCACGGAAGCTTCTTTTTTACTTTTTTCTGAACCCATTGAGATAGGGCATACATTCCATCTCCCAAGGTTCCAAATGCACAAGCATAGCCACAGAAGAATCTGCCAAACAAAATGGTTAATCCACATAATGCGATCAGCATTACAAGAAATGCATTCTGCTCGATCGGCTTGCCTGCCCTAATCTGTTCGATCACATATCTCACACCAGAAAATGCTGATGTGTATAATGCCGGCATCCATAGGAAAAAGATGATCTGAATGATCTGCCGGGCGAGACGTCTTATATCTCTCTTTTGTCTAAGGTTCATTATGACGCCTCCTTCAAAGCATTTCGTACCGCTGCAATAATACCTTTTGAACTGTATGTCGCTCCACTTGCTACATCAACATCGGCTGTCTGCTTTTGTTTCATTGTATCTATGATTTTTTTTGCATTATTAAAATATGCACTGTCTTCATTTTTCGCTTCTTTAATCTGAATGTCATCGATAGAACCATTTTTTATGGTTACACTCACAACAATCTGACCACCGAATCCCTGACCGCTGCCTTCATAGGTTCCATCTTTCCATAAACCCGAACCACTGTTCTCAGCTGCGATCTTCGCTTCTTTTTCTGCCCGGATCGTTGCAATATTATGATATGCAAAACACACTCCAACGATCAGCACAAGGTTTAGAAGTCTCATTAAGAAATGCTTGTATTTTTTTAATTGTTTCATATCTCTTTTTTGTTCCTCTACCTATTGGTTTATCTTTGAAATTGCGTTCTTGTATGCATTGATCAAGGCATTGCTTGAACATGTTGCTCCTGTTACCACGTCATAATTTTTTGAAGTATCCAAACCATTTGCGATCAATTGAGGAACTATCTTTTTTTCCGCATCCTTATACCATGATTGCATGCTTTTATCTGACCATTTTATATTTTGGATTCCTTTTACTTTTCCATCAGATGAAACTACAACTTCTAAAGTAAGATCATATGCGTCAAAATCTCCATCTTCATCTGGCTCACATACTGCACTTCCTGTATACGTTTGATCTGTCGGTGTTGTTGGTACAGTTGTTGTATTATCCTCAGATGAATTATCAGTATTCGTATTATTATCATTTGTACTATTGTTCGTATTATTTGTTTCTACTGTAGTTTCCGTATCTTTTTTCGCCAATGCTTTCTTTAACGCATCTCTGACTGCTGCCATGATACCTTTTGAACTATATGTAGCACCACTAACTGCATCAACTTTATCTGTATCTGCACTCTGCATTGCAATAATACTAAATGGAACTTCGGACCATGCACGTTCAAAATATGCCGCATCATCTTTTTCATTTTTAACAAGTTTAATCTCTACGATCTTGCTCTTCTTAATGCGGACACTGACAGTGATCTTTCCTCTGAATCCTGTTCCAGTTCCTTCGTAAGCACCATCTTTGTATGTACCTGATACTTTCTCTGTTGTATCTTTCTTCGTTGTATCCTTTGTCGTAGATGTAGAACTGCTGTCACTAGACGATTTATTAACCGCTGCTTTGCTTAATGCATTTCGTACCGCTTTGATAATTCCATTGGAACTAAATGTAGCCCCGCTGACTGCATCTACATTTGTACTCTGTTTCTTAACCATCAATGGAAGTAAAATACCTTTTGCACGGTTAAAATACGCTGCATCATCATGATTTTCCAAAATTTTAATTGATTTGATCTTATTCTTTTTGATCGTCACAGAAACTTTTACAGTGCCATGATATCCAGATGCTGTTCCAATAAATGTACCATCTTTGTATGTTCCTGATTCATCCGCTGTACCAACACTTCCTGCAGATTTCGCAGAAGATCCGCCTGCTTTTGCGGATGATTTATCTTCTTCCCCTGTTAACGCATTTTTTACTGCCTTAATGATTCCATTTGAACTGTAAGTTGCTCCACTGACAACATCAACTTTTAATGACTGCTTTGCCAGAATATTTTTGATCACACCTGCTGATGCACGATTGAAAAATGCGGCATCATCGGAATTACTTAATACTTTGATCGCTGTGATCTTATGATCTTTTACAGTAACTGAAACCTTTACCAAACCACGATATCCGTTTGCCTGTCCTTCATAAGTTCCATCCTTGATCTTGCTTAGATCAATATCCCCAGCATTTGCTTTCTTTGTTTTCTTTTTCGCTTGTGTCGTTGCAGCTTCTACCTGATTTTCAGAATTATTTTTTGATTTTTCTGACTTTGGTGCCGTATATCCAAAAACACTGTTTCCAACCAGACTGATCACAAAAATCGCAGGCACAAACTGAATCAGATTGACTTTCTTTAACTGATCAATGATCTTCATTTTTGTTTTTCCTTCTCTCTTTCTATCTGTTAACGTTTTATTTTTTTATTACTGTAAAATCACTATCTGAACTAAAATGATCTTTGATTCCCTGTGAAATATATACCTTATTATTTTCATCAACAAGGATCATATTGAATTCTTTGCTGTGTTCCTTCCAGTAAGAAATAGCTTTATCCTTCCCCATAACAAACAATGTTGTTGACAATGTATCAGATAATGTACCATTTTTACTGATAATCGTTACTGATTTCAGATCTTTTTCGGATGGTTTTCCAGTTGCTGGATCAATGATATGATGATATGTTTTCCCATCTTTCTCAAAGTATCTTTCATATGCTCCAGATGTAATGACTGCTTCATCAGCAGCTTCATATGCACCGATCATACTTTCTGTATCATCTGGTGACTGCACTCCGACTTTCCATCGGCTTCCATCTGTTTTTGTTCCGATTGCCTGTACGTTACCACCAAGACTGATTACACCGCTTTTCACACCATCCTTTTTATAGATTTTTGCAATTCTTTGTGATGTGTATCCTTTAGCAATTCCTCCAAGATCAATCTTCATATTTTTCTCTAATGTCACAACATTTGTTTTCTTATTAATTTTGATTTTCTGACTATTTACGTTTTTCAGAAGTTTCTGAATTTCTCTGTCCGATGGCACACGATATTTCTGTGTCGGAAATCCCCATAATTCCACGATCGGATAGATAGAAATATCAAAAGCATCGTTTGATTCTTTTGATTTTTTCTTTGCAAATTCGATCAATTCTAATGTCTCATCAGATACTTTCATTTTTTTCTTCTGATTCAGCTGATAGATCTCACTGTTTTTATCTACCGCTGACCATAGCTGATCTAATCGCTCAATCTCACTCTTAGCATCATCCACTGCTTTTTGTGCATTCTTTCCATATGCTTTCAGATTCATATAGGTGTCCATGGCAAAAACTTGCGCACTTGCTTCCTGTGTACTTGCTTCACTACTTGTTTCTGTCTTCTTTTCGTCCTGTTTCTTGGCACATCCGGCGAATGATAGTACCCCTAAAACACTGACCATCACTATGCATATTAACTTTTTTAGTTTCATTTATTTCATCCTTATAGGTTAGTATTTCCTAACCTATAGTTTATAATTTTTTTAATTTCGTTTCAAGAATAGTAAGTGAGTTTTTTTTTCATTAAGAAAAAAAGGAACTGTCTTTTCTGACAATTCCTTTTTTGACGTTCTATTCTAACCGTTATTTCTTAATCTCATAGTATCCATTTGTCTTCTTAGTACGCTTGCTTACTTTGACATAATACATTCCTTTTTTCTTTGGAAGTTTTACTGTCTTTTCTAAGTGTTTTGCAGATGTTTTTACTGTCTTAACTGGTTTTTTCTTACCTCTCTCATAGATCGTAAACTTAAATCCACCTTGATCTGCAACTGTTAAAATCTTCAATTTGCTTTGCTTTTTGCTAGATTTTACAGATACTTTATACCAACGGGCTGCTTTTTCATTCATTGTATACATCTCTGTTGCATTTAGATTCTTTGCTTTGGATTTCTTATAGGCAACTTTCTTTTTGGCATAATTTTTTGTCGTATACAACATTGTATTGAGCTGCTCTTTTGGAGCCTTCAATACTAGACGGTAATTTCCTTTACTAAGTCCATAACCTACTGCAATCTGTGTTTCGTCTTCGTTTGTTGGTTTAAATGACTTTGTTCTTCCGATTGTGATCCATTTTCCTTTTTCATTTTTCTGAACTTTATAGCTTGTATTTCCACCATCTTCTACCATGGATGCAACAACAAAACCTGCAAATCCTCTTTTTGTCATTTTAAATGTGTGATAAGTTTCTTTTTCTTCACCTTTTTGCATATTGAGGTCGTTTTTTGCTAACCCACCACATTCATTTTGTAATACGTAAGCTGTGATCAATCCTTCTTTACAGTTCTTTGGAAACTCTATATAATAAGTTTCTCCTGCATTTACCTGCGCCTTTACATAGGACAGTGGCAATTTCTTGATCATTTTTTTATTGGAATCATATAGAATTGCTTCCTGTTTATTATCCCCAACAACTGCCAGTCCTAAAGCTCCTGATTCTACTGGAGTGAGCTTGATCAGATCTGGATTTTTAAAATAATTCTGATCATAATATTTGATCCCGCCAGTTAGCGCATAATATAAGGCATCTTCAAGAGTTCCAAATTTGTATGCTTTAATTTCTTTTTGATTCCATTCTTCCGGCTCTGTTTTTCTTGCTGTTTTCTTCATTACTGTTTTACTCGGAAAATATGATGTAACTGCTTTTGATACTAAGCCATCCGCTGCTGATATTTTAACCTGCGGACACAGCATCGCTGCTGATATGACTGCTGCCATAAGAATACGAAATGACCTACTTTTCATTTTTTTCATCCAGTTTCCCTCCTTGTGATTCTTAATATGTATACGTTCCCAAATAATATGCCCCCGTTGTTTTGCTTGTAAGTTTCGTAACTTTCACATAATATGCTCCTTTTTTCTTTGGAAGTTTTACTGTCTTAACTTTATCATTCTTTGTGACTTTTACTGTTTTTAACCGTTTTCCTTTTTGATAAACACAGAATTTAAAACCTCCACCCACAGAATCTTTGGACAATGTAACTGCTTTTCTTTTTTTGGTAGATGAAACAGAAGCCTTATACCAACGCGCTGCTTTTTCTGTGGAAGTATATATACTGTCAATATCTGATTTTAGATTGATCGCTTTTGATTTCTTATAGGCTGCCTTTTTCTTTGATTTGTCCCTTGTATATTCTATATTAATGATCTGATCTTTTGGTGTTTTTAATGCCAGACGATATTTTCCTGCCTCTAATCCATAGAGCAATGCACTGTCATATTTATCTGGTTTTACCGTTGTGCCATATCCGACTTTTTTCCATGTCCCATTTACATTTTTCTCAATGTATACTCCAACTTTTTCATGTTTCTTTCCGATGGATGTAATATCAAATTGTACTTTTGAGCGTTTCGCTACGGAAAATGGATGATAGGTTGTTGTCCCTTTTCCAAGTTCATAATAACTTTTCTGATTCGCCATGGAAGTAAATTCGGTTTTGATCACACCAGTTAAAATGATCACTTTGTCTATCTTCTCTGGCAGTTTTACATAAAATTCATCTCCTGTTTTCACGATACCTACATATTCTTTGTCCCCGCCATCATTTAAATTATTTACTATAATTCTTTTCTTTGACGCATCATATACTGGTATTTTTGTCTCATCGTTACTTACGACACCAACCATAAACAGCCCTGGATCTGCAACTTTAATCTTTACCCAGCGGTCACTGCCTTTATAATTCTTATTATATAAATGCATTCCACCGCTCACCAGATATTTCATCATATCTACTTCTGAATCAAACTGATATGCAGTCAATTCCTCTTTGTTCCATTCTTCTGGTTCAACATATCTGGCTGTCTTTTTCTGTGTTATCTTGTCTGTATTAATATTTGTCCTTACATTTGCAGATACTGATGGGCTACACATTGCAATGCTTAAACCTGCTGCTATCAGAACTGCTCCCATTTTCTTGATTCCCCTTCTTGCCATAAAAATTCCTCCTTATATTTTGATTTGGATTAATAATACCCTATTTCATACGTTCCATTTGTTTTCTTTGTAAGCTTTGAGATTCTGATATAATATGTTCCTTTTTTCTTTGGCATTTTCGCTATCTTCGCATTTGCATTTCCTGTTACCTTAATTGTTTTAATTGCTTTTTTCTTTCCCTTTTTATAAATTGTAAACTTGTATCCTCCAGAAACCGTGTTCTTTCCAAGATTCAGAATTCTTTTCTTCTTTGTAGCTGTAATACTTATTTTATACCATCTTGAAGTTTTCTCTCCTGTTGTATATATATTCGATGTTTGTCCATCCAGTTTGATCTTCTTTGCTTTTGATTTCTTATATGCTACCTTTTTACTTTTAGAACTGCTTGTATATGAGACTGCATTTAACTGTGTTGTCGGTGCTTTGATCGCCAGGCGATATTCACCTTTAGTCAATCCATGAACAAAATCATCATCATAAGATGCTGGCTTGATCTTTACCGTATCATCGATTCTTTTCCATTGTCCGTTTTCTTTCTTTTCGATGTGTGCATAAGTGATCTCACTGTTTCGATCGATCGCTGAAATGTTAAATTCCACCGCAGATCTCTTCTTAATTGAAAATGGATGATATGTGGTACTTCCAGTTCCTGATTCATAATAAGTATCTGATGCTTTCATAGATCCAAATCCATCTTTGATCACACCTGTTGTCACAAATATTTTATCGATTTTTTCTGGCATTTGAAGATAGAAGACCTCACCTGCTTTTGCAAGCCTTCCATATTCCAGGTCTCCATCAGATGTCGTTTGAGCTAAAACTTTCTCCTTCGTTGAATCATAGAGATTTATCTTCTGCGATCTATTTCCATCTGTTTGTGTTGCAATTGTAAAATACCCTGAATCTGCAACCGTAATTTTGACCATATGATCCTTTTCCTGAAATTTATCATTGTATAGATGTGTACCACCTGTCTGAAGATAATCTTCAAATTTATCTGTAGATTCAAACTGATATGCTGTGATTTCTGTATAATTCCATTCTTTTGGAGTCGTATATCTCTCTTGCATTTGCATTCTCTGTCCCGCATAAACTATCATCTTGGGACAACTCATAGATACTCCGATCACTGCTGTCATCATTAATGTTGCTGTTTTCTTTAAAATCTTTCTCATGTCTATCATCTCTCCTACTTGATCATTCTATTACTTCATTATTCGTCACAAATAACCTGATCCATCAAAATATCATGCTCCTCTGTCGGTACCTGATCCATCATTAACTCTTTATAACATACCAGAATCTTTGGAAATGTTACTCCATCTAAAAAACGGTCATAGAATCCTGCTCCATGTCCAAGTCTACGGCCTTCTCTATCTGCACTTACACAAGGTATTACCGCCATATCAATCTTCTCTTTCGATAAGATTGGACACCTTCTGGATGGTTCCATGATTCCATATGCCCCTTCCTCAAAATCATCTAAAGCATGAATCTGTCTCACTTCCATGATTCCTTTCCCAATACACAATGGAACTCCGACATTCTTCCCCTGTTTCAGTGCCGATGCTATCAGCTGCCATGTATCAACTTCATTTTTCATACTTGCATAACAAAAAATAGTTTTTGCCTCTTGAAATTCTTTTAACTCTTTTACCTGTTCAAAAATCGACTGATCTGCTTTTTCTATATAATTTTTGTCTAATTTTTTCATCCATTCTTTTACTTGTTGTCTTGCTTCTTTTTTCGTCATGATGTCCTCCAGTTTTTATAAAATTACGCACAAAAAATGAACCTAATTTCTTAGGTTCATTTTATCATAATTTTCTTTCATTGTATGCTATTTCATTATAATGTTTTATATAATTCCAATAATTGTGCTCCAATACGGGGTAATGCCCGCTCCTCTGCGGTTTGGCGGGCGGCTGCGGCAGTATCGGGGAGTTTGTGCTG
>ENA-OWRJ01003196-OWRJ01003196.1-human-gut-metagenome-genome-assembly--contig:-NODE-3196-length-12383-cov-6.272226_pt1 | contig 12383 bp, 9 predicted proteins | sample MGYA00248269_ERZ651897 | MGnify/ENA primary metagenome ERZ651897 (study PRJEB26924, sample SAMEA4378252) | human gut metagenome | biome: human gut; feature: human-associated habitat; material: faeces...
TCACGATAGCAGAAGATGTTCTATATGAAGATCTAAACAGGCAACTTGAGAATTCAGCCGATGAAATTCGTAACCGTGAAGTAAAGAAGGCTGTAGACAGCATTATGCGTAAAGGATATGCCAAAACGCCAGATGTCAGCGATATTAAGGAGAAGTTTACACGGTGGGCAGCTTATACTTATGCAAGGCTGCTATCAAAACAGATTTTTGTTCCTGTGGAAACTGAAGACAAAGAACTCATGTATTCGCCTTTCCAGTGCATGGCCCAATACTTTTTATCTCTTGGATATGCGGGTATCATTTATTCGAGCACAGTATTCTCGGAAGGAAAAAATGTTGTTCTGTTCGATAAAGATGCTGCTACCCCTATGGGCAAGATAAAAAAGATCAATGTATAACAAAAACGCCTCCGAGCCGATGTGGTTCAGAGGCGTTGCTGCGTCTATGGGCTTATGCCTTGATCTCGGTACCGTCCTTGAAGGTCACCCGAATGTCGTTCTTGCTGTGGACGGTGATGTAGTCCACCATCGCCAGCCAGTCTGTTTCCCGGAACTCCGTCAGCGGCTCCCGGTTCCGCAGCTCTCTCAGGTAGGTTTCGATCTGGTGCCTTCTGGCCGTGCACTCGGCAATCAGGTCAGTGACCTCGGTGTGTCTGGCCTTGGCCTTATCGAACCGATCTACCAGACCATCGTAGCGTTTCTGGTATTCAGCCTGATCGATGGCTACGTGAGCATTTTCCTTGATGCACTCATCAATGAGCTCGGCAGCAATGTTGATCTCAGCTTCCAGATCCGAAAGCTCACTCTCAAGGGCCGTGGTATCGAGGCTCCTTGAAAGGACCTGCTTGTATATGGCTATAAACTGTTCCTTCTGGTCAATTACCTGATTGGCGGCCCAGAGGAACAGTTCTTTTATTTCATCCTCGGTGAGTGTTGGGGTGGCGCATTTCTGGCCGTCGAACTTGTGGTTGCACTGCCAGATGACCTTCCGGTAGGCGTCGTTGCTGTGCCAGACCTTCGGCCCGTACCAGCTGCCACAATCGCCGCACTTAACCTTGCTGGAAAAAATGCTGACCGAGCTCTTACGGTTCCGGCCCTTTTTGCGGGTGGCCATCAGGGTCTGCACCATCTCGAAGGTCTCTGGATCGATAATGGCCTCATGATTATCCTTGACATAGTACTGCGGGATTTCGCCCTCATTGGCCTTTTTCTTCTTGGTCAGGAAGTCGACTGTGAAGGTCTTCTGTAACAGCGCATCGCCCTTGTACTTCTCGTTTGTGAGGATGCTTTTGATGTTGCTGGGGTTCCAGTGGTCCTTGCCACCGGGTGAAGGAATGCCTTCTTCGGTCAGCGTCCGGGCAATCTGGAACGGCGACTGACCTTGCAGGAACATTCCATAGATGCGTTTGACTAGCTTGGCCTGTTCCGGGTTCACCACGAGGTTGTGGTCAGGCCCCATGTCGTAGCCCAGAAACCGATTGTACGGGACTGTGACCTTGCCGTCTGCAAAACGCTTCCGCTGGCCCCATGTGCAGTTCTCGGAAATGGATCTGGACTCTTCCTGTGCCAGCGAGGACATGATTGTGAGTAGCAGCTCGCCCTTGCCATCGAAGGTCCAGATGTTTTCTTTCTCAAAATAGCACTCCACGTTGTGTTCCTTCAGGGAGCGGATGGTGGTAAGGCTGTCAACCGTGTTTCTGGCAAAACGGCTGACCGACTTTGTGATGATCAGGTCGATCTTCCCGGCGAGGGCGTCGGCCACCATGCTTTTGAAGCCCTCACGCTTTTTGGTGTTCGTCCCGGTGATACCCTCGTCGGTATAGACACCGGCGAACTCCCAATCGTCCCGTCCTTGAATGTAGTTGGTGTAGTAATCGACCTGCGCTTCATAGCTGGTCAGCTGTTCTTCGTTGTCTGTGCTGACACGAGCGTAGGCCGCCACACGTCGCTTCTTGGTGCTGTTGATCGGTGCCGCCGTGAAGCGTGACAGCGTCGCCGGTATTGTGGTTACGGATTTGGCCATTTCTTTTCGCTCCTTATTTTCTTGATTCTCTCACTCATTGCCTCCCTGCGCTCGTCTGTCCAAGCGGCCTTCATGGATTCTCTGGCTTTTTCTCGCCGTTCCTCGGTCCAAGGAGTGCCGTGCCGCTTATCCAAGAAGGCTCTGGACTCGGTGTGGCCGTCCCGGAAATGGAATGTAACCGTATGGTCGAGGATCGTGGCATTTTCAATCCGGGCGTCCATCGCAGCCTCATCGAACTCGTCAAGGCCGAGAACGTCGGCTACCAGCCGCTTCATGGTGTCGTCCCTGATAGCCGGATTCCAACATTCGGAACGTGGACCGGTGCAATACCAAGACCGTGTCGGGGTGCCGTCCTTACGCTTTCCGGATTGGCAGCGGTAATTGGCTCCGCAGCAGCCGCATTTTATGAATCCGGTGAACTCGTAGAAGGTATTCCGGTTCGGATTGGTATCCTTGCGCTTGTGCCGTTCTCCCCAGAGCTTCCTGCGCTCGTCTGTCCACCAGTCGGTCTTGGCGGTAGATTGCCATTTGGTGGTGACCTCGTGGCCGTCGTAAAAGCGGAAGGTCAAGGTATCGTCTCCGATAACGATGACTTCCTCGATCTGCTGACTGAAAACGTCCTCGTCAAACTCATCAAGGCCCAGCACCTCCGCTGCGGTATTCTGGAGCATCTTCTCCGGAATGTTCTTCGAGGGGCAAGCCGACACACCTTTCTGGCTTTTCGTCTGACAGATCCAGATGTAGTAAACCTCACCGGCGGTATTCCGTTTTCCACTGTGGCGATAGTGTTTTCGACAGCAGCCACAGGTGATCTTCGTGGAGAAAGCCGATAGTTTCAGCGACTTGTTTCCGAAGGGACCAAGGTCTCGTCTGCGCTTGAACTCGGCCTGTACCGCTTGCCATTCGTCCATCGAGATAATTGCCTCGTGAGTGTCTTCGACAAAATACTGTGGCATCTCGCCGTAATTCTTCCTACGGTGCTTGGTGATCGGGTCTTCACAGTATTCCTTCTGGAAGAGCATGTTCCCGGTGTAGGTGATGTTCGTCAAGATAACCTTTACGTTGGAATCCACCCACGGCTTTCCTTGCCGGGTATAAATGCCTCGGTCCATCAGGGCTCTGCCGATCTCAATTCGGGATGCACCTTTCATGTACTCTGCATACATCCAGCGGATGATCTCAGCTTCCTCCGGTATGATGACCAGCTTGTCGTCTTGCCACTCATATCCGAAAATACTGAACTTGCCGTTAGGAATGCCCTGCTTGAACCGCTTGATCGTACCCCACTTGACGTTCTCCGAAATGCTGCGGCTTTCTTCCTGTGCAAAGGAAGCGAGGATGGAAAGCATTAGCTCTCCGTCGCCGCTCAAGGAATTGATTTTTTCCTTCTCGAAGCGAACCTCAATGCCGAGCTCCTTCAGGTGCCGGACCGTGTTCAGAAGGTCCACGGTGTTCCTCGCAAATCGCTGGATCGACTTGGTGAGGATTATGTCGATGTTTCCGGCTTCACACTCAGCCAGCATGTGGTTGAACTCATCACGCTTTTTGGTGCCGGTGCCGGAGATCCCGTAATCCGCAAAAACGCCAGCGTATTCCCATTCGGGGTTCTTTTGAATCAGTGCGCTGTAATAGCTCACCTGTGCAGAAAGTGAGTGCTGCATCCGCTCGGATTCCATCGACACTCTGGCGTAGGCAGCGACTCGCTTTCTTGTTTTCAGAACCGGCAGTTTTCGCTCGATTTTCTCTACTGTTTTCAATGATATCCCTCCTTCCGGTAGTGTCTATATATCACTCTAAAAGGCAGGAATATCAAGCGTTTTCGGATAATAATGTACCCAAATATGGTCGGTATTTTTCGAGCAGAATTGTATCAATTTCAGCGTATTCCTCCTCGGTGATCAAGCCCTTTTCGAGCATGGATTTCGCCATTGAAATCGCTGCATGGTAGAGCATATCGTTGTGGAGTTTCTCCTTGCTCAACAGGCATCACCGCCTTTGAACCGGGCCGCAATATAGCAGTCGTGGGAGCAGTATTTGCGCTTTGCGTTTCCGTAGGCAGTGAACTCTTTCCCGCACTCTGGGCAGATAAAGGTATAAACGGCCTTCTGCTTCACAGCATCCGGGTGAGCGTTCCACCATGCCGTCCGGCATTCCGGGCAGCAGAACTTTTTCTGTTTCCGTCTGGGGAACTGGATCAGCGTTTTGCCGCAGTTCAGGCAAAGCTGCGTGGGAACCTCCGCAAGGCTGTGGCTCTCTGCCTTCTCACCGGCGAGGCCGTGGGATCGACAATATGCTTTGACGCTGTCCTTTGACAGTCCGACGCTGTTGGCGATGGCCGTATATCCAAAGCTCTGATGCCGTAGGGCCGTTATCTTTTCTCTTTGCTCATTTGTCATGAGATTGTCCTCCAGTCCGAGAGGGGTCCCTCTCACTACCCACTGGAGGGAAATGGCCATCTTGAACGAAAAAAGAGCAAAAAAATAACGCTCTCCACGGAATGATCCGCAGAGAGCGTGTGATAGGTTCGGTTTATTTATTCGGGATCTTGAGCTTCATACCGCTGTAGATGACATTGCTTTTCAGCCCATTCAGGCTGACGATCTTCTTATAGCGGCTGCCGTTGCCGAGATACTTCTTGGCGATTGCCCAGAGGGTGTCGCCATGCACCACGGTGTGGATGCGGTAATTCTCGGAGGGTTTCGTGCCTGCCACGGCAAGTGCAGAGGTCTTGACCGGCGACATGATGGCGTACTTGCTGGATTCGTCCTTGTTGATTACCGCACGGTCGCCGCTGACCTCGACCACATACCAGCGGAGCTTCTTCACCCAGCCGGGAATGGCTTTGCCGTTATAGTAGGTGCTGCCCGTGATGGTCACAAGGTCGCCTGCTTTGATTGTGCCAGTGGGCTGGGTCGGTTCGATCGGCTTCACCTCGCTGCCGAGAGCCGCCGTGACCTTGGATGCCAGCTCACCCATACGGGCATACATCCAGTTGCCGGGGCAGCTTTTGTTCGCAAACCACCGATGGACGGTCAGAATCATCTCGTCGGATTTCGGGGTGTAGTTGAGTGCCTTGGTCTTATCGCCCAGCCAGAGCAGCTTGGTTTTGCCGTTGCGCCTGCAGATATCGGTGCAAAGCTCGATGAGTCTCTTGTACACCACATCTTTGAAAGCGTAAGGCTCGGTGTTGTCGCTGGCACACTCGATAGTGACGGCTCTCTGGTCATTAGCATTGGAGGAAGAGCACCAGGAGCGGTTTTTCTCCTCCACATACAATCCGACCCTGCCGTCCACGCCAATGCCGTAGTTGCTGCTTGCCTGCCGTGAGGTCGGCAAGAAGATGTTGCCGAGCGTTTCAACTGAGCACTGACCCACCACGCAGTGAGGCGTGATGCGGTCAATGCTGTGGGTGCGCTGCCCGGAGTGGTTCGGGCTGAGCTTGGTGTAGGACACCAGGGGGCTGTTCGTGTAAGCCATGTTATTCATCCTCCTTTTCACTGCGGTCATGAAGCTGCTCCAGCACGGATTTCAGCTTCTGCGGAATGGGCAGTCCCAGGTATGCGGCGTTTTCCAACAGGGACACGCCCTCGTTCGATAGGTAGAAGAAAATGACGGCAGTACGCATCACCGAGCCGCTGCCGATGACGCGGGTGTCGAGAATATGCCCGATGCCGACCAGGGCGAAGATGAGCACCTTTTTGAAAATGCCCTTGAATCCTACTTCGCTGGACAGCTTCTTGTCCACCACGGCGCACATGATGCCGGTGATGTAGTCGATGACTACGAAAGCCAGAAGCGCATAAAGCAAGCCGTCACATCCTCCCAAGAACCATCCGAGCCAGCCGCCGATTCCGGCGAACACCACCTGAATGGTCGTCCAGAATTCTTTCATGTTGTTTGTCCTCCTTTGAAAGTTGAATTTGTGTATGAAAAAAGTGACGCCGGAGCGTCACACTTTTCCGATGGCATAGATTGATACCTTGTAGGTTGCCGATGGTACCGTATTTGGTCTTACGGCAAATATCTTTCCGGGGTTGGTCGTTGTAGACCAGCTACTCGAACTGCCTCGCTCCACAAACATGGCGTAATTGCTGTTCTCCGTGGAGATATGGACATGAGGAATTTCCGCGAAGGTAAATGGAAAATTAGGGAGCGCAATTGCGCCGCTCTCATAGAGCACGCCCCATGCCGTCGAAATGGCGGTCGTAAAGGAATACTGACCCCAACATTCCGCTGTACCGCTTTTCCATTTACGGTAATTCCAGATGCCGCTTGTCCCTTGCTGAATGACAAAATCCGCAAGGGGTGAGCCATCCACCCGCATATCCCCGGCAACATCCAGCATGGCTTGTGGCTCCGGCGTGTTGATGCCGACCTTCTTTTTCCGAAGCGCAATGAGGGGCGTACCCTGCGGAACAGTAAAATACAGATCCAGACTGCTCAAAGAATAGAGCTTGTCTTGGATCTGTAGATGAAGGTCGTAGGAACTGTTGGCATCCAGACTGCACAGTTCCAAATTGGAGTACCTGAAAGAGGTTCCGCTTTTTGTCGTGCCGGAATAGATGCTGGTGTAGCTGCCGTAACTGCTCTCACTGGTTTTCTTGTACCGATACCGCACATAAACCACGCTGTTTTTCTGCGTCCCGTCTACGGTAACAGCAGAAATAGAGCCGCTAAATTTGAGTTGCATTTCCGCTTCAATGTCGTTGGTTCGTCGGAGCGTCACCGAGGACACCTTCGGCTTTGCGTATGGGATGACCGTAATAGTTTGGGAAACGCTGGCGGTATAACCGCGGGAGTCCGTGACCGTGAGCGTGACCGTTACGCTGCCGGACTTGGCGATCTTTCCAACAGATAAGGCAGAGCCGGTAGTGTTAGAGGATGACAGCCCGTTGCAGGAAGCTGTGTAGTTGGAAATACTGGCACCGTTTTTTGCAGTTGCCGTTCCGGGCGTGACCTTGAGGGTCGAGTAGTTCTGAACGAATAGCTGGTCGTTGCCTGTGAGGTTTTTCGTGGTCGTGTAGCTGTCGGCATAAGTGAATCCGCTTATGGTTGGAGCAGAATTGGTTGCCGTGGTCAGTACAGTGGCGGTCTTGCTTGAGGTGCTGCCGATCTGCGTAGACCCGCTGTAAGACGAAACCGCAAAGGTACCTGTGAACGACTTGATGGATGCCATAGCGTTCAAAAGCATTGTTCTCTGCGCCGATGTCAGCGTGACCGTGCGGTTCGCCGTGCCCTTCGACCAGGAAAGCCCGGAAATAGTCAGGATGGTCGTGCTGCCGTTTTTGAGCACCAGCGTATTGGTGTAGGAGGCTTCGTACACGGTCACATTGATGGTAATGGAAACCGTGGCATTGTCCGCCGTCACCGTGTTGACACTATTCACCACAGCACCGCCCAGCGTCTTGACCGTGGAACTACCGGAAGTGCCGTAGACATGGTTGTACTGCCGCCTTGCTCTGACCCTCACCGTGTAGCTTGTATTCGGTGAGAGCGAGGTGATCGTCACACTGGCACTGGTGGATACCGTCGTTGAGAACTGCGTCCAGCTCGAACCGCCGTTTGTGCTGTACTGCCAGATGTCCGCCGTGGCCGAGGATGTCGCGGAGATTTTGAACCCGTTTGCCGTGACATTCGATGTACTGAATGTAACTGTGGGAGCAGAGCGGTCAATGGTAGTCAGCGTCATGCTGCCGCCGTATTCCTGTGAACCGTAGATATAAACACGGGTCGAGAATCCGACCGCAATCGTTTTGCTGCCGTTGCTGTTGTGAGCTACAGTAATCGTGCCACTGACAGAACCTTTCTTTGCTGGGAAAACACGGTCATCCCAATAGGTACGGCCCTTTGAGTATACGGTCGTACCATTGATCGTTACAGTGGTCGTGTCAATGGTGTAGTAAGTGGATGCGCCACCGGTAGAGGTCAGCGTCCAGGAAAGTGTCGAGCTGTTACCGACCACATTCACACTTTCTGAAATGTCCAGTTGAAGATAGCGCCCATCGTATGCCGCGCTTTTCCAAGTTGCCATAGCTTTCCCTCCTTAATCCAGAATGACGATGTTCAGCCCTTCGGACGCCGTCGGCATCGGGACAAACTTCGTTTTGCCCACGGTCAGCTCGCCGTCCACCGTGGTTTTCTTAGTCTGCGTTTCGTCCTTGTTCAGGGTAAAGATCACCTCATCGTTGTAATAACCGGCGAACTCCGTGTTCGTGATGACCGTCCGCTGAGACGATGCGCTGTTGGATACCTCGATGCCCCGCTTGTCGATCTTGACCTCCTGAGTGTAGATCTCGTTGGGAGCAGGCGTCCACTTTCGGGGAATCGCTCCTTCGGAGATCATGATGTCGGCGAGATAAATGGACGCATCCCGACAGTAGCAGTAAATACGCAGCGTAGGGTCGGTCACATCCGTGAGCGTTACGGAGTAATCCGTCCAGTCAAACGCCGTGGACTTATTGAACAGGTACTTGGTCTTGTTCCCGTTGTAGGTCACATAGAAATACCCGGACATGGTCGAGGTTTTCTTTGCCCGAACCGAGATCGTATAAGTGCCGGGAACCACACCTCGAATGTACTGCGACAACGAGGAGTATGCGCCCAGCACAAAGCAGGAGTCGGAAATGGTGTTGTTTTGCGTATCTGTGGAGGCATCCGTTTTCACCGTACCGGAGTAGCTCCAATCGTCCGTGATGCCGTTCAGCCCGGAGGAATTCTGCACATAGTTGATGCCGCCGATGTACTGCTCCTGCATGGTGACGGACAGTCCATTCACCGTGTGTTCCAATTCCGAAACACGGCTTTCGGAGTTCAGCACCCGTTCCTCCAGGACGCCCTGGTCGTTGGACACTGTTTCCACCGTTTCGGTAAGGGTCGCCACATAGCTGTTCAGCCCGTCGATGGTCTGCTGGAACTGTGCGTCCTTCTCGGTCAGAATGGAAATGGTGGTGCGGATCGTTTCAATGTCGTTCTGCACCACCCATTCATTTCCGTCCCATATCTTCGTTTCCGGCGGGGTCACGGAAGTATCCACCCAGAGCTGCCCCTCATAGGGGTTCTCCGGCGGCGTGTCCGAGGTGACCACATCGCAGAGACTGATAATCGTGAACTGTGCCGATGCGATCATCTCACCACCTCCTTAAAGTGCCACAACGACCATAAAGGTTGCCTTGGTATCCACATCGGCGCTGGACACCGACAGGGTCTTGCCGGTCTTGCTGCCGTTGGTTCCCCAAGAGGTATCGATTACACCATCCTTGTTGTACTTCGTCCAGGTGTAACTGCCGTTTCCGGCTGCGTCCACCTCGGAGCCTGCCTGATAGCAGACGGCGGTCAGCACAGTCGTGCCCTGGCCGTTCTTGAACACATCGCCGCCCGTGGAGGTGACGATGATCTGCAACGGGTCGGAGTTGTCGATGAAGGTCGCCACATCGAAAAACTTCGTGTTATAAGAAGCGGATGCGGAATCCGTGTCCTGGGCACAGCACTTGAACACAGCGTAGCTGTCCACCGCTGCGGCGTAGACCGTGAGGGTATTGGTGGCCGTGCCGGTGTATTTGTCGGCGGTATCCGAGAGCTTGCGCCAGCCGATACCGAAGTCCGCATCATAGCCGGTGGAAGAAGTAGCGGTGACGGAAGTGTCCATGACCGCCCACTTGTAGCTGACCTTGGTGGTGTCCACCGTTGAGCCACGCCACAGCTCGGCCTTGGCGGCCAGACTGGCGACCTCCTCGTTCTTGAACACATTTCCGTTGGGTGTGGTGACCAGCAGGTCAACGATGCCGGAGCCGTTGACCACGCGGGAGAAGGAAATGGTCAGCGGATGGGTCAGCGACAGACCGGTGCTTTCGTCCTTGTAAGTGATGACACAGCGATAGTCGATGCCGGGCAGCTCTGCCATGACATTGGCCTTGACCGTGAGGATGTGGCTCTTGGCACCACTGAGGGCGTAGTTCGTACCTGCGGTGATGGCGGTGTTGCTGTCGCCCACATACCACTTGACCGAGGTGACATTGGCGGTGGCGATCTGGTCGGAAGTGGTGCCGATGACATACAGACTGGGTGTCAGAACGAGGTTCTTCGTTTTCCAGTCCGGGGTGTAACTGCCGTTGTCGGGGTTATACATCTGAGTCTTGGCGAGGTTCGAGCCGATGTACCCCGTCAGTGTCAGTGCGTCATTGTAGTCGATGATGGTAAACTGACCTTGTGCTTTGCTCATGTGAGAAGCCTCCTTTGAAGTTGTTGTATCTGAACCGGACACTGTACCGGCTTCTGTTGTGGGTTCTGCGGTTGCCATAGTGAATTCCTCCGTTATAACAGGCTCTGCCTGGTCGTGGTGTCGATGAGGTCACAATAAAAAGTGGCGCGGACTTTGACATCCGCACCGGTAATGGCCACAGACTTTGCACCGCCGAAATGCTGTTCATTCCAGACCTTGTCCGCTTCTGTGTCCTCCGACACCCTCGTCCAGATAAACTGGTTGGCATCCAGCGTGTCGGTGATGTCCTCATCCCACGAGTACACCTTGGCGGAAAGCAGCGTTTTCACATTGCCGTTTTTGAAGATGTTCCCGTTGGACGAGATAATGACCAGCCGGAGCATTTTCTGCTCCTCAATGGTGGTGATGCGGTCGCTGACCTCGGTGACCTCCTTGCTGGTGGCGTAGGCGCGAAGCACGACTTCGCCGCTCTCCAAATCCCACCAGGACGAGCCGTCCTGCGATTGAATGACACCGGCCTTGATGATGTTCGCCACCAAGGAGCCGGAGGTGATGAAGTCTGCGACGATCTGACCGTCCGCCGTGATGGCGGTTTCGTAGGGACCGTTGTAGCCGTTACGAGAAAAGCCCAGACCGCCCACATTCCACCGCCAGACATTCACGGCATCGTCAATGGAGGGAGCGTCCAGAATGAGCAGCTCATAGGGCTGTCCGTTCTCTTCACTGGTATGGATGATTACATAGCCGCCGCTCTGGCCGGTGATAAGCCCGGTGGCTTTACCAATGGCGGTTTGGAGCAGCTTTGGAAAGCGTCCCACCGTGGACTCCACCTTGTCGACCGTGGACTGCACCTCGGAGATGGTGGTGATCATGCTGGACTTGCTCTGACCGAGGGAAATACTCTTGTACCGCTCGGCGAGGGTGTCGTATACGGTTTCGATGACCATAGCCAACACGCTGACACCCAGAAGCGAGTGCCGGATGGTGACGGTATCGCAGAGATTGACCCGCTCCAAGAGTGCCGAATACTCCGGCTGTTTCCAGAGCGGCTCAAAGGACACCTTCACCGTGGGAATGGTCGCTCCCAGCGGGTTTGCCTTGATGTAGCTGTTGGCTTTGGCTCTGAGAGCTTCTTCGGTCACAACTCCGTCAAACTGGTCGGAGAAATCCATGATGAGCGTTTTTGCCCGGACGATCTCCGAGGTCACAATGGGGAGCGTTACCTCCGGCAGCGTGACCACCGTTTCGGTGTCCGAGCCTTCCGGGGTGTACACGGCATACGGGAGCAGTGCGGTATATACGCCGCTGTTGTCCTCGTCCTGCTCCAGGGCGGTGAGGTTCTTGCCGTATTCAATGATTACGCCGGTCTTCTGCCCACGGTGCGAATGGAACTTCACCGTGAAGTTGTCCCATTCAAACTCGCCGTGCCATTTGGAGAGCATTGAGCCTTCCGTACCTCCGAGGCAGGCACGGACGCTTTTCGGCTGCGTGACGGAAAACGCCTTTGCATCCGAGTAGTCCGTCCAGCCCGTGAAGCGTGTATCTCCGGCAAGGAGCTGCGAGAGGATGAGCTGCGGAGAGCGGCTTTCTGTCGAAAACGGAAGCACCGGCACATTGGCGAGGTCATAGGAGATATGCTGACCGTAGATCGTGACGATGCCGTTTAAGGGTTTCGTGATGCGGTAAATGCGGAATGCCTGGTCGGCGGCGGTGTCATTGGGTTTTGCCTTGATAATGCACTCCTTAGTGATAAGCCCATAGTGCTGACCGCTGACAGGGTATTTGAGTAAGCACTCGAACACACCGTTTCGCTCTTCGGTCACTTCGCAGGAAATGGTGTCCGTCAGCACTCCAAGACCAAATGTCGAAAAGTCCGCGGCGTTGGGCAAATAAAGCACCGGGATCATGAAAACCACCTCCTTCCGGGCATAAAAATACCACCGGGGATTTCTCCCTGGTGGTGTAATAAAAGTGATTCGTTTGTTGTTCGACAAACCGGAATTGCTCCAAGTTTTCTCGGCTGCACCTTCTTGCTCTTCGGACGAGGAGTCTCCCTCGTTCAAAGAGCTCGGTCAAATTTCTGTTTAACGATTTCTTTTTCCGGTATTCTCTGTCCCACGGATTTCCTCATGATAGAAATAAT
>ENA-OWRJ01003199-OWRJ01003199.1-human-gut-metagenome-genome-assembly--contig:-NODE-3199-length-12373-cov-3.765871_pt1 | contig 12373 bp, 16 predicted proteins | sample MGYA00248269_ERZ651897 | MGnify/ENA primary metagenome ERZ651897 (study PRJEB26924, sample SAMEA4378252) | human gut metagenome | biome: human gut; feature: human-associated habitat; material: faeces...
GATATGCAAGATACTTTTCGCAAGTAGCATGACAATTCACGCTGCGTGTTTCACAATTCTTACAACAGCGACTAACAGGTTCGGTCATTTTTACCACCTCAGTTTCTGCCCACACATTTTACAATACGTTTGTTCATAAACCCACTTTCGGCAACACGGACACACTAAAAATTTTTTACTGGACCATGGTCGCGGCCGCATTGCAATCTGCTTGCGCAGGGCTTTGATAAGCAATTTCTGATATTTTATAAAGCCTCTAATATTAAGTGCGCCATCACTTTTATAAAAAGACATATAGCTTTTTTCTTTTTTTATAGCAATCCTTACACACTTTTCTTCCGCAGCAAGCATCTAAAATCTCAGGCCCAAACAAGCGCAGTTCTGCATTCTCACACATCTTTTTCGACCTCCGCAATCTGTTCCAGATATTTTGTGCGCATATACAGCATAATCACCGCATACACCGCAATATCTTTCAAGCTCTCGTCTACTTTCGGCCCGGAGATATTGCAGTTCTGTACATGTGCTACATGTTTACGCTGATAATTTTTTGCCTCGTCAAACATTGCCGGCCAGGTATCAAAACCTTTTTCCATCAACGCGCCGGTACGAAAGTTTGCCAAAGGGTCCCTGCCGCCGTACTGTTCATTTTTTTGTTTAAACAGTTCTGCCAGCTCTCCAAATTCCTTTACCACAAAATTTACAAAATCATTTCCGCTGTTATTTAACATTTTCTTTTCCTCGCTTTCTTAACTGCTTTTAAAATTTTCTTTATTTTCCAACCGTCAGGTATGCTTTCGGACGCAATCATCAGACAGCTTGTATAATTTTCTTTTTTTACCGCCATAGGGCACTTGCCATATTCGCAGTTTTCATCGGTGCACATATGTTTTACTGTTTTCAAAAACTTTTTAGCTTTCATCCGTTTACCGCCTTTCTTACCCTGTCTATCCTTGCCTTAAGGCTTTGCATAACAAATTCCTGGGCTTTATCCTTTTCCGCTAATGCCGCTATCAGGTCATCGTCACGGGTACCTTCGCAGACAAGATGGTGTATGATAACTTTTTCCTTCTGCCCCTGGCGGTGCAGGCGTTTATTTGCCTGCTGGTATAATTCCAGGGACCAGTTCAGCCCGAACCACACTACATGGTTGCCGCCGTCCTGTAAGTTAAGCCCATATGCCGCGCTTGCCGGATGCGCAAGCAGCACATCAATCTTGCCGGCGTTCCAGTCAAGTTCGTCCTGCGGCCCGGATAACTTCCGCACCCGCAGTTTGCATTTTGATATCGCCGCTTCGATACGTTCAAGGTCATGCTTAAAGTTATAAAATACCAGTGCCGGCTTGCCGTTTAACTGTTCTATCAGCTCTAAAAAGGCTTCGATTTTGCAGTTATGCACTTCATGCCATACTTTATCTCCGTCATAAACCGCGCCATTGGCAAGCTGCTGCAGTTTGTTGCTTAACGCCGCCGCACTGGTAACGTCAATAACTTCCTGGTCGTCCAATTCCAAAATCATTTTGCGTTCCAGTTCCTCGTATGCCTTTGCGGCTTTCGCATCCAGTACAACCGGCACATCGTCATAAACAATATCCGGCAGCTGCAGGTAGTCATCTGCTTTCATGCTTATGCAGATATCGGAAATTTTCTGCATTACAGCGTCTTCCGCACCGGCTTTCGGGTCATAGGTATAAATCACATCGCGGCTGCGCTTGCCCGGTTCGAAATATCTGTTCCGGAAGCCGGTATAATATTTACCCAGCCTTGCGCCCTGGTCAAGCAGGTAAACCTGCGCCCATAAATCGTTTAAGCCGTTTGGGCTCGGCGTTCCTGTCAGCCCTACAATGCGGCTGATGTGGTTTCTTATTGCCGCAAGCGCTTTAAACCTTTTGGCGCTGTGGCTTTTAAAACTGCTAAATTCATCAACCACCACCATGTCAAACGGCCAGTCGTTTTTGTAGTAGTCCACCAGCCACACCACATTTTCGCGGTTGATGATATAAATATCTGCCGGTGTGTTCAGCGCCCGGATGCGCTTCTGCTCGCTGCCCAACACTGTCGATATCCGCAAGTGTTTTACATTATCCCATTTGGCGGCTTCGCGCTGCCAGGTCGCTTCCGCAACTTTTTTCGGCGCTATAACCAAAACCTTACGCACGCAAAACCGGCCGAACTTCAATTCGTTTATTGCCATCAGGGTAATAATCGTTTTTCCAAGTCCCATGTCAAGGAACAGCCCAAGTGCTGGTTTATTTATCACTTGGTCGAAACAGTACTGCTGATACGGATGTGGTTTAAAAATCATCCTGCACCGCCTTCTTTCTGTTCGGCAGTAATCCTTGCCAGTAAATTTTTTATACCGTCCAACCCGCGAACCAGGTTCACATCGCAGCCCAGACGCAGAAGCCTATCCATCTGCCGCTTTTGCAGTACCGTTACATAACCTGCATCTGTTTTCAGCTCAACGAAATAAACCCTGCCGCCCGGCATTACTATTAATCTGTCCGGCACCCCGGCGTTACCCGGCGACACAAATTTATACGCCACGCCGCCCAGTTTTTTCACACCGTTAACCAAAAATCTTTCGATGTCTTTTTCTGCCATTTTTTAATACCTCTCAAAATCAAACGTGAACTTTGAAGCCCTTTTCCCTTATACGCGCGTGCACTAAGCGTGTAGGCGCGTTATAGGCGTTATATACTCTTACTTTTTATATTCATAGTAGAGAAAGTTCACATTTTCACGTTTATATAAAATCATTAGTATTTATGCGGGTTTAGCCGTGAAAGTTGGCGTAAAACTAACCGTGAAAATGTGAAAAGACTATTTTTTGAAGCCGTCAAATAGAAAGTTCACGTTTTAATGTGTTTTACGTTAGAAAGTTCACACCTATAAACCTTAAAATTATTCACGTTCAAAACCTTTTTGCGTACCACAATACCCGAAACGTCTGTTGCCGGTAGTACGCCGCCACCCCGGCAGATTTTCCAATATCTGGTTAATTTCCAAAGTGTCAGCACGCTTCATCAGCTGCATATTGCCGCCAAAAGCTTCGCACCATATTTCCAGCGCGCAGGTCTTTTTTCGTGGAACGGTTTCCACGTTATGCGCATTTCCGTTCCAAAACATACGCCTGGCGCCAAGGTCCATGCTGTTGTAGTTTTTCGGAACAGGCTGTTCCAAAAAGCTCCTGATGACGCCTTCTTTAATGTTTGCTTCGCGGTGCTTTTCCTGTTCAGCGCGCGCCAGTTCTTCCATTTCCGGTTTTTCAAAATACAGCGGCTCGCCGATGCGCCAGCGCATCACCGCTTCGGCCCAGATTTGGTCAACTTCTGCCGGCAGGTCATTCCAGATATTCTTTTTCGGCTTATGCTTGCCGACATCTACCGGCCAGAAACGGCGGTTGCCGGTTAAGTCTTTTAAGAATTCAAACTGGTTGCAGGTTCCGAAAAACACGCACTTACGCGGATAACGCCCCGTACGTCTGCCGTATGCCTGGCGGTAAATATCCTCGCGTTTGGATAAAAACTGCTTGATGGTGTTGGTTTCGCTGCGGGTATAACCCGTCATTTCGCCCAGTTCGTTTATCCATACGCCCTGTATCATTTCGGCAGCTTCCTTGCCTTCAAATGACTGTAAGCTATCGCTGAACCAGTCTTTGCCCAAAGTAGCAAGGAAGGTGCTTTTGCCTATGCCCTGCGGGCCTACAAATACAGGCACGTAGTCATATTTACAGCCGGGCTGCATTACCCTTGCCACCGCCGCCGTTAAGCTTTTGCGGGCGACTGCGCGCGTGTACGGCGTATCATCAGCGCCAAGGTAATCGGATAATACCGTATCCAGGCGCGGCGTCTTATCCCATTCCAGCGCCGTAAGGTAGTCTTTTACCTCGTTGATTTTGTTGCTTTCGGATACCAGGAGCAGCGCGCCGTCAATTTTATCTTTGCCGGTAATGTCGAACTTATTTTCCAGGTACCACGCAACACCGGCATCATCCGTATCAGTCCAAAGCCGTCTGCCGTCTTCCGGGTTCCACGGCAGAGCGCCGAGCGCCAGCCCCCGCACGGCAAAATCATCAACGGCAATTTTGCCGACTAAAAGCGGGTCATGCTGCAGTATGCGCATAATGTTGTCGCGCGTCTTTTTTGGCCTGCCGGTGTTCTGGTCATAATCAAGCTTTGCCGATGCCATCCATTCAATGTCAGGTTTGTCCGGCTGCGGCGCAGCATTTTTATCTAAGCGCGTAAAAAAGTCGGATGCCTTCGTGGCAAAATGTTCGTTAAGGTCACGGGTTACGGCTGCATTGCCCATAGCCAGCTTTTTCATTTCCTGGTAACTCGGCAGTTTGTTCGGCGGCGTGCCGGGTTTAGCGCCTTCGTCCTGGTCGCCATAAAGGTGCAGGCGCACCAGGTCAAAAGCATTTACCAGCTGCCCGCTGCACGGATCCGTTGCGTGATGACTGTACAAAAAGTTGCCGCCGTCATAGATAACCGCACCGGCAACAGTGCTGCCGCCGGTATAGGTTAAACGGTCGTCATGCTCCGTTGTTTCGTAGGCGTGTGGGATATAAGTTTCAATTGCCTGGTAGATGTTGAACTCGCGGCAGAAGGCGCCGACAATGCCCTCTTTGCTTGTCGGGTCCGCCTGTTTTGCCAGCAGCGCTTTGGCTTTTGTAACTTCGCCAGGTATCTGCGGCCACACAGTTACATCGTGCCAGTCCGTGTATTGGTTTAAAATGCCGTCAGCCGATACAAAAGGTTTGTCCCCGGCCGCAAACACGTAATTACTGTCACGGCTGCACGCTGGCCAGTACATCAGGCGGCTGGCTTCAAACGTAGTCGGGTCGCACATTTGAAGCCCGATATAGCTTGCCAGCTTCCTGGCAATAGGTTCATATTCATCAGCCGTTACCGTCCTGTCCAGCGGCATAATAACGCGCAGACGCGGGCGGAAATCGGCGTGGCTGCGTGTAGAGTACACGGCATACCCAGCGCCGAGGCTGTCGATTGTGCGCAGCACGTTATCCGTTTCGCCGCTTGCGATGTTGTCCAGGTCCAGTGTTACAAGGTCGCGCCCGGTTACGTTTTTTGCTTTACGCTGCGTACCGTTAAGCGCGCCACCAACAAAGCCGCCAATGTCTTTCAGCTGTCCCTGCTGGGCTTTGGTCATATTCAGGTATTCTTCTATCGTTTCCGGTGTTCTCTGCGGCGTGCGCAACCTGTTAACAAACTCTGACCACATAATTTCCGTGCGGACCCAGTTTGTTGACTTGCGGCTGTTGCCGACAGAGATTACCAACATTCTGTCATTTATCAAGGCTATTCACCTCTTTTTATTTTGCCGGCTTTAGTTAAAAGCCGTGCAACCAACACTCCGGCTTTGGTTGCTTCCGGATTATTAAAAATAAGCCCTCGTTGGTTTAATCGGGCAAGTTCGGCAGCACTTACACAAATAAGGTTACTTATATCAAAATTACTGCGGTTGCCATCAGCAAAAATAATTTTATATCCCGGCATTATGGGCTCATTTGCCGCCTCCCAAATAACCCTGTGCTTAAGCCGCCATTTGTTAGGCTGTGCAACTTTAACCCATAAATAACCGTCATCACGCCAGCATTCTGCGCCAACAGGACGGGTCATGGCAGGTAGTTGGCCTTTTTTAAACATTGTAGGCGCCGCCTTTGCATACACTTCCGCAGACATTTTTCTGCCTTTATTAAAGGGTATATGCCCTTTTTCAAACCTTCCAGTCAGTCCGGTATTGATACGCTTTCGGTTTTTATATCCCTTTATCTGCTCTACTGTAAAAACAATGCCAAATTTTTCTTTTATCATTGCAATCAGTTCAGCGCTTGTTTTTCCCGCAGAATGCGCTTTTATCCAGGTATCCTGTTCCGGCGTGGTTAGCCGCCGGACCTTTTCCGGCGGGCAGCGTAACTGCATGCCGTTTTTAATACCGTTGCGCACCATCAAACATTTAATTTGTGATGCTGATAACGCTGTACTAAATCTTTCATTCATCATTTGAATTATTTGATACAGGTACCGGCCCGGTGCAATTTCGCGCAGATATGCAATTTGTTCCTGGGTATATTTCCGTGCCATATCAACCACCGAGCACTTCCGGAAGTTTTAATGTGGCATCCATTGCTTCATTTTGAAGCTTTATCGCATTCAACGTAGTGTTGGCACTGGATATAAACTGCCCCGCAACCTTAGTAATTGCTTCGGTGCGGCTTATTTCAGCCGTTAACGCATCGCCGGTTAAGTCTGGGTTAGAAAGCCGTTCCAGTTGGTCAAATAATATTTCATTAAGGTCTGCTAAGTTTTTAGCCATGATTAACCTCCGCACATATTAACGTCTATACACTGCAATTTCGCCAGTTTTGCTATCCATAACTGAAATTCGTATTGGAAAACCACTGTGGTCAACCGTATAAGGTTTGTAGCAAGCCTCTTTTAATTCCAAATTTTGCTTATGCGCAGCCTCACATCTTTTACATTCATTTCTATCAGCATACTGTGTATGGCATATGCCGCATTGGTACAACTTAATTTCCTTCATTGCTTACACCTCCCGGAATTTTCTGCAAGCGCGTACTTTCGGTAATCGGAATACCCGCTTCGGTAGGAATATAAATAATCTGATCTTTAGATTCTTTTAAAGCTTCAATCCACAAATAGTGAATATATTCGGATTTGCCGGTAAGGCTGTCGGCAACAATCTCGTTTGCCTTTGCAAGACCTTTGGCACGTACAATTTCAGCTTCTGCTAAAAGTTCCGCAGATTCCATTTTAGCTTTCGCTTCCTGTACCGCTATTTGGCGGTTTTGTTCTGCACGGGCAAGTTCGGCACGCCCTGCCTGCTCATTGCTCCAAACGCTATAAAGCGGATAACCAAACAACGCACCAAAAATTAAAAATATAATCATAACAATACTTGCAACAATTTGTGCCATAAATAATTCTCCTTCCGTCTATATGACTTTTAATAAACATTCAACCTGCGCAGCGCGTCTGCGCCACGCCCAAACATTGCTGCTGTACATTGGCGTATACCAAATATTACCGTCATCTTTTGGCAGCAGGCCGCGTGCGTCATAACTTGTAACCGGATTAGTTAAAGTATTTTGCACCGCAACGTAACCGGCACAGCCTGAAAGGCTAAGCTGTATGTAGCACATCATGCCCGCCAGCTGGTCAACGTCCTGCGCTACAAACAGCACTTGCTGCTGATAGTTAATGCCTTTATCCAGGCAGGCATTGGCAAAAGCTATCAGCAAAGCCCCCGCACCGCATGCCGGATCGTTAACATCAGCCCATCCTCGCCGCTTAACTTTATCTAAAGCGTTTTCCGTCAACGTCATTGACGCCATCAAACAGCACATGCTGTACGGTGTAAAAAACTGCCCGCGCCATTCGTTGCCAAGGTCCAGCGCCATAAACAGTTCACCTAAAAAATCCTGCTGTGAATTTGCTTCAAGCCCTAAAGTTATTTCGGCAAGCATTTTTGCAAAGGTTTCAAGTTCTGCCGCAGAGTACTTTTCCGCGCACTGCATATAAAGCTTTTCCCGTGCTTCGCGCTGCGGATGCGGTACCGAATTGCAGATTGCGGTGGCCGCCAGTGTTATAAAATCCTGCCAGATGACCCAGCGGGAATACCTTCCCGCCAGGCCGTTCAGCATTTTTACAATGTTTTGCTGGTATTCATTATTTGTTCTGATTGATTTTGCCATTTTAATCCTTCATATAGTACTTGCTGGTAAAGCCGGCAGCATTTAGTATCAGCCCAGGCGCCCAGCTGATAGGCTGGCACATGACATCAGTCATGTACTTTTCTTCATCAGGATGCATCTTTTCTGCCGGAACTTCACATACCACTTCGTCATGAATATGCATTAAAGGCTTATATCCGGCATCCGCCAAACGGCGTATTGCAAGCGCAAGGCAGTCGCGGGCAATAGCCTGCGTAATATTTTCCACCAGCTTGCCGCCGTAGGTTGATGTGCTGTTCCATTTATTCACAGCCTGCGTACGGTAATGAATTGCAGTTTTGCCAAACTTATTTTCCGCCATGTACGGTGAAGGGTAGTAAAGTTTTCTGCCGCTTGGCAGCTGCACTGTTAAAAAGTCCAGGCCGTTTATAACATCCATTTCGCGGGCAAAGATAATACCATGACCAACACCGGCAGGCTGTGCAGTTTTCATGACGCTGATCGCTGCCTGCTCTACGCTATACCAAAAATCACAAATACGTTTATTGGCCTTACGCCAGCGGCTTACAATATCCGGTAGTTCGTCTTCTGTAAGCCCCATGTTAATTGCACCCATGCTGATCAGCGCCCCTGGTCCACCCTGATAACCAAGTGCAAGTTCAGCGATTTTACCTTTTTGGCGCAAGGCATATTCCGGGTTGCCCTTGCTGATTTTATCAATTGGTACGCCAAACATCATGCTGGCTGCGGCTTCGTAAATTTTGCCATGCCCGGCAAAAACGTCCATGCGCCATTGTTCGCCGGCAAGCCAGGATAATACGCGGGCTTCAATCGCGCTGAAATCATCTACGGCAAGTATATTGCCTTCCGGCGCTATAAACGCCGTGCGTATAAGCTGCGATAATGTATCGGCAACATCATTGCCGTACAACAGCATTAAGCCCTGGCGATTATGTTTTTTGACGAGGTCGCGAGCTGTATCGAGATTTTCGATGTAGTTGCGCGGCAGGTTCTGTACCTGCACAAGCCTTCCAGCCCAGCGTCCAGTGCGGCTTGCACCGTAATACTGCAAGAGCCCGCGGACACGCCCGTCACTGCACACTGCGGTTGCCATAGCTTTGTATTTGGATACACTGCTTTTGGAAAGCTCACGGCGCAGGTTAAGTATTTCCGCCGCCGTTTTATCGTCAACGCCAATGTTTGCGGCAACCGTGGCTTTGGTTAAATCTTCTAATTCCAGCGTGGTATTTTCGTTCAGCCACGCCAAAAGCTGGGTACGACTGTTAGGATTGGTTAAACCAGTTATTTCAATGGCACGGGCTGTTAAGGCATTACGGTGCTCGTCATCGATTGCCAGCGCCCCATTAACCAGTTCCGTATCAACGGCGATGCCGCGGCTGTTGATTTCATAATCAAGCACCCAGTCGGCTTGTACTTCATCCGGAACAGTAAACGCCCGTAAACGTTGGTAGTCTGCTATTTCCGTCACAACGTCCTGACGGCAGTATTCTTTAAATAAGTTCCATCTATCCGAATCATGCTTTGGTAGGTTTCGTGTTCTGTTGCCGTTTGATTTTGTTGGCGTACACGGCACACAGAAATATCGGATTAAGGCTTTGCCGACACCCATTTTCTTTTTATCTTCCGGAAGTCCCAGCGCCTTGCCGAGTTTTGCAAGCCCGGCCGGATAGCCCAGGTACATGCCGTGCAGCATTGTGCAGCGCCACTGTTCCGGCGGCGTTTCATACCCTGCCCTGTTCAGACAGGTAATTTCAAATGCTGCGTTATAGGCGTGCTTAATAACGTTTTTATCTTTAAGTGCTGCCAGTATTTCCGGCGGTATCTGTTCGCCCTGCGCAAGGTCGATGATTTTAACGTCCCCAAAGTCCTCGGCGTAGGCAAACAGCAGTACTTCAAAATCAGGCGTATCGCAATAACGGTAAAGCCCGGCTTTGCCAATATCTATGTCACTATAGGTTTCAATGTCCACTGATAAATCTTTCATAATAGGTTCACCTGTTAAAAACAGGGGCCTTGTGGCGGCCCCCGTTATTAAGTTTTATTTAATTACATCGGCTGACCAGTCAGCGGGTTAATTTTAGGCGCCGCCTGCGGAGCAGCCCCAAGCGCGGTGAAGCAGTCGCTTGCCGATGGAGCACTGCCGCCAAGCGGTTCGCCGTCAGCTACTTTCTGCACCGGGCCCAACCCACAGCCGATTCCTTTGCGGCCGGGCGCAGCATATGCAAAGAAATTTACGTTGATATTTGCGTACATGCCGCTGTATACTTCGGTCGGATCAAGAATTTTATTCATATTGCGGTCAACAATTTCCACCGGACGGTCTGCCGCACTGGAAGCACTAAACACCCAGCAGCCCGCACATTCGGGCCCAAATCTATTTCCGGATGCAGTGTAGCCATCGCCGTCATAGACAGGGATAGGAAGCTGCGGCGGCATTTGTCCGTTGAACTTTTTCGTTAAGCCTACCTGCTTTGCTGCTTCAATAGCAGCATCGATACGCGCTTTGCCCTGCACATCGCTTTTCGGCAGCAGAATTGTGCAGCTGAATTTTGGTTCCTGCTGTGCGTCCATAGCATGCGGCTTCATAAGATGTACGTAGGAAAGTCTTACATTTGTTAAAGTTACTGATGTTGCATTCATTTTTTATACCTCCAAAAATTAAATTTTAGTAAATACGTCTGCGGCTTTTACCGCATTTGTTATTGCCTGGCGTTTATCGCTGGCAGGCACCAGCGTTGGTTTGCCGGGTTTGCTGACAACATAGTCGCCAACCAGTTCTTTGAACATTTTGGCGCCAACCGCTTTTTCCGTCTGCGCCAGTGTCAGCGGACGTCGTTCATAAAGCACCGCTTCATCAATGCCGTATGACTTTAATTTTTCAAAGGCGGCATCAAGGTCGGTAAATTCTCGGCTGCTGCGCCCGTTTACGGCTTTGTAGCCGGGCACTTCTACGCCGTTCAGGCACAGGTTTAAAGCGTGTTCCGTTATATCTGCGTACCATTCTTTAAGGATAGCTCCGGCTTTCAAATAAACGGCTAACTCCTCGGTGCTGTACAGCCCGGCAGCCTTTACCGTGCCTTTTGATTTTTCCTTCCATTCCTCGGCAACGGGAGCCAGTTCCATGCAGGCTTCGGCGCGTGCTTTGCATTCGGCTTTTGCCCGGCAGAATTTGCAGTGCGTGCCCGGGTTAAATTCACCCTCACCCTTATCAGCCAGCACCGCCAGCGGGTGAACTTCTTCACGCGCCCAGCGCTGCAGTTCTTCTGCCGATATTTCCGCTTCACTGATATTGTTAAGTCGCGGCTGAAATATCGTCATCTTGATATGGTCAAAGCTGTACAGCATGGCGTAGGCTCTTGCCGCACCATAGGCATATAACATCATCTGCGGATTATCCTGCGCATCTACCGGCACGCCTTTGCCGTATTTAAAGTCGATAACGTGCAGCATGTCACCGGCAAGTATTAAGCAGTCCGCCGTGCCAAAACCGCCGGGAACTACGTCTGAAAAATCCACGCGCTTTTCTACCGTTACAAACGGCTGGGTTGCGTATGAAAGCATAATGTCTTTAATATAGTCCAGGTAAGCGTCCGTATGCCCATCCATTTCCGGCTGCCACAGTTCGTTTTCTTTCAGCTTTTTCATTCGGCTGTTATAGGTTCGCGTACTCATCGGTTCAACCGCATATTTGCGTACTTTTAATTCGGCAACGCTGTGTGCCAGTGTGCCTTCTGCCGCATATATGCTGCCGCTGTCCGGAAAATTTTCTTCCAGTTTGGCGGATGGCGGGCAGGCCATCCACCGATGCGCACCTGATGCCGAAAGCTTTGCGTGCGCCGCCGTCATAACCTTGCCCCCAGCGCACGCAGTTTAACTGCAAGTTCGCCGTACTTTTCAGGCGGCAGTTCCATAAGCGAATTTACGCCCATCCCCTGCATTACTGCCGCAAGTTCATTCATTTTGCCGGCGTCCATCAGCGGACCGCAGGCGGCTTGAATTTCGGCAAGCGTGTACTGCTTGGGCGCTGCTGTTGGTACAGCCGCCGGTGCTGGCTTAGAAACAGGCGCCGCTGGCGGTGGGGTTACCGGAAGCTGTTGTACCGCAGCAGGTGCGGGAGCTGAATCAATTTCGTCCGGATTTACATCAACTTTCACTGCGGAACATGAAGATTTACGCAGCTCCTGTAAAGTCTCGGTAAAAGCCGATAAGGTATTCATCAGTGCCGGGGTTTCTTCCAGCGTTATTTTAAGATTTACGTTTATATCCATTTTATTTTTCCTCCAGATTTGATATAATTAGCGTGAAGCGATTCCAACTTCACCTTTTAGAGCTGTCAGCATTGCCGTGCTGGCGGCTCTTTTCCGTTTGCAGAATTATCCGAATTCCTTTAATAACCGCTTCTTCTGTTAATTCGCGGTCAAAAATGATAATTTTGTAATCCTGGGTATCTATGTCAATACCGACATAATTTGCATGGCCATAGGCTTCTGTAGGAATATGCCGTATTATTACCGGAATGTCATACATCGCTTTTTACCTCCCTTCCCTGCCTTTGGCAGATGTTTTTTAGTGCAGACTGGGCAGACATAATGTTTGCGCTTGCACAACTTGCTAACGGCGTAAGCCTTGCCGCATTCAG
>ENA-OWRJ01003202-OWRJ01003202.1-human-gut-metagenome-genome-assembly--contig:-NODE-3202-length-12362-cov-23.095393_pt1 | contig 12362 bp, 9 predicted proteins | sample MGYA00248269_ERZ651897 | MGnify/ENA primary metagenome ERZ651897 (study PRJEB26924, sample SAMEA4378252) | human gut metagenome | biome: human gut; feature: human-associated habitat; material: faeces...
GAAGTCATTCTTTTGTCTCAGCGCTTGGCGCTCAAGTATAATACCACACACCGGGGCACTTGTCAACACTTTTTGACATCTTTTTTCCAATTTCTTTGCGGGGGAGGTTTGGGGCAAAACTCCAACCGCAAAGAACCCTCTCAGGCATCGCTGCGCGATGCCAGATTCCCCCTTTTGTCACTTGCGGTGACATTTTCCCCCGGCCGGGGGAAATCTGTCCTCTCGGGGGGAGCTTTATTGGCGCTGATCGGAAGATGCACAAAAGCTCCCCCTTTCGGGGGAGCTGGCGCGCAGCGCCTGAGAGGGTTCAGTCCTATATTATTACATTATATAGGCAGAGCAAATCCCAACCGGGTATAGACGGCGGCTGATATTACCCGCCGGAAAGCAAGTCGCTCTGTCAAGACTTTCCGTGCAAAATTTTGTCCCGAAAAATATCCATGATTTTTGGCGATTGCTACAAAACGCAAAATATAGTGGTATTTTGCTTGACTTGCCACTAGATAATGATAAAATAGAGCTACATTCAGTTTGTTGGATATCGTTGTGCGCAGACGGGTATCTCTTATGGTAAGAGGTACCCGTTCACAATGCGCCTATATAGAAGGAGGAGAACCGATGAAGATCATCAAACGAAACGGTGCAGAAGTTCCTTTTGATATTACCAAGATCATCACCGCCGTTACCAAAGCCAGCGATTCCGTGGGTGGTCAGGCTCGCCTGAGCCGGGAACAGATCACCCAGATCGCCGCAGCCGTTACCGACCAGTGCCAGCAGCTTAACCGCGCAGTCAGCGTGGAAGAGGTGCAGGATCTGGTGGAGAACCAGCTGATGGACATTCAGGCGCACGATGTGGCACGGCACTATATCACCTACCGCTACGTCCAGAGCCTGAAGCGCCAGACCAACACCACTGACGAGCGCATCCTGAGCCTGATCGAGTGCCAGAACGAAGAGGTCAAGCAGGAGAACGCCAACAAGAACCCCACCGTCAATAGTGTACAGCGCGACTATATGGCCGGCGAGATCTCCAAGGATCTGACCGCCCGTCTGCTGCTGGACCCGGAGATCGTAAAGGCACATCAGGAGGGTCTGATCCACTTCCACGATTCTGACTACTTTGCCCAGCACATGCACAACTGCGATCTGGTGAACCTTGAGGATATGCTGCAGAACGGCACTGTCATCTCCGGCACCTATATCGAGAAGCCGCACAGCTTCTCCACTGCCTGCAACATTGCCACCCAGATCATTGCACAGGTGGCCTCCAACCAGTACGGCGGCCAGAGCATCAGCCTGACCCATCTGGCTCCCTTTGTGGACGTCTCCCGCAAGAAGATCGCCGCCGAGGTAGAGCTGGAGATGGAAGGTCTGGACGTCTCTGCCGAGCGCAAGAAGGAGATCGTGGAGCGCCGTCTGCGCAACGAGATCAACCGCGGCGTGCAGACCATCCAGTATCAGGTGGTCACCCTGATGACCACCAACGGTCAGGCACCCTTTATTACCGTGTTCATGTATCTGGGCGAGGCACGCAACCCGCAGGAAAAGGCCGACCTTGCCATCATCATTGAGGAGACCATCCGTCAGCGCTATCAGGGCGTGAAGAACGAGGCCGGTGTGTGGATCACCCCCGCCTTCCCCAAGCTGATCTATGTGCTGGAAGAGGACAACATCCGCCCCGGCACTCCCTACTACTACCTGACCGAGCTGGCCGCCAAGTGCACCGCCAAGCGCATGGTGCCGGACTATATCTCGGAAAAGAAGATGCTGGAACTCAAGGTGGACAAGAACGGCGAGGGCCACTGCTACACCTGCATGGGCTGCCGCAGCTTCCTGACCCCCTATGTGGACCCCGAGACCGGCAAGCCCAAGTACTACGGCCGCTTCAATCAGGGCGTGGTCACCATCAATCTGGTGGACGTTGCCCTGAGCTCCGGCGGCAACTTTGAAAAGTTCTGGAAGATCTTTGACGAGCGTCTGGATCTGTGCCACCGGGCTTTGCAGGCACGCCATAAGCGGCTGCTGGGCACCCCCAGCGATGCTGCCCCCATTCTGTGGCAGTACGGCGCACTGGCACGCCTGAAAAAGGGCGAAAAGATCGACAAGCTGCTCTTCGGCGGCTACTCCACCATCAGTCTGGGCTATGCCGGCCTGTACGAGTGTGTGAAGTATATGACCGGCAAGAGCCACACCGACGCCGGTGCCAAGCCCTTTGCCCTGAGCGTGATGCAGCACATGAACGACAAGTGCAACGCGTGGAAGAAGGCCGAGAACATGGACTACTCCCTCTACGGCACCCCGCTGGAATCCACCACCTACAAGTTTGCCAAGTGCCTGCAAAAGCGCTTTGGCATCGTGAAAGGCATCACGGACAAGAACTATATCACCAACAGCTACCACGTCCATGTCTCTGAGCCCATCGACGCCTTTACCAAGCTGAAATTCGAGGCCGACTTCCAGCGCCTGTCCCCGGGCGGTGCCATCAGCTATGTGGAAGTGCCCAATATGCAGGACAATCTGGAAGCCGTCATGAGCGTGCTGCAGTTCATCTACGACAACATCATGTACGCCGAGTTGAACACCAAGTCCGACTACTGTCAGGTGTGCGGCTACGATGGCGAGATCAAGATCGTGGAGGACGACGGCAAGCTGGTGTGGGAGTGCCCCAAGTGCGGCAACCGCGACCAGAACAAGCTGAACGTCGCCCGCCGCACCTGCGGTTATATCGGCACCCAGTTCTGGAACCAGGGCCGCACGCAGGAGATCAAGGATCGCGTGCTGCATCTGTAAAAACAGCAAAATTTTATTTTTGATTTGATATTTGGAGCGGCCTTTCGGCCGCTCCAAATATCTTTTCAGCAAACGACAGGAACATGAGCATGAACTACGCAAACATCAAATATTACGATATCGCCAACGGCCCCGGGGTGCGCACCAGCGTTTTTGTGTCCGGCTGCCGCCACCACTGTCCGGGCTGCTTCAACGCCGTGGCATGGGATTTTGACTACGGGCAGCCCTTTGATAAGACCGTGCGCAACGAGGTATTCGCCTCCTGTCAGCCGGACTATATCGCCGGGCTCTCCCTGCTGGGCGGCGAACCCTTTGAGCCGGAAAACCAGCGGGAGCTGCTGCCCTTTGTGCGCAACTTCAAGGCGCTGTACCCCGCCAAGACGGTGTGGTGCTACTCCGGCTACACTTGGGAGCAGCTTACCGGCAAAGAGCCCAGTCCCGCGCGGTGCGAGGTGACCGACGAGCTGCTGGCACTGCTGGATGTGCTGGTGGACGGCAGATTCGTGCAGGCCGAACACGACATCTCCCTGCGCTTCCGCGGCAGCCGCAACCAGCGCCTGCTGGACGTACCCAAGTCCCTTGCCGCCGGGCAGCCCGTGTGGTGGGAGGACGAAAAGGTGTTCGCCACCCATACCATGGAACGGTAAACCGTATTGAATCACCTCCCATGAAAATGCGTTTGTCGCGGCCCGCAGGCCGCGACAAACGCTCTATTAAAAATAATTCTTCCGCTGAATATGGCCAAAGCAACGCGGAGGCCATTCGAAATCGTCCGGCACTAAAAGAAGCCGCTGCACAGACTGTGCAACGGCTTCTTTCTTTTTTCATTCCCGGCTGCCCACGGCGTCCTCGATGACGCGCAGGAAGGCGTTGCCATAGCGGGCGGCTTTCTTTTCGCCCACGCCGCCGATGTTCAGCAGCTCGTCGATGCTCATAGGCTTTTTCTCTGCCATCTCCCGCAGGGTGGCATCGTTAAACACCATAAAGGCGGGCAGGTTCTGCTTGCCCGCAAGGCGCTTGCGCACCGCATACAGGGCGTCGAGCAGCTTTTCGTCCGCCTCGCTCAGGCTGCCCGCTGCGGCAGGCTTTGCGCGGCGGGGCTTTTCCAGCCGGTCGGCGCTTTGGGCGGCACGGCAGCGGGCGTACTCCACCTGCAACTGGGCTTCCTGCTCGGCGGCAAGGCAGCAGGAGCAGTTGCCGCACTTTTTGGGCGCGGCCTCCCCGAAGTATTGTAGCAGAAAGCCGCGCAGACAGTGCTGGGTGGTGGAGTAGAAGGTCATGTACTTGAGCCGCTCCTCTGCCTTGCGGGCAGCTTCAGCCTTTACATCCGCAGGCAGGCCATTGTCCGCCTCCCGCTCCTTGTCGATGAAAAAGCGGATGGTGCGCACATCCGTGCCGGAATACAGCAGGGTGCACCGGGCGGGCTGACCGTCGCGCCCGGCGCGCCCGGCCTCCTGATAATAGCTTTCCAAGTCCTTGGGCATATTATAATGGATGACGAACCGCACGTTGGGCTTGTCGATGCCCATGCCAAAGGCGTTGGTGGCCACCATCACCTGCACACGGTCATAGAGGAAATCGTCCTGATTCTGCCGCCGGGTGTCCGCATCCAGCTTGGCGTGGTAGGCTGCCGCCCGGATGCTGCGGCTCTGCAGCAGCTGCACCGTCTCGTCCACCTGCCGGGTGGTGCTGCAATACACGATGCCAGCATGATTGCCCTCCTTGAGCACCAGTTCCAGCAGCTCCTTGGGCTTCTGGCTGGGCAGTGCCCGCCGGGTCTCGAAGTACAGGTTGGGGCGGTCGAAGCTGGTAGTCACCTCGTAGGGCGCTTGCAGCGCCAGATGGGTGCGGATATCCTCCCGCACATGGGCGGTGGCGGTGGCGGTGAACGCGCCCATGACCGGGCGGCTGGGCAGGCTGTCCACAAACGCCTTGATGCGCAGATAGCTGGGGCGGAAATCCTGTCCCCACTGGCTGATGCAGTGTGCCTCGTCCACCGTGACCATGCTGATCTGCCGCTCCTGCGCAAACCGCTGGAAGCCCGGCATCTCCAGCCGCTCCGGTGCCACATAGATGATCTTATACCAGCCCTCCCGGGCGCGGTGCAGCATCAGCGCCTTCTGGTTGTCGGTCAGGCTGTTGTTCAGAAAAGCCGCCGCCACGCCTGCCTGCACCAGCGCCCCCACCTGATCCTTCATCAGGCTGACCAGCGGCGACACCACGATGGTGATGCCTGGCAAAAGCAGCGCCGGTACCTGATAGCAGATGGATTTGCCCGCGCCGGTGGGCATGACCGCCAGCACATCCTGCCCGGCCAGCAGGCGGCTGACGATCTCTTCCTGCCCAGGGCGGAAGCTGTCGTAGCCGAAAACTTTTTTCAGGATACTGTGCGGGTTTTCCATGGTTTCCTCCGTTATATATATAGGTGCACTGACGCGCAGAACGCTCAAAACCTTATCAGTATACCACAAAACCGGCACTTTGGGCAGAAAAAAGCGTCACTTTGCGCAAAAGTGTGCGATAAGCGCTCTTTCTGCCCGGGAAGGATAGCTTTTCAGGCGCGAAAATGCTATAATGAGAACACATATCTCCATGCCACCCCGCAGACTGCCCGGCATGGACCATGCAACGTAAAAAGGAGCATTTATAATATGCAGCAGAAACTTATCACCTTTGCCGTGCCCTGCTACAATTCCGCAGCCTATATGCGTCACTGCATCGAAACGCTGCTGAGCGCAGGCGAGCAGGCCGAGATCATTCTGGTGGACGATGGTTCCGTCAAGGATGACACCCCCGCCATCTGCGACGAGTACGCCGCAAAGTACCCCACCATCGTCAAGGCCATCCATCAGGAGAACGGCGGCCACGGCGAAGGCGTCAATCAGGGCATCCGCAACGCCACCGGCCTGTACTACAAGGTAGTGGACAGCGACGACTGGCTGGACACCGACGCCCTGAAAAAGGTGCTGGAGCGCCTGACCACACTGGTTGCCCGCGGCACCGCGCCGGATCTGATGATCTGCAACTATGTGTACGAGCACGTGGAGGACGGCACCAGCCATACCGTGCGCTACACCAACGTGTTCCCGCAGAACCGCCTGTTCGACTGGGTGCACGTCCGGCACTTCCGCCCGGATCAGAACCTGCTGATGCACTCGGTCATGTACCGCACCGAGGTGCTGCGTGAGTGCGGCATGGTGCTGCCCAAGCACACCTTCTATGTGGACAATATCTTTGTGTACCAGCCCCTGCCCTACGTCAAGAGCATGTACTATATGGATCTGGATCTGTACCGCTACTTCATCGGCCGCGCAGACCAGAGCGTGAACGAGAGCGTGATGGTCGGCCGCGTGGACCAGCAGCTGCGGGTCACAAAGCACATGATCGACTGTCAGGATCTGGACGCACTCAAAGGTCAGAAGCGTCTGCGCGCCTACATGGTGCACTACCTGTCCGTCATGATGGCGGTCAGCGACATCTTCCTGCTGCTGGACGGCAGCGCCGAGGCACACGCCAAAAAGGCAGAGCTGTGGCAGTACCTCAAGGATCACGTTACCCCCGGCGTCTACCGCGCCGTGCGCGTGAACCTTGGCGGCCTGACCGACCTGCACTTCCCCGGCGGCGACAAGGTGGTCGTAGCCACCTACCGCCAGCTGCGCAAGATCTTCAAGTTCAACTAAGAGCATATTTTATATTTCGGGATAGCGGAACGCCTGCGGGCGCTCCGCTATCCCTTTTTCACGGCTGGGGTCGTAAAGGAAAACGGCAGCCGAACTGCTTGTATTCCGTCCTTTCTCGTCCTGTTTCTGTCTTTTCGTCTCAAAAGATGTATGAAACGCGCAGGATGGTTGCTTTTCCTCCGTTGTTCCGGTATACTGGATACGTTTTCCCATTTGGACCCCGCGCTGGATTTCACACGGGAGTTCGATACTTTTTTGACAAGGAGGAACCGAGTGCTGCGGCCTTTGGCTGCGCACCCAATACAAACCACATTATGGAACAAATGTTGATCTGTCTGTCCCTTGCCCTGATCGCCGGCCTGCTCATGTCACGCGCTGCCAAGGCCGTGCGTCTGCCCGCCGTCACCGCTTACCTGCTCACCGGCCTGCTGCTGGGTCCCTTCTTTCTGGGTCGGCTGGGGCTGAGCCGTTTCGGCTTTGGCTTTGGCAGCCTTGCTGCCGTGGAGGGCTACGGCATCCTCACACAGGTGGCGCTGGGCTTTATCGCCTTCGTCATCGGCAACGAGTTCCGGCTCAGCGCCCTGAAGCACATGGGACGCCGCGCCGTGACCGTGGGCGTTGCGCAGGCGGTGATCACCACCGCGCTGGTGGATATCGCCCTTGTTGCCCTGCACTTTGCCCGCCCGGACGTCATCTCGCTGGCCTCTGCCATCACGCTGGGCTCCATCGCCGCCGCCACCGCCCCTGCCGCTACCCTGATGGTGGTCAAGCAGTACAAGGCCGACGGCCCTTTGACCAAGCTTCTGCTGATGGTGGTCGCCATTGACGACGCCGTGGGTCTGGTGCTGTTCTCGGCCTCCTACGGCGTGGCAAATGCGCTGGAGCAGGGCCGCATCGACCCCATGAGCGTGGTGCTGGAGCCGCTGCTGGAGATCGCGCTCTCGCTGGCGCTGGGCGCTGCCGCCGGTTACCTGCTGAACCTGCTGGAGGTCTACTTCCACTCCCGCTCCAAGCGCATGAGCCTTTCGGTGGCCTTTGTGCTGCTGACCGTGGGTCTGTCCATGACCAAGTTCGAGATCAACGGCACCCGCTGCGGCTTCTCTCTGCTGCTGGTGTGCATGATGACCGGCACCGTGTTCTGCAACGTCTGCCCCACCTCGGATGAGCTGATGGACCGTCTGGACCGCTGGGTGTCCCCCATCAACATCCTGTTCTTCGTATTGTCCGGCGCAGAGCTGGACCTGACCATCCTCACCAACCCCATGGTGCTGCTCATCGGCGTGGTGTACATCGTGGCGCGCTCTGCCGGTAAAATCAGCGGCTCCTACCTGAGCTGCCGCGCCACCAGCTGCAGCCCGGCTATTCAGAAATATCTGGGCATCACCCTGCTGCCGCAGGCCGGTGTAGCGCTGGGCATGGCGGCCACCGCCGCCGAGCTGTCGGACGGCCACATGGTGCGCAACGTGGTGCTGTTCTCGGTGCTGGTGTACGAGCTGGTAGGCCCCACTCTGACCAAGATCTCGCTGACCGCCGCCGGAGAGATCCGTCCCGAGGGTCGCACCAGCGCCCGCGTGGAGAACCAGCCCGAAGCCCCTGTGGAGCTGAGCTGAGACGGCGAGAAAGAATTATTTGTAATTTAGGGGTTCTGAAAAGCCTGCAGGCTTTTCAGAACCCCTTTTTTCACGGAGAGAATCTCCCCCACCTTTATATGCAAAAGGTCTTTTTTTGTCGAATCCGCACGCAATCATTGACGAAAGGTGTTATTTTTTGTATACTAAGCTTATCGGCGCTGGCACAATTTTCCTATTGTGTCAGTGGTTGCTAAAAAGGAATAAGGAATAGTGAAGGAGAATGACACATTATGAAAAGCACTGGCATCGTTCGCGGCATTGACTCGCTGGGACGGATCGTTCTGCCGAAGGAGCTGCGCACTAGTATGCACCTCGACACCGACACCAAATTGGAGATCTTTGTGGATGGGGACGCCATCGTCCTGAAAAAGCACCGCCCCGCCGGCAGCTGCGATTTCTGCGGCGAGGTGGACGAGCAAGCCATCCAGTTCGGCGGCTACTGCATCTGCAGCGCCTGCCGCCGCAAGCTCAGCGCACTGTAACGCAGAAAGGGGGCCCCTTTCATGAGTCAGTTCATCGACTTTACCCTTCCCTCCACCGTGCCGGGGCGCACCCTGCACGGCTTTCGCTGCGTCCCGGAGGGGCAGGTGCGGGCGGTGCTGCAGCTGTCTCACGGCATGGTAGAGTATATCGACCGCTACCGCCCCTTGGCAGAATATCTGGCCGACCGGGGTATTCTGGTCACCGGCCACGACCATCTGGGGCACGGTGCATCCATCCGCACCAAGGAGGACTACGGCTACTTTGCCGAGCCGGACGGCAACCGCGCCGTACTGGCCGACCTGCACGCCGTAACCGTGCTGACCAAGGAGCTGTACCCAAACCTGCCCTACTTTTTGCTGGGGCACAGCATGGGCTCGTTCTACGCCCGGCAGTATTTGTGCGAGTATGGCCGGGAGCTGAACGGTGCCATCATTATGGGCACAGGTTTCCAGCCCATGGCGCTGGTCAAGGTTGCCAAGACCCTTTGCCGGGTGCTGGCCGCCTTCCACGGCTGGCACTACCGCAGCAACCTTGTGGCCAACCTTTCCTTTATGGGCTACAATAAGGGGCTGGAGGGCCGCACCACCCACGACTGGCTCAACCGCGACCAGGCCGAGGTGGACAAGTACCTGGCGGAGGAGCGCTGCACCTTTACCTTTACGCTGAACGCCTATTATAGTATGTTCAGCGGCATCCTGCGCCTGCACGACCCGGCTTTTCTGGCACGGATGCCCAAGGAGCTGCCGCTGCTCTTCCTCTCCGGCGATGCCGACCCGGTGGGCGAGCAGGGCAAGGGCGTGCGCCGCGCCATCCAGAGCCTGAAGGACGCCGGTGTGCAGAACATTGAAAGCATCTTCTACCCCGGTGCCCGCCACGAGCTGCTGGTGGAGACCAACAAGCTGGAGGTTTTCGCGGACATCGCCGCATGGCTGGACAAACAGCTGGCAAAACAGTAAATACAAACAAAGGGCTGCTGCACGTTTTGTGCAGCAGCCCTTTCGCGTAAGACGATTAGAAATGTCCTCCGCTTCGCTCTGGATATTCTCAGCGGAACAAACATTTTTATTTGGCTTCCCAAACGCCTGCGGGCGTTTGGGAAGCCTTTTCGTCATCATTCTACATTCCGTTTATAGCGCAGCGGGGTCTGCACCTCGGCGCGGATCTTGCCAAGATAGGTGCGGGTCTGCTCTGCGCCCTGCAAAATAGACTCTACCTGCGCTTTCTGCTCTGCGGTCAAATCGTCATCCTCTGCCAGCAGTTCCGCGTTGCCCTCGATGATGGTCAGCGGCGTTTTCAGCTTGTGGGACAGCTGAATGATCTGCTCCCGCTGCCGCTGCTCCATGGCCCACTGCTTCTGTAAGCTGCCGGTCAGGGCATCCCCCATGGTTTGCAGTGCCTGTAAAGTGCTCTCATACTCCCGCACCTTCGCGCCGGAAAACACGGCGCTGTCCAGCTCCTTCCGCGCCACCGCCTGCGCCGCCGCGGTCAGCTTTTCAGTCTCCCGGGTCAGGAAGCGCCCGGTCCTGTGGGTGCTCCACACCACCGCCCCCACCAGCAGCAGAATGCCCAGAATGCAGTGCACGGTCTGCATATCCGGCAGCACGCCCCGTAGCACAGGGTCGGCGTAGGGCACGGCATAGTCAAATTGCAGCAGACAGACCGTTCCATCCTGCAATTTCGATGTCATGTAATACTGTGTGTAGCCAAAATGCCAGCGGGTTTTCCCCTGCCAGTTCTCTATTGCCCGCTGCAAATGCCCGGCATCCATGTTGGTAGCCAGCACCTTGCTGCTGTCCGGCGCGGCAAACAGGGCGTAGCGGCATAAAGAATCCAGCTGCGTCTCGTCAAAAGTAGCGGCGGTCATGCCCGGCAAAACGTCCTGTGCGGCTTTCTGGCAGGCCTGTGCAGCTTGATTCGCGGGCAGGAACGGCCCGCCATTCTGGATCCACAGCATCAGCGCCAGCAGCCACACCACCGCGACCAGCAGGCAGGCCAGCGCCGTGCGCACCAGATATTGCAGCAGCACGCTGCGCAGAGAGGTCAGTCTTCGCTTTTCCATCGGTATCCCACGCCCCATACGGTATTGAGCAGCTTTTCCGGCTCCGGCACGCCCGCAGCCCGCAGCTTTGCCCGGATATTTTTGATGTGCTGTGTCACGGCGGTGTCGTCCGCTGTGCCATCAATGCCAAAAACCGCTTCGTAAATTTGCTCCTTGGTAAAGGTCTGTCCGGCGTGCAGCGCCAGATACTCGCAGATGGCATACTCCGAGCGGGTCAGCGGCAACACTGTGCCCTCCACCGCCGCGCTCCGGGCGGTCAGGTCAAAGGCTACGCCGCTGCGCACCATCCGGTGCGCCGGGGTGCGGCTCTGCCGCCGCAGATGTGCCGCCACCCGCGCCCGCAGCTCAGCCACCCGGAAGGGCTTGGACAAAAAGTCATCTGCCCCGATGCCCAGCCCCTCCAGCACAGCGGCCTCATCGGTGCGGGCACTCAGAAACAGGATGGGGGCTTCCGTCAGGCTGCGGATGCGCCGACAGACCGCAAAGCCATCCTCCCCGGGCATCATCACGTCCAGCAGGATGCAGTCTGCCCAGCGGCAGAGCGCCTCGGTCAGCGCTCCACCCGCCTGCCGCGTTTCTACCCGGTGGCCGTCCCGCTCCAAAGTGGTGCGGATCAGCTTGCAGAGCTCCAGATTGTCATCCACGGCCAGAATGTTTGCCACAAAATCACCTCAACACGTTATAAAGCAGGCAGGAAGCGCCGTAAAGCAGATACACATGGGCCGGGTAGAACCAGTAGAACAGCTGCTTGTGACCCTTGCCCCGCTGCCCGTTGTACAGCAGCATCAGCAGCACCGCCGCCACCCCGAACCACTCGTAGTAGTCGGTGAACATCTGCGTCCAGACAAAACCCTCCTGTCGGCAAGCCATCCCAAAGTTCAGCGCAAAATCACACAGGAAAATCACCAGTGCCCATGCCGTCAGCTGTACGCGGCGATGCCCCCGCAGGGCATACAGCAGCACACCGCCCAGCAGAAAACTCCAGCTGCCATCCGTGATGGCCGTCCACATGGGCAGCGGGCTGGTGATGACAAAGGCCACAATCGTTGAAGCAATGGGCATCTCCTGTACCCCGGGGAAAAGCAGCAGAAATACGACCACCACATACGGCCAGCACAGAACGGCAGCAATGGCGCCAATGCCCTTTGCGATTTTTTTCTCCCGCAGCCAGTCGATGCCCTGCCAGACGATGCACAGCAGCATCAGGTCCTGGAAGATGGCGTTCTGGGGGTAGAAGCCATCCCCGCGCCGGAAGGCCTTGGCGTAGATCATAAAGAATTCCAGCGCCGCCATGGCCGTGCCAATAGCCCAGATGCGGATAAAATACCGCTTGCGGTCATGGGTGTGGGCAAAGCCCTCCACCGTGCAGAACAGAAACAGCGGCGCACTGAGCCGCCCCAGCATACTGAACACCGTCGGGATGCAGCCGGTGAATTCAAAGAAATAATGAATGTGGTCCAGCACCATCAGCACCAGTGCAATGGTCTTGAGCTGGGTACCGTCCAGCCCTTTTTTCGTCAGTTTATCCATATAGAATCTCCTTTCTCTATACGTTCAGTGTAACAGGAAATTCTGTAGAAAGTATAAGGTTTTTCTTTATGATACTATTTTCTGTCCCAAAACGCAACAAAAAAGCCCTGAGATTTCTCTCAGGACTTTCTGTTAAGTCGGCGACTACCTATTTTCACAAGCCGTTTCCAGCTAACTATCTTCGGCACA
>ENA-OWRJ01003204-OWRJ01003204.1-human-gut-metagenome-genome-assembly--contig:-NODE-3204-length-12357-cov-3.147212_pt1 | contig 12357 bp, 9 predicted proteins | sample MGYA00248269_ERZ651897 | MGnify/ENA primary metagenome ERZ651897 (study PRJEB26924, sample SAMEA4378252) | human gut metagenome | biome: human gut; feature: human-associated habitat; material: faeces...
CTGCTCCATGCTATATCTTTTCCATCTATTTTACCAAACGCTGCAATTTCGACTGGAAATTGCGGCTGGACATCAACGCTGCTTCCTAAATCATAATACTTATAGCAAGCATCATTCTTCTTTATTCCATAATTAGTCAGTCCATCCATTGCCGAAGTCAGAGTTCCTGCAGCAATTGTTGCCGCCTCAAGTATTGTGGATTTTCCAGCCCCATTATTACCCACTATAACTGTCATTCTATTAATAAAATCTACCTTGATATCAGAAAAGCATCTAAAGTTATGAAGTTCGATTGATTTTAAAAACATTCCCTTCTCCTCCCGCTTGTCTACTACCTTAAAATTGTAACTAAAAAGACCTCACAAATCAACTTCTTTCTATCTATGCGGTCTTTTATTCTCTCTATTTTTTATTATCCAAAAAATGCGGCTCATTATACGCCTTATGCATCATATTATTATAGTATTCTTTGACGATCTTCTGGCTGCTGCGGATTTCCTTTGCCTGCTGCCTGATATAAGCAAACTTGGCGGTTGCCTTTTCCTTATTTCTTGCTTCCGTCGCCTGAATCTGCATATTCAATTCGGTAAGTGCCCTGATCAGTTCCTGCATCTGCCTGATCTGCTCTTTATGGATGTCTCTGTTGCTCTCAAGTTCTTCCTTTACTTTGTCATATAAACTTTCGAAGCCCGTGTCAAGCTGCTCTAATTTATCGATCAGCGCCGCTTTCCGATTCACGTTTTTTTCAAATGTGTCCGGTTCTAAATTAGGATCATCCAGCAGAAGGCTTTGTTCCTCGCTAAGTTTTAATATATCTGTCAGGACATCCTTTTTTCGCCGGAGGCTTTCGATCATGATTCCAATGTAATTATCTGTCACGATGTATTGCTTTCTCCTTCCGGTTATCTCTGGCTGGCAGCCAGTTTCATCACTTCTTTCCATGTATCGCGCATGGTTCTGAGATGTTTTAATACTTCTTCCAGGATTTCTTTATCTTTTTTCATATTTGCCTCGATCAGGCGTTCTTTCAAATAGACATATACATTATTAAAATCATCAGCTGTTGCATATTTATGATTTAATGTTGCCTGAAACTCAGAGATGATATTCTCGACTTTCCGGATGTTGTTATGTGCTTTCTCGATATTGTTTTCCTCAATCCCTGCAATTGCCATGTTACAGAATTTGATTGCTCCGTCATAGAGCATAAGTGTCAGTTCCGCAGGTGATGCGGTCATAATTTTGCTATTCGCATACGCAGCATAGCCATTATGATTAAGCATGTGAAAATACCTCCATGTGTTTTCTTTTTTTCTTTATGCAGATTTAACCTGCGGCAATGCCGCAGGTTAATTGTCCTGTTATCATGATCCAAACAGACCGGATAAAGAAGATGTCTGTGAATTGAGTTTTGCCAGCGCTGTTTCCATCGCCGAGAACTTCTTGTAGTAGTAATCCTCCTGTTCAGACAGCTTATCCTCCCACTTTTTGATCGTGGTTGTATAATCGCTGTATTCCGAAGCCATCTCCTTATCATTGTATACTTTAAATATACTGCTTAAAGTGGATGTCTTCATTTTCTTATCAATAGAATCGTATAATCCTGTTGCAAGCTGCTGCATGAATCCCGCCACAGAATCCGGATCTTCTTTGATCGCTGCCAGCAGTTTGTCTTCCTTTCCGGAAGTTGCGCTGTCATCCTCATCCCCATTGATATGGTATGCATACTGTTCATTCTTTGCAGAATTCATATAACCAAGTGTTGAAATTCCAAAAGAAGTAAGATAGTATGTCTTTCCATTGACTTCATATCCCTTGGACATCGCCGTTGTCATGGACGAGATCAGGCTCTCTAACGAATCATCTCTGCGGAGCAGGGAATCTTTGACTTTTGCCTCCCATTTCTCCACTTCCGTATCACTCATGGAATCCTTTTCATCATCTGTCAGCGGCTCATATCCTTTTGCCGAATCTGCATTGTATAACTTGTTCATCTCGTTAATAAGTGAGTTGTACTGGCTGAGCAGATCCTTGACCTGCTCATAGATTCCCTCACTGTCTGTAGCTACGGTTACAGAAATCTCTCCACTCGTCTTGGCAAGTGCTGTGACAGAAAGACCATTTACCATGAACTCGTTGGTAGATGAAGTGTATTCTGCACCGTTCAGTTTGATCTTCGCATCCGATGCCGCCGACCAGTTGTTATCGTCATTCACTTTTGCGCCGGTATCTGATACGGTAGATGTCATTGCCAGTCCCAATGTCAGCAATGCCTTATCGCCGTCCGCATTCTTTGATTTCAGTTCAAAACCATTTTCTGTACCGGTCTTTGCTGAACTTACAAATAATCTGCCGTTTTTTTCATCAAAGCTGGCTTTCACACCTGCATCTGACAGGGATTTCACAAAGTCACTGATCTTTGTGTCACCAGTCACGCTGATGCTTGTTGTCTTTCCGGTTTCTTTATTGGTAACTTCGATCGTACCGGTTCCGGTATATCCCAATTCACTTAAAGTGGACGCTGATGAAACGGTTTTCGTCTTATCTTCCGCGCCGGATGCATCTTTGATTGAAATCTTTCCGCCGGTAAGATAATCACTTTTGGCAACCTCTAAGACCTCCAGAGACTGTACGCCGTTGGTCGCACCGCTTGCCGCACTCACTTTCGCTTTTGTGCTGTCGGATACGCTTGCTGTACGCATATTGTAGGCAGATGACAGTTTTAATTTACCAACATTGTTGTAGAAACTGTACACTTTGGAGTTTAAGGTACTCCATGCCTCCTGCTTCCATGATAATTTTGTCTGTGCTTTTTTATACTTGCTCGTCTTGTAACTATAAGAAGATACAAGCGCTGAGATAATGGACTCAGTATCTAATCCCGAGTTCAGACCTGTGATTCTGATTGGCATAATCCTGCTCCTTTCAGTTTTGTAACTTGTTTATATCTTTTTCTGTTTGCATCTGTCACTTGTCTATTGCTGTTCCTGCCTTCTGGACAGTGATCTACAGTTTCTGATCCACTAATAATCCGGCCATCTCCCAGACTTTTGCGATCATGTCCAGAGTTTTCTCCGGCGGATATTCTTTCAGGACTTTCTTCGTGTCTTTGTCAACGATCTTGATGGTGACACGGTTGGTTGCTTCATGGATTCCGAAGACTGCCTCGGAATTGTGCACCTTCTTATTGATCTCGTCAACTGCTTTCCTGATCTGGGAATTCTCGGAGATCGTCTGCTTTGCCTGACTGTCATCCCGGTTTCCGTCTTTGCCGTTTTTGTCAGTCTCTTTCGTGTCGATCTGAATGGTTTTCTTCATGAGATCGTCAGAAGCTGCTGCGTTGGATGCAGTTTCCACTTTTGCCTGACTCTCTGCTTTTACATCTGATGCGGATGAACTTCCCGCGTAGGACATCCCTGCCCCTTTCATAGCCTCTATTGCCATTGTTCTACACCTCCGTGTGCATAAGCTTGTGTTCTTCCATGGTTGCGGTCCGGATCTCTACAAATGCCGGAACGCTTATTTTTCTAAATCATATATCGGTAGTTTTCCTGTAAAATTAATAGCTGTCATGCAATTTCCTGCTTTGTGCCGCTGTTGTTATCTGATCAGGGTTTCATTTTAGCAAAATATAGGATATAATTCAATCGCACCGGAAATTGAGCCCGCAATGCGTTTATGTTTTTTACTATTGTACATAGGAAAGGATATTGTTTATTATGTTATATATCATGAGACACGGAAAAACTGACTGGAATGCAGTCCACCGCCTGCAGGGAAGCGAAGATATTCCTTTAAATGAAGAAGGCCGCCAGATGGCGAGAGACGCGCGGAAAAAGTATGGGAATCTGCGATTTGATATCTGCTATTGTTCGCCCTTGCAGCGTGCGCAGGAGACTGCTGAAATTTTTCTGGAAGGGAGCGGCACGCCGATCCTGACGGACGACCGTCTCCGCGAGATGGGATTTGGCATGTATGAAGGAACAGAACATGTCACACAGAAACCGGATTGTCCGGTATATACGCTGTTCCATGATCCTGTCCATTATCATGCTGTAGATGGTGCGGAAAGTCTTGAGCATTTGTATGCCCGCAGCGGCTCTTTTATCCACGATGTTTTAACGCCGGAAGTTGTTTCCGGAAAAAATGTACTGATCGTCGCCCATGGAGCCTTAGACTGCAGCCTGATCTGCCAGTATGAAGAGATTCCTCTTGAACATTTCTGGGATCAGCTGCTCGGGAACTGCGAGCTTAGAAGATTAGTTTCATCAGCCAATGTGTGAAAACAGATACTGCAGAACGTCATCTGTAAATTTTATCGCATGCACACCAATGAATGTGGAGCCGTCTTCCTGCTTTTCTTCGCGGGAAACCTCCGCATACATGATCAGTGTTTCTGCCACAATGATCACCTGTTTTCCGAGAAGGCCTTCATGCCCCTCCGGCACACAGATTCCCATGCCTAACGGACTGATGTCTTTCACATCCACGTAAATTTTTTCCTGTGTATCGCAGATTACGACAACACCATTTGTCTTGTATTCTACCCTCGATATTTCTCTTCTTTCTTCCATGAGTACCCCCTGTTTTTATCATTTCTGTCCTGACTGCCCTGTACAGGCAGAATTGTCTGTATCAGATCGTCTGCATTATTCAAAGATCTCCTGTACATCATCCAGATTTCCGTCTCCGGTGAGAAGCAATGTCACTCCGCTCTCCGCCTGGCTGATATCCGTGGTCGCCTCAACGCAGAGTTCGCCGTTCTGATTATAAAGTGCCCACTGAAAATCTGTGATCTCCACCGGCCACTCTACCGGCATGGAAACAGACTGTCCATCTGCGATCGCACTGATATTATATTGTTCGCCGCTGATCGGATCGATCACAGAAAACATCCCAATGTCGATGCCGCACTCGTTTGTGGCTGTGATGATGATGCTTTTACGTTCTGCAAATTCAGAAGATTCTGTGCTTTCCACGGCTTCTACTGCCGCTTGGGCTGTCCCGGCTGCTTCCGTTGACTCTTCCGATCCGCCGACGGTTTCCGCAGGTTCTTCTGTCGTTTGCCGGCTGTCTCCGGATGTCTGCTCGGTGGCGACTGGCGCCTGATCCTGATGATCTGTTTTTCCGCAGGAAGTCAGGAGCATTATGCCAAGAAGCATGCTGATTATGAGTGTTTTCTTTTTTTTCATAGATTTTGTTTCCTTGTATACAAATTACGGATCATTTTTTTCCTGTTTTCAGAATACTCCGTATTTTATTTTTTTGCAACGGATGTTTTAGAAAAGGCGCACCGTTTGGATGCGCCTTACTGTTAAAATTTATTTTTCATCTTTCTGAGCTGCTTCTGCTTTTTTCTTTTTATTTCTGCGGTACATTTCCTCGCCGGTTACACCAAGAAGTGCAATGATGAGTAACCACCACCAGGACATTTTCTCCTGCTGCATGTTTTTCACTGCGCCAGCTTCTGCTGCAAGTGGAGTTTCTTCATCGCCAATTGTCGTGCTCTCCTGCGCTCCATTCGCTGCAAGAGGTGTCTTCTCGTCCGCAATTGTCACATCTGTGCCAGCATCAGCTGCGGCATTTGCATTTGCAACCGCTGCTGTTCTCGTTACTGCCGCTGGTGTTGCAGCTGCTGCAAGCGCTACCGGTGTCTCTGCAATCTGAACCGGTGCTGCATCTGCTGTGGCTGTTGTAACGGTTGTGGCTGCACTTGCCGGAGCCGCTGCTGTAGTTACAGTGCCAGCAGATGTTGTGGCTGCGCCGCCCGGTGTCGTCTCAGTACCGGATGGGGTAGTTGCGCCGCCCAGTGTCGTTGTGGAACCGCCTTCGCCCGGAGCCGGTGCAGGGGTGAGTTCTGTGATCTTATCAGCCAGTGTTTCTCCTGCAATTCCTAACTTATCTGTCAGGTCTTTTGCCATGTCCTCTGCCTCTTTTAATTTTATCTCTGCCGCGCTGATCTGTCCCTCTAACTCTTTTACCTGATCTGCTGTGTAGTTCTGGCTTGCAAGAAGTGCTGTAAGCTGCTCCTTTAAGCTGTCGGCATCATTTTTTGCTGTGTTAACTTTTTCCACAGCATTCTTTGCTGCGTTAATGATCGCATCCGCTTTTGCTACTTTCTCTGCTCTTTCAGCCTCCGCTTTTAATGCTGCATCTTTGAAATCATAGAAGCTCTTTAAGCTTTCATGTCCCGGGAAACGATCATCATCTTTTCCAGTGAGCCAGATTCCTTCGTTAATCTTTCCTGTTTTCTTATATTCATCATAATATTTGTTGCTTGTATAAGCTGTTTTTTCCTCTGCTTTGGCTGTCTGATTGTATTTCTGTGTTTCCACGGTCTGCGCACCAAGATCTTTGGAATTTTTCTGCTGATAAGTTCCGGTGTAGGAAACGGATAAGGTTGTGGAGCTGTTCTTCTCGTCAACAACTGCCTGGTCCGTTGTCTTCTTTCCCTCTGTGAATGTGTCATCGGCATAATGGATTTTGATTGCTACGTTAGAGTCCATTTTCCCTTTTTTGTTTACATAACCATTGATATGCAGATCTCCAGTTTTCAGGTTGTCTTTAATCTTCTTATTCTGGGAAACTGCATCTCCAAGAAGTTTTTCTGCATCTGCTTTTGCAGCATCATATGCCTGATCCTTTAACTCTTCCAGATTTTTATTATCTGCTGCATTTACAGCATTTGTCTTGGATTCCACAGCGTTTGCTTTTGCAGTCACTGTCTGTGAATAAGTAATAACAATCGTGCCTGAAAATACGTTTTTATAGGAAGCAGAATCTGCACCCCAGTCTACCCATCTGCCGGAAGTATTTTTGTACTGATCTGTAGCATTCACTTTTGCATTTTCTTTATTAATACTTTCGATCTTATAATCGCCGCCAAGCAAGTTCTCTAACGCCTCTTTGTTGGTGAATTTAGCAAAAAGTTCCGTTGCTGCGATCTTGGCATTTTCCTTCTCGTATTTATCGTTATCATTATTGATTTTTTCCATTTCAACAACAATTTTCGATAAATCAATGGTTGTCGTAAATGTAGTTTTCTGGCTTACGGTCACATTTGCAGTCGCTGTTGCGCTCATGGACGTCTCGACATCTTTATCTCCGTCTTTCAATGTTGCTTTTTTATCGGCCAGATCCTTTTCTGCTGCCTCGACACTGTCATATGTCTTATCAGAAGATAATTTAGTTTCCGTGTATGTAATCTCGGAAACGTTTTGTTTTACCGTTTTGACCAGTTTGCCATTTTCATCCACTGAATAGGTGGTCTTTTTCTCACCGGTAATTTCATATTGTTCGCTGTTGTAGTTATTGTTCACTTCAACGTCCGTAGAAGCTGAGTCGACCACATAGAACTGTCCACCTATATTTACGATTGTGTATACCACTCCGTTATTCTCATAAACTGCGGTATCCTGATCATTCTGAAGCTTATCTGCCGGGAAGTTCTCTGCATTGATATTGAATGCAAGGCTTCCGTCTGTGCCCTTCACATCATAGGAAACCACTTCTTCTGCCTTCTCGAAAATAACAAGATCATCGCGGGTATCGTTGAGCTTGTAGTTCAGATATACGGTTTGTGTGTCACCTGCCACATCTTTGTAAGTCACCTCACAATAGTTTTTGTTATCATTCCGATTCCAGGTCCACTTGCAGTCAACAAGTTCTCCCTTGGCAAGTTCCGGGATGTAGTAATTCTTGAGGATCACTTTGAACAGTTCATCTTCTTTTCTCCAGTTTGTGGAGGTATCCCCTGCGCGTTCTTTTTCCAGAGCGATGATCTCAAGTGCTGCTTTCTGTGCATCGGTAAGCTCTGGAATTGCTGTTTTGGCTTCCTCTGCTGCCTTCTGAAGGCTCTCTGCTTTCTGCTGGACAGCTGCAAGATTTGCTGCGGCAGCAGTTGCCTCGGCACTTGCTGCGGCAACTGCTGTATCATAAGCTTCCTGTGCCGCCTTAAGCTCGTCTAACGCTGTATTGTATTCAGCTACTTTGCTGTCATAAGCTGCTTTGGCAGTCTCATACGCTTTCTGTGCATCGCCTACAATACCAGCTGCCTGATTGTAAGCATTCTTCGCCTCCTCAATGTCTGTTGCAGAATCAATTCCGGCTTGTGCTTTATCAAATGCGTCTTGCGCTTCCTGCTGCTCTTTCTTTGCATCATCCGCAATTGTATTTGCCTCATCTGCTTTTTGATCTGCCTCTTTAAGAGCTGCATCGGTTTTTGCTGCGGCATCTGACGCTTCGTCTATGCGATCCATTGTTTTGTCAACCATTTCTTCTGCCACATTCACATCTGTACCGCCTTCGAAGGTTCCGTTTGCGGTAGTATCTAATTCACCTGCTGCACCTTTTGTTGTCTGATCTGCGCCACTGCCATCCGCAAAGGTTGTATCGACTGCTGCATTTACCGCATCTTTTGCTGCTTCTGTTGTTTTGCTCGTTTCTTCAGCGGCTTTCTGAACTTCTCCCACCTGTTCTGCTGCAGATTTCTGTGTTGTTACAGTTGTTGTACTCTCTTCCGGTGTTGTTTCACTGCTATTCTGTCCATCTGCATCCTCAGCAAATGCTGCAATCGGAGTAGATAATGCCATCATTGCTGCCAATCCGACCGATAACGATCTGATCACATTTTTGCTGGCTTTTTTGGTTAATTTTACGCCTGTAGCGTTTTCCATCATTTCCTTTTTCATCTGCGTAAACCTCTTCCTTCCATTTTAATGTTTATCTCGCTGCACTTTTTGCCAAGGCTGCAAAAAAACATATTTGTCCTTTTTGTTATACTAACTATAACATTCAGGGCGTTACATAAAGTGTTATAAAAAGAACTATTTTTTGAAAAAGCAGAGGTTTTATAGTAGTTTTTCTAATAAATGGCACAGTATTTATAATTTAGCAGTGTTGCACGGGCTGTTTAGTTCTTGTATTTCCCTTTTTCGGGAAATTATGTTTTTATTTCTCATTAATTTCCCGTTTTCAGGAAATTATATTTTTATTTCTTGTTAATTTCCCGAAAATATCATATTATAGGAAATATAGAATGATTGCATATGCAATGGAGGGATTATAATGGATAAAAAATTTTTGAAGGCAAAAGATATTGCCCAGCTTTGGGGAATTACTCCCCGGAGGGTAAATCAGCTCTGCACTGCCGGTTTTATTAACGGTGCATACAAAGAGGGAAGATACTGGTTAATCCCTTCTGATACAATAAAACCGGAAATCCTTCGAAACAAACAAAACCCGCCTTTGTCCGGCAGATTACTTCCATGTCCGGTTGGAATCACTTCGTATAAAGAAGTTTCCAAAGAATGCTATTATGTCGACAAGACGCTTCTCATAAAAGATATAATTGACGACCACAGCAAGGTTTATCTTTTCACAAGACCGCGCCGTTTTGGGAAAACGCTTACCATGGACATGATCCGAACCTATTTTGAAAAAACATCCACAGATACATCCATATATTTTTCAGATAAAAAAATCTGGGATTGCGGAGATGCTTACAAACAGCTTCAGGGGGCTTATCCGGTCATTTTTCTGTCTTTTAAAGATGCACATCAGACCAACTGGGCTGATATGTACCGCAGTCTGTGTTTTACCTTAAAAGAAGAATTTCTTCGCCATATAGAACTTTTATCAAGCAAAGCAATTAATGAATATGACAAAAAATACATTCAAAATCTCATAAATGATGTCGCCGATTCTACCGATTATCAGTTTGCACTTGGCAAGCTTTCTTCTTTACTTGCCACACATTATAACCAGAAAGTTATTATTATTATTGATGAGTACGACACGCCAATCCAGCAAGGACACTTATATCATTATTATAATGAAGTTGTCGGTTTTATGCGGAATCTTTTCTCCTCCGCTTTAAAAGATAATGAGAATCTGGAATTTGGCATTTTGACTGGAATACTCCGCATTGCAAAGGAAAGTTTATTCAGTGGTTTAAATAATCTTGTTGTAAACACGATTTTGGATAACAAGTACTCAGAGTATTTCGGTTTTACCGTAAACGATATATCAAATATGGCAGCTTACTATGGAAAGGCAGAAAAATTTTCGGAAATTAAGGAATGGTATGACGGTTATCTCTTCGGAAATACAGAAATATATAATCCGTGGTCTGTGATTAATTATTTTAACAATAACTGTAAACCAAAGGCTTTCTGGTCCCGAACAAGCGGCAATGAAATTATTGGTGAACTGATCCGCAGTTCCGACAAAGAAGTGTACGAAAGTCTCTCACTTTTACTGCAGGGAAAAGAAGTGCAATCCATTATTAATACGGATATTATTTACCCGGAGGTAAATGCTGATTCTGACACAATCTACAGCTTTCTGCTTGTCGCCGGATATCTGCGTGCCACAAGTGTGATCAGTGAATTTAATGACAACCCGATTTGTTCTCTTAAACTGCCTAACCGCGAGATAAAAAGTGTTTTCCAGAAGGAGATTTTGGATAATTATAATACCTTATTTAACGGCTCCCTGCTCCGAGATTTCGAACTAGCTCTGCGAACAGGTGATACTGCTCTTTTCACTGACACTTTGCAAAAATATCTCTTGCAGTCTGCCAGTACTTTTGACACTACAAACGAAAATTTTTATCACGGAACTGTTTTCGGAATGTTGGCAATACTCTCAGACCGATATTATATCTCTTCCAACAGGGAATCCGGCGAAGGGCGTTTTGATATACAGCTTGAGCCAAAAGATAAATCCCAATTGGGCTATATTATTGAATTTAAAGCCGGAAAAAACCTTTCAGATACCGAACTTGCTGATTCTGCGTCAAGTGCGATACAACAGATCCAAAGCAAAAAATATTCTACCGACATGGAATATCATGGTATAAAAAAGATTGGACTTTTCGGGATTGCATTCAGTGGCAAACGTGTTGCAGCTAAATATGAAGAAATACAACTCCATTCATAAGACACATCCTCTCATAATTCTGAAAAACTAAGGAATCAGGATTATGAGAGAATTTTTTGTCCAAAAATTGGATCCAGAAATTGGCAGTCTTTTTCTCTTGCATTCTTTTTCCGAATGTGGTATTCTCATTTCATCGAACGTATGTTCTATTTTATTTTTTTGATTGGAGGAGATCACATCCAGATGAAAATCCAGCAAAATATGTCACTGATGGAAAAACTTACGATTCTCTCAGACGCTGCAAAATACGATGTCGCCTGCACGTCAAGCGGTGTGGATCGCAGTGGTGACGGTATCGGCCTTGGCAACTCTATTTCCTGTGGGATCTGTCATACTTTTTCCGCAGATGGGCGGTGTGTTTCCCTTCTCAAGATTTTATTTACAAACGAATGTATTTTTAACTGCTCTTATTGCCAGAATAATTGTAACTCCGATGTCCGGCGGGCTGCCTTTACCCCGGAGGAAGTCTGCGAACTGACGATGGAATTTTACCGGCGGAATTATATTGAAGGTCTTTTTTTAAGTTCCGGCATTATGGTAAGCCCCAACTATACGATGGAACTTTTATACCAGACCCTTTATAAATTGCGCACAGTGCACCATTTTAACGGTTACATCCATGTGAAAGCGATTCCCGGCGCCGATCCTCTGCTGATTGAAAAAACTGGTTTTCTGGCTGACCGCATGAGTATTAATCTGGAACTGCCTACCGCAGACAGCCTGAAAAAGCTTGCGCCCTGCAAGTCGAGAAATACCATCCTGAAGCCAATGCGCATGGTTCAGAACGGTATTACAGAAAATAAGAATGAAGTCGCTCTTTACCGACACGCCCCGAAGTTCGTACCCGCAGGACAGAGCACACAGATGATCATCGGCGCAACCCCGGAGAACGATTATCAGATTGTGAGCATTGCCGAGAATCTGTATCAGAAATTTGATTTAAAGAGAGTGTTCTATTCTGCCTTTGTGAATGTCACCCACAACAGCAATCTTCCTGCACTGCCCGGCGGTCCGCCGCTCCTGCGGGAACATCGTCTGTATCAGGCAGACTGGCTGCTCCGCTATTATAAATTTAAAGCCGACGAGCTTTTAAGTCCGGAGCGGCCGGACTTTAACATTTTTCTCGACCCCAAGTGTGACTGGGCGATCCGGCATCTGGAATATTTCCCGGTCGAGATCAACCGTGCAGACTATGATACACTGCTCCGTGTCCCGGGTATTGGCTATAAGTCTGCCAGCCGCATTGTAAAAGCAAGACGTCACAGCACCCTCGATTTTGCCGATCTCAAGAAGATAGGTGTTGTGTTGAAACGCGCTCTTTATTTTATCACCTGCTCCGGCAGGATGATGTACCGCACGAAGCTGGAAGAAGATTATATCTGCCGCAATCTGATGGGTGATAAGACACAGATACCA
>ENA-OWRJ01003205-OWRJ01003205.1-human-gut-metagenome-genome-assembly--contig:-NODE-3205-length-12354-cov-2.448248_pt1 | contig 12354 bp, 7 predicted proteins | sample MGYA00248269_ERZ651897 | MGnify/ENA primary metagenome ERZ651897 (study PRJEB26924, sample SAMEA4378252) | human gut metagenome | biome: human gut; feature: human-associated habitat; material: faeces...
ACATAAATATAGGCTACCTGTGGAAATGTATCTTTCAGCAATTTGCGGTTGATGCCCTGCAAAGCCTAAAGTCAGCCAACCTCGTTCATCAAAATTACCTTTTACGGACATATGTCTTTTTATTACAGCAGTCAATCCACACCGTACTTGAGCTTTAGTCACTGAAGCCGGCAGCAATCCATCCAATGCCGCTTGCGAAAGCACATGAAAAGCGCCAAAACGGTAAGCGATGGAACGACCCACCACCGGATATGCCCCATCAGGAGAAATCATTCTCTCTTGTTGTTCGGCATATCTGGAAAAGCGCCGTAATTCTTTCTTATAAAAATCAGATTCGCCCTTATCATGCTTCTGCATAACTTTCAGAACATCTAAAAGCATCGGATGTATTACAAAACTATTATAATAGTCCATGTGTAGGTTTACACCGTCACCATACCATGCATCACCTTTATACCATTCTTTAAACCTCATGACAGCATACTCTATCGGATACATATTACATTCACCTGTCAACTCCAATAAAGCAGCCTCTACCATAGCCGAAAAAAGCAACCAGTTACTTTCCACCGGTTTTATGTTTCGTATCTGCTGCAGGGCATTCAAAACATTCTGTCGGACTACCGGAGAAAGCCTGCTCCATACTTGTACAGGAGCACGTAACACCCCCTGGCAAAAGAAAGCAGCATCCACCAAAGGCTGTCGGGTAACCGTAAAATTCAAATAGTCGGGAGATTCAGGGTCAAAACCATATTCAATGGACTTGAGCATTAATTGAATATATTTCTCACGCAATTGTCCTTCTGATGTTTCATCCGGTCCAAGTTCCAGCCAAGGAGCTATTCCTACCAATAAACGTCCCAAAGCTTCCAAATGAGTAGTGCGTGCATTAGAAGGATTGGCCGCACCGGAAACAGTCTCTACCGGCATGTTATTTCTTAACTCACCTTTACTCATATTATTTAATAACGGATCCGCTACTTGTGACAATATGCTTATCCAGTATGCTCTATCCTCCCGTCCTGAAGCAACCTGCGAGCGACCGGTAATACAGAACATCAGTAAAGTTAAAATCAGAATACTATATTTCATGGTTCTATTTTATGGTTTTATGAACTTATCTATCGGAAATTCCAGGCCACTGAATGCCTTTACACTTGTCCAAGGTTCTACAGGATCACACCAAAAAGGATTATTGGCCGGAAGCCCTAAAGGAAGAAATGCCAACGAGCATAGATAAACACAAGGAGTTGACAAATAAGTATCTCCCAACTCTTTCTGTTCACCGCACACTCCAATTGTCAGCCAACCATCTTTATCAAAAGTTTCCGGTTGCTCAAACAAACGTTTCAGCATGGCTGTCATAGCTCCCCTTACTTGTCCCGGTTTCAATGACTGAGGAAGTCGTTGAAATAAAGCACATGCTCCCAACACCTGAAATGCCACAGAACGTCCTAATACCGGATAACTGCCATCAGGAGCTATCATTCGTTCTTGAATCTCGGCATAACGCGTAAAGCGTATCCACTCCTCATCCAAAAATGGCAGAAAAGACGAATCATATTTTACCGCTATTTTCAAGACTTGAAGCAATAAAGGATGTATAACATAACTATTATAATAATCCAGATGGAAGTTGCGTCCGTCACCATACAGCCATCTCCTTTGTACCATTCTTTATGTCTTTTTAATGCATAATGAATCGGTTTCAATTCACATTCACCTGTAAATTCCAATAGAGCAGCCTCAATTGTAGCAGAAAACATCAACCAGTTAGATTCCGAGGCTTTGATTCTACGGGAAGCTTTCAGTTCTTTGATAATTCTCTCCTGAGTCACTTTATCCAACTTCGGCCAAATCTGATCCTTAGAACGTAACAAGCCTTGTGCAAAAAAAGCAGCATCAACCAACGGCTGTCCTCCAGGCCCATCAAAACGCATATAATCGGGTGATTCCGGGTTTACAGCATTAGCAATAGATTTCACCACTAAATTGGTATATTTAGCACGAAGCTGACCTTCTTCCGTATCATCAGGAGGTAAATTCAACCATGCAGAAATACCATCAAATGAACGTCCTAAAGCTTCCAAATGCGTCACATTCTTTCTTGTATTGCCATTGTTTAATCCATCAAAGGTTTCAACAGGCATGTTTTTCCTCAAAGTATTCTGACTCAAATTGGTATATAGCGGATCAATAATCTTGATCATTGTTTTCACCCAATACTCACGATCCTTACTTTTCTTTGCAAAAGCATTCCCCCCATTTACCAAAAGAGAAAATACTAGAAAAAAGAAGAATATTCTATGATTTTTATTATTCATAATTTTATAATTATTAGTTCTCAGTATCTTCAGTCACACCAAAGATACTGAGATTTTATCTAAATAAATTAATTAGCTTCTATTGTTTCCAAAGGAGGAATATTATTTTCAGATCCTGCATATCCCTTATTCTGATTAATATGCCCTTTAGTATTAGAATTAATCGTAGATGCAGGAATAGGCCATAAGACATGATACGGACTCATTGTAAATTCCACATTAGAAATAGTTTTAACTCCTTTATTATAAAAATCGGTGGACTCCATAATTCTATCATAAAAGAAATTATCTTCTGAGAAATTATCCATTTTATAGACCTTACCAGTATAAGAGGGTTTTCCCGTTTGTGCAAATATATAAGCAATACGAGTCAACTCTGTTTTTCTAGGTTCTTCATAATATAACTCTCTCGCACGTTCATCCAAAATTGTTCCAATATTCATATCAGATGCCGCCAAATCACCTGCACCCGCTCTATTTCTTACTTCATTCACATCATCTGCCGCTTTCTGCAAACTAGCAGCATCGCCTTTCCAACAATAAGCCTCTGCACGCAACAAATAGGTTTCCGCCAAACGATATACATACCAGTCTGTATTACCACCTTCCGGTTGATCTACTCTGTCCGGATCCGGTATAAATAATTTGTAATGCGGCCAACCAAACCAACTACGAATTGTATCTTTACACAACAGCTGTCCAGTCTCTCCATAAAGCTGTAAAGGTTTGCCATAATATTTATTTTTCCCCTCCAACTTAGGTTCATTATATACTAAATCCTCCATATTCATCCAATTTCCTTTTGCATGACGCAAATCATTCGGATCATCCCAAATATACTGGGTAGAATAAGCTGTTCCCCGACAGCGTCCGATTCCACGTCCATACTTTTTAACTAGTGAAATTTTAACTGTTCCTGTCGGATCCTTTTTGTCTGTTACTCCCTGTTTACCATCAGGAGTCAATATAGCATTCTTCGTATTTCCATAATAAGGCACTGCATTTCTCATCGTTCTGATTCCATCGCCTTGGCTTCCTTCTACAAGGTATCTGTCAATAACCAACAAGATAGTCTCTTTATTTTCTGCCAATGCCTTATTTTCAGGGCGATGTAAATCCCAAATCACATTTTTAGTAGCATCAGCTTTTTCTGCTCCGAATCTATTTTTCATCAATTCATAACGCGGATCACTTATTACAGCCGTAGCTGCTGTTATGGCTTCATCAAACAAACCGGCAGCCAAATATAACTTTGCCAACAAATGATAGCCTGCCGCACGTGGAGCTTTTCCTCTATCAACCACCTCAGGCATCCATTGACAAGCAAACTTCATATCATCGATCATTTTATTTAAAATGACCTCACGCTTTGTTGTATAGAAGTCGAGTTTCGCCTCTGTAAATTCTTTCAATAGTAAAGGCACATCACCAAATTGATTTATCAAACGATAATAGTGATAAGCTCTAAAGAAATAAGCAGTAGCCAATATCTCGTTCTTCTCCTGTTCAGACGAGTAAGTTGCTTCATCAATACGCGTAATCACAGTATTAGCATACCTAATATTATCATACGCTTCATTCCAATACCAACCTACTCTATTGGCATTAGGACTATTCAAATTTTTATCAGGCGTAATAACCGCATTTAGATCTTGAGCAACACTTGTTTTGTCCGTAGTTCCTTCAATAGCTACCTCAGAAAAAATATGTTCGGTAATAATGGCAGGTCCATCTCCATAAAACTCCGCTTTAATCCTTTTCTCACAAGTACCAAGTGCAGCCCACATACCTTTAGCATCTACCAGAGTATTCTCCGGAGAATAAAATGAAAGAGGTTTAGGTTCCAACCAGCTGTCCCCACAACTCGAAAGAGTTATCGCAACAGATCCTATTATCACTAATTTACTAATATTATCCATAACATTGATTCTTAAAAGTTAATTACATAGTCACATTAATACCAAAAGTATACGTACGAGGAGTAGGACTACTATTTTCCGGATCCCAAAGTTTAAAATCCGGAGCCCAAACCGCTACATTTCTTACATTAGCATAAACTCTCAATGAGCCTAATCCCAATTTAGTAATCCAACGTGATGGAACATTGTATCCGACAGATATATTATCTAATCGAATAAATGATTTTTTCCGATATACAGAAAAACTGTTTCCTCCTGTACTGGAATCAATTCTTGCCCACTCATTTGTCGGATTTTCCGGAGTCCAGTATGGTAACTTGTAAGCATTCTGTCTATCATTATATACCGTGGTTCCACTATGCTTAGCTACATCATATGTACCTTTATGCCCCCAAAGAGAATACAACATGAAAGAAACATCTATATTCTTATATATCTTAAAATCATTGCGCAATGTCCATGTAAATTTCGGACTAGTTGTCCCTTGGAATACTTTATCCTCATCTGTATACTGTCCGTTTCCATCAACATCCCTCAACTTAAAATCACCAGGAGCTACACCATACTTCTTTGCTTCTTCCGCTTCATCCTGTTGCCAGACTCCAATAACTTCCAATCCCCATATTTCATCCAAAGACTTACCTATAAACCATTTATTCTTGATATCGTCAGCCTCTTTCTGTCCTACTACGTTCCCATTCTCATCTAAAACATCAACCATATCTCCGTACAGGTGAACAATCTTATTTCTGTTCAAAGTAAAATTGAATGTTGAACTCCATGCAAAATTCTTTGTATCAATATTCTTCGATGTCAGGCTAAGTTCAATACCTTTATTCTCTACTTCACCTAAATTAGACATCACTGAACTGAATCCGATCAATTCGGGTAATGTACGTTCAATAAGAAGGTCTTTCGTGTTAGCTTTATAAATATCGATATTTCCTTTTAACCGTTCATTAAATATAGAAAAATCCAATCCTAAGTTGAATGAAGCCGTACGTTCCCATTTTAATTCTTTATTAGCCAAAGAATTCACATAAAGATAGGATCCATTATAAACCTTTCCATCCGGACTTACATACATATATTTACTATTACCCATTCTGGCTAAAGCTCTATAAACCCCAATGTCTCTATTACCATTTAATCCCCATGAGAACCTTAGCTTTCCATAGTCCAACCAATTTAACTTCTTCAAAAAAGGTTCATCAGAGAATACCCATCCGACAGCAACTGAGGGGAATACCGCCCGAGGATTTTTTTGTCCAAACGCAGAATAGCCATCTCTCCGAACCGTACCGGTAATCATATAACGGTTGTCATACGAATAAAATAAACGTGCCATCAATGCATCACCGGTTCTATATTCATCATTACTACTAATTGTAGGCAATATTCCACCTTTCATATAATGATATCCAAGATCATCATTCGGATCAAATCCTTCATTATTCATTTCATCACTCCATCTTTGAAACTTCTCCGCATTAAATAAGAAAGTGAAATCCACGTCATGTACTTTGGCGAAAGTTTGTTTCCACTTTACTATATTGTCAAGTTGCCATAGAAAATCATTTCTAAAAGTTCGTGAAGCAGAACCCCCAAAATCTTTCCAGCTTGGATGTTCCGAAGATTTATGTACATAATCTGTAGCCCACTCATATCGTGGAGAGAAATTCATCTGATAAGATATATTAAAAGGTAAAGATACCTTAGCATAGATATTAGCATTCAAATTATTTATCACATTTCTCTTATCTGTATAATAAGAATCGATCAAAGGATGCTTCGCTGACGTGTCATCTCCCGGATTCAACTTCATTGTTCCATCTTCATTAGTAGGACTTCCATATGGAGTCAGCTTCTGATACTGAACCCAATCCGCTCCGATAGCACTGGCATCACGTTGTACAAATTGCGCATTTAATCCCACAGTCAGAAACTTATTTATTTTGGCATCCAGATTTAAACGAGTCTTAAATGATTTATATCCGTTATTTACAATAATGCCCTCATTGTCTGTCCATCCCATAGACCAATAATAATTTACCCCTTTTGTCTTTCCCGAAATACTTGCATTATAATCCTGACGAAGACCATTCTGAAAAACCATATCGGCCCAATCTACAGATTTACCATCCAAATAATTCTGTATTTCCAAGTTCTTAAAGCCAATTCGACGCAACCAAGTCTCTACAGGATCTCCTGTCGAATTATCATATTTCATCCAATCTTCAATAGAAACATCTGCGGGTAATTTACGAGGGTCATTAAACTCATAAGGTCTATGGTTCGGATTTGCACTATTAAAGACATCCGTCCTCCAAGCAGTAAACTCATCTCCCTGATATACTTCAGGAACTATAGCCTGAGTAGCTACACCTATAGAAGCATCAAAACTAATTGTCGGTTTTTCACTTTTACCCATCTTTGTAGTGATGATAATAACTCCACTAGCAGAACGCGCTCCGTAAATAGCAGCAGAACTAGCATCCTTCAACACATCAATTTGTTCTATATCATTCGGATTTATATCGGCCAAGTCACCCGGATATATAACCCCATCCAATACAATTAACGGGTCAGTTCCAGCATTAATTGAGTTCTTTCCACGAATCAAAAGACTTCCACCCGGTTTGGGACCTGCACTAAAACCAACACTCAATCCCGGAACATTCGCTCTTAATAAGTCTTGCATGGAGGAAGGACTTTCATTTTCCAACTGCGCAGACTTTACTTGCATTACTGCACCAGTCAAGTCTCTTTTGCGAGCACTACCATAACCAATCACAACTACTTCATTCAATGTTTCTGAATCTTCTGCCAGACGAATTACAAAATCGCGTTTGTCTTTGACAGGAATTTCTTGCTGAGCAAATCCTATATATGATACTACAAGGGTAGCTCCGGAAGAAACATTTAAAGTAAAAAATCCGTCAAAATCAGAAATAACTCCATTCGTTGTACCTTTCTCCATTATATTAGCCCCAATAACAGGCTCATTATGTTCATCAGTTATCTTACCTTTCACTGTTACTTTTTGTTGAGCAGACAGTTGAACGGTAAACAACAGAAAAGCGATTAACCATAAGATTCTCACTTTCATAAAACAATGTCTTTCCATTTCGTATAAGTTTAATTATTATTAAAAGGCTATTTCATTTTCAACATCTCAATTCCTGCCATCAAGAATGCTCCAACCCCATATACCTCAGTCATATTCTGAGTCACTTGTTCAGGAGCAGCACTAACCGGTTGGACATATCCAAGCATGCCATCGTCATGAACATAGCTTTTCAAAGCCTTCCAACCCTTACGAGCAGCTTTTTTATATTTTCTATCTTTCAAAATTCCTTGATTCACTCCCCAGCCCAAACCATAAACAAAAAATCCGGAAGCACTATTTTCAGGGGAAGGATATGAATCCGGATCAAGCATACTGGCATGCCAAGAACCATTCTTATCCTGACACTGAACTATAGCGGAAGCCATTTCTTTATAAATGTTCAGATAATAATCATAAGTAGGATGATCTTTAGGCAAAGTTTGCAACAACAAAGGTATTCCTGCAAACACCCAACCATTACCTCTTCCCCAAAATACCTTCTCGCCATTCTTCTCTCTTTTGGGAATATATCTTCTATCACGATAGTATAACTTAGCATCCGCATCATATAAAGAATCTGTAGCTTCTTTAAATTCCCTATCCATAAAAGCCAAATAGTTTTTCTCCGGATAGAGCTTATTCAACAACCCGTATACCGGCGGAGCCATAAATAACGCATCACACCATGACCAACGTTCCGACCAATTCTTTGCTCCGAGCCACAAACGGGCCTTCGAAGGTTTAGCAACAACAGAATCTACACGGGCAATTGTAGGCTGAATCATTGCAGGATCATGGTATTTCTCATACATACGAATATACATCTGTGCTATAACAAGATCGTCCGCATGATAGAGACGTTTTAAGAACCCCCAATGATGCTTCTTCCCTATCTGCATCAGAAAATCATAATAACGGGAGTCTTGAGTATAATCTGCCCATTCTACCATCCCCCGGAACAAGACTCCGTTTGTCCACGCCAAATCATGATGTTTAACTTTTGACTGATGATTTACCTGCCACATGGCAACTTTATCAATTAACACACGATCTTGTCCCTTCTTACTTTTCGCTTCTACTGTAGAGAATATCGAAAAAAGACTAAAAACCAAAATAAGTATTTTTCTCATGGTAAATATAAAATCTCTATATTTGTTATTTTAACGTTTTACAAATCTCATTATTGATCTTCTTCAATGTTGCTTCATCCAGCTTTATTACTTTACGGTCATAAGTCATCAGTCCATTCACTTCTACTTCTACATCTGTCGTTTGTGTGTAAACAGCTGCAGAAAAGCCTTGCTTTATCATTTCTTTCAGCATTTCTGCATACTTCAGATATTCAGCAGTAGCTTCCGTAGATGTATTAAACTGGATGTATCCCCAATTCCGGTTGGGTTCCCAAAGATGATTCTTCAAAACCAAACCAATCCCCCCATATTCTCCTAGTACCGTAGCACGTTGTGCATCATACAAATACATTTCCGGCCCCGGATAATTATGCAAATCAAGCATATCACCGCAAGTATAATGATTTCCACCACTTGCCGGATTGACCAAACGTGTAGGGTCATATTGTTTGGTCCATTCTGCAATCTCACTTGTCTTAAATTGCCCCCAAGCCTCATTAAAGGGCACCCAAGTCCCAATACAAGGATAAGAATAGAGATAATCAATAATTTCTTTCCATTCCTTACGATAAGTAGCCTCAGATTCAGGAGAACGTGCCAGTTCCGTTCCATCAAAATACTTCTTTCTCTGCCACTCCAAGGTTTTATCACCATTAGGCATATCCTGCCAAACAATTACTCCCATTTGATCACAGTATGTATACCAACGTGCAGGCTCTACCTTTACATGTTTTCTTATCATATTAAAGCCCAAATCTTTCGTTTTCTTGATATCATAACACAATGCCTCATCCGTAGGAGCTGTATATAATCCATCCGGCCACCAACCCTGATCTAACGGACCAAATTGAAACAGATCTTTATTGTTTAACTGTAAACGCACAATACCTTTTTTGTCTCTTTTCATAGAGTACTTACGCATCGCCATATAACTCCTTACACAGTCTACCCGTTTTCCTCCCTCAAATAAAGAAACTTCCATCTGATATAAGAATGGTTCATCCGGCGACCAAAGTTTGGCATCAGCCGGCATGGAAACCTCAACTGGTAACCCATTAATTGATGTTCCCACAGCCACCAGACGCCCTCCTTCAAACACTTTTACCTCAAATTTATCTGAATACCTATTGTCATCTGTTTCAACCTTTACTTTAACCTTATTCAAATCTATATCAGGTGTTGTTTTTATATCTGTAATATAGTGTTCAGACACCGGTTCCAACCATACAGTCTGCCAGATACCACTCACCGGCGTATACCAGATACCATGAGGATTACTCACTTGCTTTCCGCGTGGCTGCGTACCTTTTTCTGTCGGGTCCCACACTTTGACAACCAAATTATTTTCCGAGTTCTTCAAAGCTCGGGTTATATCAAATGTAAACGGAGTAAATCCTCCTGTATGTTCTCCTACTTTTATATTGTTAACCCATACCTCAGTTTTCCAATCAACAGCTCCAAAATGAAGCAAAATCCTTTTTCCTCTCCATTTAGAGGGTATAACAAACTCACGCTGATACCATAATTCTTTATCTTCTCCCAATGTCTTTCCGACTCCCGAAAGGCTGGATTCGACAGCAAATGGTACTAATATATCACCTTCAAAAGAATCCGGAATTGATTTTCCCAACGGTAAAACTGCATACTTCCATAAACCATTCAAATTAGACCACTCAGAACGCTCCATAATAGGACGCGGATATTCCGGTAATACATTGTTCACATCTATCTTCTCCGCCCAAGAAGTTTTGATCCTATCTCCTACAGGGGTCCATTGTGCCCATAACATCTGAGAAAATAATGACAGAGCTATTCCTATTGAAAATAATTGTTTTATCATATATAACTAGTTTTATCATTTGCAGTAATCAACACAGGCAAAATTAGAGGTTCGCACAATATATAGATGATATAAACATCCCAATAAATCACAAAAACGTCTCAAAATAAAATGATATAGACAAATGAAACATGAATGGGATAATTGATGCATATAGCATAAAAAAAAAGCCTTGTACCATTTGTAGTACCCGTTACTACAAAAGATACAAGGCTTTCATATAATTCTATAGTAAGAAAAATGACCTTATAAATCCTTTTTGTTATCTCTGCTATTTCTTTTAATTGATTTCAAGCTCATCCGACTCACTATAAAAATAATCTATGGCGGTTTCTTCCGGCAAATAAACGGAACGATAAGTGATATGGTCTCCTGCGAAATCATCTATCTTCACCTGTGTTGCGGGAGCTTTCAAAAGCACAGTTTTATTTTTCCCCTCAGAACTCATATAAGTAATTTCAGAACCAAAGAAAGTCGGTTCAAGCGAAGCTGCAAAAGTAATGGTCAACACATCGTTTTTAAAAACTGCCGTCTTTACTTTTGTATTAAACAACAACTTCTCATAAACATCACCATATACTGCACAAGGAACCTCCGACATAATAGAAGAATTACCATACGTATCGTATGTACAGATTTCAAAGACATACGAGCCTTCCGCCAAATCCTCTACTACAACCTGAGTAAGAGTTGCTTTATCTGTCAATTGTAATTCAGTAGACTTCGTTCTGTTTTCCCAGAATATTTTTGCCGTTTTAGCACGAGGATCAAGTAATTTCTGCCATTCGAGCATAACCCGATTACGTCCTGCATAAGCTTTCAGTGAATCTACTTTTCCAATATATACAATAGGCCCTTCTTCTATAAACTCTTTATACGTGGCATCCATACCATCGCAAGAGATCAAGGCACCTATACTTAAAAATATAAAAATCAGTTTTTTAAATAGTTTCATAGCATTATCTTTTACTTGTTACTAATTATGCCTCGCACCGAAAAACGTAAGTTCGTGAAGATGCATATAACGTGTTTTCCCCCATGTGTCATTCGTTTTAAAACGAATATAACGTACAGCCGGAGCATTATCAGGAATAATAAAATTCTCACCATTTTTCGCAGCTTCCTGATCCTCTGTTGTAAGAGCATCGTTTACACCACCTCCTGAAGGTTTCACCGACTCATATTCAGAAAGTAATACCCAAGAATCATCAAAGCTACCATCTGGATTTGGATCATTACTACCCCACAGTTCAAAATGCTTCGGGTGTCCTGCTTTAAATGTATTACCATACTTACCCGGATAATAACGTGAAACCATCACAAATCGGCTCAATTTATACTTTTCCCCCATATCAAAGGTAAACCATTGCGGCATTACTGTTGTCGTCTTGGTTTGAAAACAAGGATCTGTATCTGTGATTCCATCCCAAAGCCGCGTCATATCATTTCCTTTCGTCACTTCATTCCATGAGTGGCACTCATAAGAGTCAGTCGGCAAAGCCATCTTCCTGAACAAAGACTTATCGCATTGTTCTTCATACAAAGGAGTCTCGGTGACATACAATGTATCAGAAAGATGTCCCCATCTATCTCTGACAAAAATACCAAAATCTGTAGTAACAGCATCAAGACCACGTACATAAAAATCTCCACCTTTAGCTTCAGTATAATGCATATATACCTGTGTCCAAATCCCTTCTGCCTGTTTCTTTATGACCCCCAGTCCCAATTTAGCCTTTTCCGGGTTATCAAAGTTCACTTTGATACCGCCAAATGTTTCAGCTGAAATTAATGTTCCACGCACTTTCTGATAAGGAGGAGTATCCGGACTTACTTTTACCACAAGCGGAGTAGAGACAGCCTCACCATAACTAACGGAATAAAGTTCAACGTCATACTCTCCTTTAGTAGGGAATCCTTCTACTACCAAAGAATCTGTATAGAAAGAAGCATTAACTGTACGAATCATATTATCAACTTTATAGCTAGCCCGAACATATTTTAAATTTTGATCATCCGGCAAATCATAATA
>ENA-OWRJ01003207-OWRJ01003207.1-human-gut-metagenome-genome-assembly--contig:-NODE-3207-length-12346-cov-3.157432_pt1 | contig 12346 bp, 8 predicted proteins | sample MGYA00248269_ERZ651897 | MGnify/ENA primary metagenome ERZ651897 (study PRJEB26924, sample SAMEA4378252) | human gut metagenome | biome: human gut; feature: human-associated habitat; material: faeces...
GTATAAAGCTTATCCTCTGCCTCCGCTGTCAGTTGCAGTTGTGGCAGGGAATCCCGAGCAAGACCAATCGTTCCCCCTGCGAATAGGCACGCTGCTGCCATGACAACCGCAATTGACTTTTGATACCATTTTTTCATGATTCATCATCCTCCTTTCTATTACTATACCAGGTTTTAGGAGAATTGTCAAGAAAAACCAAAGTCGCCGCTCCCATTATTAGAGAACGGCGACTTTTTGTTACTCATATTCTTTTTACGGCTTACAGCAGCTTCCGCTTCAACAGCACTGCATCCAAAATGGTAATCGCATTATCTGCATTCAAATCCGCTGCAACTGCATTCCGTTTTTTCAAGGTTGCTTTGTTGCAGAGATGTTTTTGCAGCAGGACAATATCCGGCAAGTTGACTGTTCCATCTCGGTTGACATCACCCAGCACAACCGTTCCGCCCTCCGGCTCTTCGCCCCAGACCAATTCGCCATCCTGATAAGCTGTGATTTTTTTCGTTCGGGTGTATTCATCCAAAATCAAGCCATCTCGGCTGTAGTCATCAGTCGGGTCCCAGTGAGTTGTATAGTTGGCATCCATCTTCGGAATCAAGCCAAAGTGGAACACTCTTGTTCCATAGAATGCACAGCCATCCCAGCTGATTTCCACGTAATACGTTCCGTTATCATCCCATTTGACTGGCTTGGAAATCGTTGCAAAACTCTCTCCGTTGGTGTTGGCATTTTCTTCATCATAGTAAATTTCAATGTCCAAATCATCAATGGTCTGCCCTGCTTTCAGCATTTCATTGATGTTAAAGAAATACCGAGCACTCAGCGTGCTGATGTACCGAGGCGGCAAGGAGGTATCGTTGCAAATGGAAATTTCAATCTGCGAACGGGCATCCGTTTCCTGCATCACTCTTGCATCAATATAAATTTCCTGAATATCGCCCTTCATAGATGCTTCAGACGGTGGGAAGTTTTCCACAGGCTTATTCCCCATTGCCTTGCCATAATACTGGTACAATCCTGCACACGCTCCGACAAAGGCAGCGTTATAGTCTACGGCAACTTCGTTGTAGATGTAATCTTTGGTCTTGTCGTTGTGGAAATCCTTTTCATCTGGCCCACCGACCAATGCACCCCAAAGAACATGTGTCTGGTCTGCTGGTTCATCCATGTTCAATGTCTTAGAACCATGTGCAGCCCGATGGTGCGGATGCGAAGCAGCGTTCTTGGAATAGCCGACAATATATGCACGATTCATCGGATTTTTTCCCATGATGTATTCCATCTGACCTTCTGCCCAGTCTGCAAATTTGTCATCGCCCGTTTCTTTTTCATAGACCAGTGCACAGAGCTGTGCAGCTGCATCATACCGACAAGAACCATAGTTATTCAGCATGGAAAAACCAGCTGGTGTTTTTGCCAGAAATGTCGTGTCGGTGGTATCGGCAACAAATGGCGTTGTTTTCGGGTCATATGGCAAGTTCCACAGAACATCGTCCGGCCCGCCCGGATCAGCATGCGTCAAGCCCGACCAATATTCCAGATTCCAGCGGAAAATATACCAATCTCTCGCCGTATTGGTAATCGGGGCAAGTTTTGCAAACACACCACCCCATACGGTATCCCAGCAGTGCACCCAAATATTCTGCCAGCAGTTTCCGGTGTCTGCAATGATTCGCTTCAAATAGCCGGTATAAGGATGAGCACCCATATCGCCAGAAGTATTTTCATCAACGGCAATAATGTCGTTGATATAGTCATATTTTCCGGTGCATTCATAGAGCCAGACGGCTGCCCACGCCAGTTCATCATAATCATAGCTGGATGTATAGAATCCGCCATCATAACCCAAGCTGGTAACGGTTTTTCCGTCTTCTGCTTCCGAATGCGTCTTGACTGCAAATTCATACATCTTGACGGCAGTATTTAAGCAGCGTTCTGCATACTCCGGCTCGGTATCCTTAAAGTTCAGATAGTTCACTGCCAGCGAAGCCGCAACTCCGGCACACATATCCGAAGCAGGCGTTTCTACTGTTGCAAAATATGCCGGTCGTGCAAAGTCCAGCAGGCTTTCATTCTGCAATTCCGGTGCGTTCCAATAGTTGTGGTCAATGTTACCCTCTCCGACCTGATAGCAGAACGCCAAAATATCGCCGTTTTCATCAAAATACGTGCACTTTAGGTAATAGTCGTTGAACCAGTGCAGAATATCTTCGATATGCCATTGCTGTCCGGAATCTACATAGGCATCCCGAAATTCATAATAGCCCCAGCCCAATGTAGAGGCAGCATAGCTGCCCGGCAGACAGAATTTTACATGGTCACCAGCATCGTGCATACCGCCAGCAACGTCAATCGTTCCATCGCCATCCGGGTCTAAAATATCCCGATGGGCATCAATAAACTCCTGTGACAGATTCGTGCCCTTGTAATCTTCCCCCATTGGTTTCAGCGGCACAGCTGCATCTTCCGTGTGGCAGTCCCCACGCCATTCCAGATTTCCACCCGTAATGCCAGAGCCGCACTTGTTTGCATCATAGAAATACAAGGACATCTGCAAGGCTTTCGCAAAGTTGATTTCTACTGCTTCTTCTTCCGTTGTGGAATCCGCAGCGGCTGCGGAAAAGCCCTGCCCCAATGTGGTGCAGCCCATGACCATACAGAGCAAGGCTGCTGCAATTTTTTTGCATCGATTTCGTTTCACAATAAACTCCTTTCTTTTGTTCCCCATTTCACACCATTTTCACGTATTTTGTCGTATTTGCCAAAATACAAGACAATACGTGCATTTTCTTCTATTATCTTATCACAAATTCAAAAAAAAGGAACTTTATTTTATGTCCAGATTGTAAAAATATATTCTTGCAAGCCGCTGTTTCCCAGTAGACAGCCTGCTGCATTTGTAGTATAATAAAATAGATTTCTCATCACACAACAATTTCAGAAAGGATGTGGATTTTTTGACCATTCAACAATTAAAATATGCGGTTACAGCTGCCGAAAAAGGGACGATGAGCGAAGCTGCCCAGTCGCTGTTTCTCTCTCAGCCAAGCCTGACTGCTGCCATTAAAGAACTGGAAAAAGAACTGCGAATCACCATCTTCCACCGCACCAACAAAGGGGTCATTGCCACCAACGAGGGCGAAGAATTTTTAGGCTATGCCCGACAGGTGCTGCAACAGGTCGGCTTGATTGAAGAAAAATATCTGGACGGCAAACAGCTGAAACAAATTTTTTCCGTTTCTGCCCAGCACTATTCGTTCGCCGTCAATGCTTTCGTGGATGTCATTCAAACATTCGGCAATCAAAGCTATGATTTTACACTGCGGGAAACACAGACGTTTGAAATTATTCAGGATGTTTCCCGACTAAAAAGCGAAGTCGGCGTGCTGTATCTCTCCCGTGAAAATCAAGCAGTCATTCAAAAGTTGATTGCAGAAAACGGGCTGGTCTTTGAGGAACTGTTCACCGCCTCTCCGCACGTCTTTATCAGCTTCAAGCATCCGCTGGCTGCCAAAACAGAAATCACCTTGGACGACCTGAAACCCTATCCCTATCTCTGTTTTGAACAGGGCGACTACAATGCTTTTTACTTCTCCGAGGAAATCCTCAGCACTATCCCACGGGAAATGACCATCAAAGTTCGTGACCGTGCAACGCTGTTTAATCTAGCAGTCGGGCTGGACGGTTACACCATCAGCACCGGCATCATCAGCAAGGAACTGAACGGGGAAAATATCATTGCCCGACCGCTTGCCATTCCGGAATTGATTCGGGTTGGTACAGTCACCCGAAAAAATATGACACTGAGCCGACTGGGCACGGCATACATGGAAGCCTTGCGGCGACATACCTGCAACGAAGCATAAACAATTCCATCACCTACAAAATCAATATAGATTTTTTCTATCGCAAACAGCGGAAAATCGGTATTTTACAACAGTCCTTTTCTGGTGTACAATGAAAAGCAATCCGGATGCTTCGCATCCATACACCTACAATCAGAAAGGATTTTGATATGAAAACAGCAATTGTCGGATATCCTCGCATCGGGGCACATAGAGAATTAAAGTTTGCAAGTGAACAGTATTTCCGTGGAGCTTGCACCGAAGCAGAATTGCAGGAAACTGCAAAGACCCTTCGCCTCGCAAATTTAACACAGCAGAAAGAAAGCGGTCTGGACTGGATTCCGTCCAATGACTTTTCATTCTATGATGGCATGTTGGACACTGCCTTTTTGCTGAACGCTGTTCCGAAGCGGTATCGGGAACTCGGACTTGCTCCGCTGGATACCTACTTTGCAGCTGCAAGAGGCTATCAGGGCGACAAGGGCGATGTAAAAGCCCTTGCCATGAAAAAATGGTTCAACACCAACTACCATTACATGGTACCGGAACTGGAAGATGATACTGCCATTTGTCTGGCAGATGAAAAGCCGTTCCACCTCTATCAGGAAGCAAAGGCTGCTGGCGTAGAAACCAAGCCGGTTGTCATCGGTGCTTATACGTTCCTGAAATTAGCTGTTTACAACGGCAAGAAAACAGCTGCGGATTTCGTTGCAGATATTGTAAAGGCTTATGCAGACTTGCTCCAGAAGTTCCAGACTCTTGGCACTGCTTGGGTACAGTTCGATGAACCTTGCCTGGTGATGGATATGACCGCAGAAGACAAGACTCTGTTTACACAGCTGTATGCTGGCATTCTGGCAGCAAAGGGCAGTGTAAAGGTTCTGCTCCAGACTTATTTTGGCGATGTACGGGACTGCTATGATACCATTTGCAAGCTGGATGTAGACGGCATTGGTCTGGACTTCCTCGAAGGCAAGCAGTCTGCAAAGCTGGTTACAGAACAGGGCTTCCCGAACGACAAGATTCTGTTCGCTGGCGTTGTCAACGGCAAGAACATCTGGAAGAATCACTATGACAAAACCCTTTCCCTGCTGGCAGAACTGAGCCAGCATGCAGAACAGATTGTTCTGAATACATCCTGCTCGCTGCTGCACGTTCCGTATACCACAGCCAATGAACACAAGCTCTCGGAAGAAGTGCTGTCGCACTTTGCATATGCTGCGGAAAAGCTGACCGAACTGAACGAACTGAAACAGATTCTCTCCGCAGACCATCCGCAGGAAACCGCTGCTTATCAGAAGAATGCTGCTCTGTTCGCAACCCCGAGAAGCGGTGCAAACAAATCCGTTCAGGAACAGGTTGCTGCTCTGAAAGATGCAGACTTTGTTCGTCTGCCGGCATTCGCAGAACGGGAACAGATTCAGAAAAAAGCCTTCGGTCTGCCGCTTCTGCCGACAACCACCATTGGTTCTTTCCCACAGACTGCCGCTGTTCGTGCAAACCGTGCCGCATTCCGGAAAAGGGAAATCTCTCAGGAACAGTATGACGCATTCAACAAGCAGCAGATTGCAGACTGCGTTGCTCTGCAAGAAAAAATCGGTCTAGACGTTCTGGTTCACGGCGAATTTGAACGGAATGACATGGTAGAATACTTCGGCGAAAGTCTGGACGGCTATGTATTTACCCAGAATGCATGGGTACAGTCCTATGGTACTCGCTGCGTAAAGCCACCGGTCATCTGGGGCGATGTAAAGCGTGCAAAGCCAATGACAGTAAACTGGTCTGTCTATGCACAGAGCCTGACAAAAAAGCCGATGAAGGGTATGCTGACTGGCCCAGTTACCATTCTGAACTGGTCGTTCCCGAGAGAAGACATCTCCCTGAAAGAAAGTGCTTATCAAATCGCTCTTGCCATTCGGGAAGAAGTATTGGATTTGGAAGCAAACGGCATTACCATGATTCAGGTCGATGAAGCAGCACTTCGGGAAAAACTGCCACTGCGGAAATCTGACTGGAACAGCGACTATCTAGACTGGGCAATTCCGGCATTCCGTCTGGTGCACAGCGGTGTAAAGCCGGAAACACAGATTCACACCCATATGTGCTACAGTGAATTTACAGACATCATTGCTGAAATTGATGATATGGATGCCGATGTGATTACCTTTGAAGCAAGCCGTTCGGACTTGAAGATTCTGGATAGCTTACAGGAACACCACTTCCGGACAGAAGTTGGCCCAGGTGTTTATGACATCCACTCTCCAAGAGTTCCGTCTGTCGAAGAAATCAAGTTGGCACTGCACAAGATGCTGGAAAAAATTCCGGTCGAAAAGCTTTGGGTCAATCCGGACTGCGGTCTGAAAACCAGAGGCGACAAGGAAACCATTCCGAGTCTGAAACATCTGGTTTGTGCCGCACAGGAGGTACGGTGTGAACTCTCCAAATAAGACGACATTCTCCTTTGAAATTTTTCCGCCAAAGCCAACTTCTGAGCCGAGCGTCATTTATGGGACATTGGACGCTCTGCAAGACTTGAAACCAGACTTTATCAGCGTGACTTACGGAGCTGGTGGCGGAGCAAATTGCAAGAATACGGTTGGCATTGCATCCTACATTCAAAACACCTGCCAGACAGAAAGTGTTGCTCATCTCCCCTGCTTGTATCTCTCCGAATCTGACTTGAACGGCATTCTGGAACAGCTGCGGGAAAACGGCATTCACAACATCTTAGCGTTACGGGGCGACCGTTCGGAAACGGCAACCCCGAACGGTCGATTCTCCCATGCCAACGAACTGATTTCATATATTCACAACTATGACCCCAGCTTTCACCTCATGGCTGCCTGCTATCCGGAGGGACATCCGGAACAGCACAGCCCAGCGGAAGAATTGGAAACCTTAAAGCGAAAAGTAGATGCAGGGGCTTCGCAATTCATCACACAACTATTTTTAGACAACGACGCTTTTGATACATACCGCAACAAAGTTGCACAGGCTGGCATTACTGTTCCAATTGAAGCAGGAATCATGCCCGTGACCAACAAGAAACAAATCGAACGCATGGTAAAGCTGTGCGGTGCAACGCTCCCGAAAAAGTTCCTGCATATTCTAAACAAGTATGAGGACAATCCGGAAGCCTTGCGAGATGCTGGCGTTGCCTATGCCATTGAGCAGATTGTAGACCTGATTGCACAGGACGTAGACGGCATTCATCTGTACACCATGAACCGTGCCGATGTTGCCAGAGATATTGACCATGCTGTGCATCGGCTATTACAGTGACCATTTGTTTTCCCAACTCCAAATAGAAAAAATCCGTCCGTGGAATTTCCCATGGACGGATTTTTGTTTTTCATGTCATTTTCATGCCAATAATTTATTCATTTAAGAATCGTTCAAATTTTCGGATATTTTCCCGTGTTCCAATCACACAAACGGTGTCGCCTCGGTGCAGGATGGTATCCGGCTTAATTTCAATCTCCAAAGAACCATTATGCTTGACTGCAATCAAGTTGATGCCGAACATCTTTCGAGGATTGATTTCTTGTACGGTTTTTTCTGCAATTTTCTGTGTCACGCTCAATTCCATCAAGTCAACTTCTTCACTCAGCGTGATAAAGTCCAGAAAGCCCGGAGCAAGCAACCGATTTGCCAGACGAATCGCCATATCCCGTTCCGGATAAACGACTTCTGCCCCCAACAGTTCCAGCACACAGCCTTGTTCTGCACTGGTTGCTTTTGCAATAACCCGCTTCACACCCAACTGAATAACATTCAGCGTTGCCAAGATGCAGGTGTCTATCCGTTCTCCGATACAGATGATGACCACATCACAGTTATCAATTCCGACTTTTCGGAAATTCTCCTTAGAAAGCTCCTGCACCACATAGGCGTGGTCGGTAAACGCTGCCGCAGAATTGATTTTTGCTTCGTTTTCGTCAATGATAATCAAATCTTTTCCGGATTCCGAGAGAGTCTGTGCCAATGCATAGCCAAACCGTCCCAATCCGATAATTCCATACAGTCCGTTTTCTGTTTTCACTTTTTTTCCAAACACAATGGTTCTCCTTTCTTCTGTCTGATGTTTCCTGTAAGTCCATTGCTGCCATTATCCAACAGAAATGCTTTCCACTGGCAGCAGAATGGTTTGCCGATGTTTCCGGAACCAGAGCGAAACCACGGTCAATGTGCCCAGTCTTCCGCCGAACATTGCCGCCATCAGCAGCCACTTCCCCAAAGTGGCAACAGAACTGGTAATGCCGGTCGAAAGTCCCACAGTACTGAATGCCGATGCAGTTTCAAAGAGCAGCGACAAGAATGGCAGTGTCGGATTTAACAGGCAAAGAATAAACGAAATGGCAAATACAATGCTAATTGCTAAACTGCAAATAACCATTGCCTGCTGTACCGTTCCAGCTGAAAACCGTTTCCGGAATGCACCGGGCTGTTCTCCCCGCGGATATGCTACAATTGTTCGAAACAGCACAAAAATTGTGGTGACCTTTACGCCGCCCCCTGTAGAACCAGGCGATGCTCCGATATACATCAATACACAAATCAAAAGCTGACTGGCATTGGAAAAATCACCCACATTCGCAATTGTCAAGCCCGATGTTCGGGAAGTGATGCCCATAAAGAACGCATTCACCCAGGAAAGCGAGTCGCCTTCAATTGTTTTCAGTAACAGCGAACTGGTGAGATCCAAAAATCCGGAAGTGGTCAGCACAACTTTGGTATGTAAACTGAACTTGTGAAACCGCTGATTCCGCAAAATATCCAGAATGACAAAGAATCCAAAGCCCCCTAAAATATTTTCTGCAATGGTCAACAGCTGTAACCCCACATCATTTCGATAAGAGAGCAATCCGCCTAAAATATCAAACCCCGCATGATTAAACGTGGAAACGCTGTGAAAAATCGCAATTCCCAACGCCGGAAGAACATCAAACTGCCGGCGAAATAAAAACCATCCCACAAATGCTGCGGAAGATTCCACGGTAATCGTTGTAATCAAAACCGACCGAATCAGTATTTGTACATCTTTCATCGTTGGATAGTTCAAGGCTTCCTGCACCAAGACTTGATCCCGCATTCGCAGCTTTCTGCCTGTAAACGCAATCAGTCCTGCACCGATGGATGTAATCCCCAAGCCGCCAATCTGAATCAAAATACAGAGCACAACATATCCAAACGTGCTAAAGGTACTCGCCGTATCGACAACCGTCAACCCCGTGGTGGATACGGCACTGACTGCCGTAAAAGCAGCATTGACAATTGAAAGGCTGCCCGGATGTCGCTGCGAAATCGGCAGCAGCAGCAGCCCTGTTCCCAGCAGCATCATGATGAGAAAACCAAGTGCAATCAGTTGTACGGGTGTGACCGAACGCTTTTTATGCGTCATTTTTTGTTTCCTCCGAAAGCACATGAAACTAAAAAGGCATCTTTCATTCATTCTTTTCCTTTTCAAAAAAGCGGAACTGCTCTCTGCCATTTTCTGCACATGGAGCAGTTCCGCTGCAATCGAATCTGTTATTTCTATCGGAAATGCGAAAGAAAACCGATTCCTTATGCTTTCTTAACCATAGATGCCTTTGTGACTGCTACAATATGCTCTGCACATAGACCAAATTCTTTCAGCAAATCCACTGCTGGGCCAGAATGTCCGAATTCATCATTAACCCCAATTCGTACCACTGGCACTGGGCAAGTATCGCAAACTGCTTCTGCAACTGCTGCACCCAGTCCGCCGATGATGCTGTGTTCTTCAACTGTAATCAGCAGTCCGGTTTCTGCGGCTGCCTTTGCAATCAAATCAACATCCAGCGGCTTAATGGTATGGATGTTCACAACTCTTGCAGAAATGCCCTCTGCTGCCAGCTGTTCTGCTGCATCCAGTGCTTCAGATACCATCAGACCGGTTGCAACCAATGTGACATCCTTGCCTTCTCTCAAGGTGATGCCCTTTCCGATTTCAAACTGGTAGGTTTCTGGGTCGTTGAAAATCGGAGCTGCCAGTCTGCCAAATCGCAGATAAACTGGACCTTCCATTTCAATGGCTGCCTTTACAGCGGCTCTTGCTTCTACATCGTCTGCCGGATTCAAAATGGTCATGCCCGGGATGGTACGCATCAGGGCAATATCTTCGTTGCACTGGTGAGTTGCACCGTCTTCGCCAACCGAGATACCAGCATGGGTTGCACCGATTTTTACATTCAGGTGCGGATAACCAATGGAATTCCGAACGATTTCATAGGCTCTGCCAGCGGCAAACATTGCGAATGTGCTGGCGAACGGAATCTTTCCGGAGGCTGCCAGACCAGCTGCAACGCCCATCATATTGGCTTCTGCAATACCGCAGTCAAAAAACCGTTCCGGATATGCTTTCTTAAAGATACCGGTCTTGGTTGCAGCTGCAAGGTCTGCATCCAGTACGACCAGATTCTCATAGGTTTCTGCAAAGTCCCGCAGTGCTTCGCCGTAGCTTTCCCGTGTTGCTTTCTTTTTTGTTTCGCCTGCCATGTCTTAACCCTCCAGTTCCTGCAGCTGTGCGGTCAGTTCCGCCATTGCCTGTTCATATTCTGCCTGATTCGGTGCTTTGCCGTGCCAGCCAACTTGATTTTCCATGAAGGAAACGCCCTTGCCCTTTACGCTCTTCTGAACGATGACAACCGGCTGTCCCACAATCTGTTCTGCTTCTGCAAATGCTGCTTCAATCGAATCAAAATCATGAGCATCCATCTGAATGACATGCCAGCCGAATGCTGCAAACTTTTCCGGAATCGGTTCTGGAGAGCAAACTTCAGAGAGCTGTCCATCAATCTGCAAGCCGTTATAGTCTACGATTGCCAGCAGGTTGTCCAGATGATAATGCGATGCAAACATCGCTGCTTCCCAGACCTGACCTTCTTCAATTTCGCCATCGCCCAAAATGGTATAAACCTTATAAGCAGCGTTGTCCAGCTTGCCAGCCAGAGCCATACCACAGGCAACGGAAATGCCCTGTCCGAGCGAACCGCTGGACATATCAATGCCCGGTGTATGAATGCATGGGTGACCCTGCAACATGGCACCGATGTGCCGCAAAGACTGCAATTCTTCCTGTGGGAAGAAACCACGCTGTGCCAGAACTGCATACAATGCCGGTGCACAGTGTCCCTTGGAAAGTACCAGCCGATCCCGATCTGCCATTTCCGGCTGTTTCGGATCAATGTGCATTTTTGCAAAATAAAGATACGTCAGCAAGTCGCTGATGGAAAGCGAACCGCCCGGATGTCCGGACTTTGCACAATAAGTGCCTTCAATGACACCCATCCGCACTTTACAAGCAATCGCTTGTAACTTTTTCTTTGTGATTTCCTCCATGGAAATTCCCTCCGTTGTTAAAATTTTGATTGTATCCATAAAAGCAATTCTAAGATTGCCTTTTGATCACAAGTATGAGTTAAAACATGGTCTGCAATCGCCTGAATGGCAGGCTGTGCATTTGCCGGAGCAACACCATAATCTGCCGCTTCCAGCATCGCATGGTCGTTTTCATAGTCCCCGGCTGCTACTACAATAGACGGGGATTCTAAATGAAACCGCTTTCGGCATTCCACCAGTGCACTGCCCTTGGAAACCTGTTTCGGCAGCATCTCATAAAAGCTGTCGGATGACTGAATGAAATCTACATCTGTCCAGTTCTGTGCCTGAATAAACGCTTGCAAGCGAGGCATATCGGACGGGTCAACCGCAAATAAAATCTTCATCCACGGAATGTCCGGCATAGTTTCCAGCGTGCAGTATTTCGGTGTTACCTGACAGATGGCAACGTGCTGCTGCTCATAGATGGTATTCTGAATGACATACGTTCCATCTGCACAGAGAATCTCAGAGCCTGCCTGCGGAAATTCCTTCAGAACCGCAGCTGCCATTTCTCTGGCGGATGCACACAACGGCTGTTGATAGAGAATCTGTTCGGAAACAGGGTCGTAAATCATTGCCCCATTGAATAAAATCATCGGCTCTTTTACGGACAGCTGTTCCCAGTAGGTTCGAGCAGATTCAATGGTTCTCCCCGTTGCAATCGTAAAATGACCACCCTGCTGGACAAACTGCTGAATGCCGTCCCGCAGGTCATCCGGAATTTGCTTGTCAGATGGCAATAATGTTCCATCTAAATCCGAGAAAAGCCAAACATCGTTCTTCATGGCTGCACCATCCCTTCTGCTTCTGTAAACCGTAGTTTTCGCAAAGCTGCCTGAAAATAATCCGGCAGCGGACTGGTAAATTCCATATATTCGCCCGTGGTCGGGTGCATGAATCCAATTTTTCCGGCGTGCAGGCACTGCCCTGTCAGGTTCGGGAACGGCTTTCCATACACATCATCGCCCAACACCGGATGCCCTAAATATGCTAAATGCACCCGAATTTGATGCGTTCTGCCCGTTTCGAGCTGCAACCGCAGATGCGTATAGTTGCCGGACTCCGCCAACACCGTATAATGCGTGATGGCATCCTTG
>ENA-OWRJ01003210-OWRJ01003210.1-human-gut-metagenome-genome-assembly--contig:-NODE-3210-length-12341-cov-2.579277_pt1 | contig 12341 bp, 9 predicted proteins | sample MGYA00248269_ERZ651897 | MGnify/ENA primary metagenome ERZ651897 (study PRJEB26924, sample SAMEA4378252) | human gut metagenome | biome: human gut; feature: human-associated habitat; material: faeces...
GGGCCGATGAGCGGATTGGGCATCAGATTGATATGGTCGGTGATGATCATCAGGTCGCCCGTACGGAACGACGGATTGATGCCGCCCGAAGCGTTCGACACGAACAGGCAGCGGATTCCCAACTGTTTGAGCACCCGCACGGGGAACGTCACCTGCTGCATGGTGTAGCCCTCGTAGTAATGGAACCGGCCCTGCATGGCCACGACGCGGCGGCCGTCGATCCGGCCGAAAATCAGGCGCCCCTTGTGCCCCTCGACCGTCGAAACGGGGAAATTGGGAATATCCTTGTATTCGATCGCATACTCCACCTCGATATTGTCGGCGAAATCGCCCAGACCCGTACCGAGAACGATCCCCACCTCGGGGGTAAACTGCCCGACCTTCGCACGGATGAATGCGGCGGTCTCAAGAATCTGATTTAACATCTTTTTCAAGGTTTTGAAGAAAATCCGTTGCCGAATCGTCTATGAATGAAATGTTTATCGGTTGGTAAAACAATCTGCTGCGAATCTCGGCGGGCACCTTGCCGCGCCCCGCAAGTTTGACGGCGTCCTTCTCGGTCGTGAGCACCATTGCAGCCGGATGCTGTGCGATAAGCCCCGCCAGCGTCTTCAAATCCTTCACCCGATAGACATGATGGTCTTCGAATCGCAGCTCCCCGACCACGCGATAGCACGCTGAGGCGCCGCGCACGAACTGTGCCGGATTACCGATTCCCGACATCAGGATCACCTCCGTACCCGGATCGAAGCCCTCGGCCGGAGCCTCCCCGAAGACGGGCTGCGGGCGGAACGCCTCCATGCGGGTGAAATAGATGTTCTGGTAGGCGGCTTCGATCAGCACCTTGCGCATGATGCGCCGGTCGAGCGGATTCATCTCCTCGGGACATTTGGTCACGATGAAATAGTGGGCGCGGTGCAACTGCCCGGGCACGTCGCGCAGCGAGCCGAGCGGAAGCATCCGATCCTCCTGCACGGGACGTGTGGCGTCGATCAGCACGACGTTGATCTTCGCCTCTACATAACGGTGCTGGAAACCGTCGTCCATGACAATAACTTCGGCACCGGACCGGAGGGCCTTCTGTGCGCCGGCAACACGATCAGGGTTAACGATGACCGGTGCCCGGCGGGCAAGCAGCAACGGTTCGTCGCCGACTTCTGACGCCGTGTACTTTTCTTTGTCAACCATGATGTTTTTCAAAGTGCCGCCGTAACCGCGGGAAACAAAAAACGGATTTTTGCCGGCCTGTTGCAAAAGTCCGGCAACCGCAGCGGCGACCGGCGTTTTGCCCGTGCCGCCGGCCGTCAGATTGCCGATGCAGACGACAGGCCGTCCGATTTTGCACGGGCGTCCCAGCCCGATGCGCAGACGAGTGGCAAAAGCATAGACTGTGCCCAGCGGTTTCAGCAGGCGGGAAAGAAAATTGGGTTCGGACCAGAAAGCGGGCGTTTTCATTCCTGAATGTATCCTTTGATTTTTTCCAATATGCCGTCGAGAACCCTGGCTTCGCCGTGTGCCCAATTGTAAGCCAGCGAACGTTTGGCTTCGAGCAGTTCTTTGTGCGTAAGCAGTTGCAGAACGGTTTCTTCAAGCTCCAGAACGTCGTTGACCTGAATGACGGCATCAGCCTTTTTGGCGCGGTTCATGGCATCGGTAAAATTGAACATGTGCGGGCCGACAATGACGGCATCGCGCATACGGGAAGGTTCCATAAAGTTCTGGCCGCCGTGCGGAATCAGCGAACCGCCGATGAATACAAGCGGCGCCAGATCATACCAGATGCCGACCTCCCCGATGGTGTCGGCGATATAAACGTCGGTTTGGGCGGTTATCGGCTCGCCTTTGGAGCGCAACGCCGTGGTCAGGCCGAGGTTGTCGAGGTCCTGCTGAATTTCGGGGCCGCGGTTGGGGTGGCGCGGCGCCATAATTGTCAGCAGTCCGGGAACCTTTTCCTGAACGCGTTTTAAAAATTTGCCGATTTTGACTTCTTCGTCGCGGTGGGTGGAACTGACGTTCCAAAGCGGGCGGCTGCCGATTTGAGCGGCGATTTCGTCGCGTTTTGCAGCATCGATCGGCGGTTGGAGACCGGCGTATTTCAAGTTGCCCAAACACATCGAATCGCGTGCACCAAGCACGCGCAGGCGGTAGGCGTCTTCTTCCGACTGTCCGAGACAGAAAGTGAAGCAGCCGAGCAACTCTTTGCTGATGTAGTCAAACTGCTGCCATCTTTTGAACGATTTGTTGGATATGCGTCCATTGACGAGAATCAGCGGAATGTTTTTGCGACTGATGCCCGAAAGCATGGCCGGCCAGAGGTCGGATTCAAACCACAGAACCAGATCCGGCCGCCAATGGCGGATGAAACGCGTGGTAAAAACCGGATTGTCTATCGGAATATATTGATGAAAGGCCCTTTCCGGCAGTCTCTTGCCCATCAGTTCAGCCGAAGTAATAGTGCCGGTTGTGACCATGACGTGCGCTTCCGGGTAGAGGTCGAGCAAACGGTTAATCAGCGGCAGCATGGAAAGAGATTCTCCCACCGAAGCGCCGTGAAGCCATATCAGTTTGCCGTCGGGGCGTTTAAGCTGCGGACGGCCCATGCGTTCATTGAAGCGTTTGAGGTCTTCTTTGCCGTTTTGTTTGCGTTTGTTGATGTAGCGTTTGATGACCAGCGGATAGAGAATGCGGATGAGAATGTTGTAAATGCGAATGAACATGGGAAAAACCTTATTAGTTTTTGGGATATCTTTTTTTCTTGGCCGTTATGCCCGGCGTGACTTTTTTAATGCCCATAGCCTTGTCGGCGGCAAAACAGACTTTGTTGAGTTCGTTTTCAATCTGCAGGCGGATTTCTTCAAGCCGCCGTTCATCGGCTTCGGGCGGAACGTAATAGGGGCCGATTACTTCGCAGACGCCTTCGGAAAAGGGAATCGGAATCATCATCTGATCCCAGGCTTTGCGAACGATTTTGGAGCCTTTGACGCTGCACGCAATGCCAAAAACCGGTTTGCCGCTTTTTTGGGCGAAGTAAACGGGACTTTTGCTCAGTTTCATGCTTGGACCCTTAGGTCCGTCGGGAATAATGCAGATGGCGGTGTCATTCCGCAGGGATTCGAGCAAATCCCGCGCCGAGCCGACCGCGTTGCCGTTGCTGGAACCGCCGATGGTGCCCAGTCCGCATTTTTCCAGAAAACCGGCAATCAGACGGCCGTCCTGGTGCAGGGAGATGAACAACGTGTTCGGGTCGTTCCAGAAGATGTCCTGGCTGCCGTCGCCGTGGTGCACGTCCGTATCCACGATGGCGATGCGCAGGGGCCGCCCCGCGGGATGCGGATAGTGGTCGCGGATGTACTCCACCATCACGGCTTCGTTGTTGATGTTGCAGAAACCGCGGTTGCCGTGGGTCACGCGCATGGCGTGGTGACCCGGAGGACGCACCAGGGCAAAGGCCTTGTCCTCCTTCTTCTCCATGACCAGCCGGGCGGCCGTGATGGCCCCGCCCGCCGAGGCCCGGTGCGAATCGGTGACCACGGCGCCGGTGGAGGGCAGGCAGAAGTGCACGCGCTCCACCTGGGCGTTGGTGGCGAGCTCCGGGCGGTACTCGGTGATGCCGGGGATGTCGAACAGGCCTTCTTCCGCCAGCTGGTCGCGGGTGTAGAGCAGGCGCTCCTCACGCTCGGGATGGGTGGCGGAGATGGCCCAGTCGAAGGCGGGGAAGAAGACCACGCCCAGCCGGTTACGGGCTCTCAGGGGATCAGTCATCGTCGTCCATCATGTTTTCGGCAAAGATGTCGGCGCCGTAGCGCGCATAGGAGATCATCTTGCCCAGGCGGCCCAGGGCCATGGCATAGGCAAGGTTGGTCTCGGCCACGGCCGCGAAGAGCAGGCCGTTGTCGTCTTCCACCACGAAGACGCCGCCGGGCTTCTGCTCATGACGGAAGACCACACAATGCAGCAGCCCGGGATCGCCCAGGCGGGAAACGAATTCGCAACCGGGCAGGGGGCTCTCGTCCAGCACGGCCTGCTCCAGGGCGGCGTCGGTGCGGGGCAGGAAGCGCAGGCGGCCTTCCTCGGCGGTGACGGTGTACAGTTCGCTCATGGCACTATCCTTACGTCTTATTCCAGCCCGCTGCCGCGCTGCTTCAAATGCCGCTCCACGGCGGAGAGGCATTGCAGCACCACGTCCTCGGGCTGTTGCGATGCGTCGATGATGGCGATGCGGTCGGGCTCTTCCGCCGCGATGGCCAGATAGCCCTGGCGCACGCGCTCGTGGAAATTGAGGCTCTCGCTGTCGAAGCGGCCTTCGGAGAGCACCGTGCCCTCGCGCCGGTTGCGCAGGCCCGCGCGCTCCAGCCCCACGGACACGGGCAGGTCGCAGAGCAGGGTCAGATCCGGTTGCAGGCCGCCGGTGGCCAGGTCGTTGGCCCGGCGCAGGCGGTCGGGGTCACGGCCGCGGCCGTAGCCCTGATAGGCCAGGGTGGAGTCGGTGTAGCGGTCGCAGATGACGATCTGCCCGGCTTCCAAGGCCGGACGGACGATCTCGGCCACATGCTGGGCCCGGTCGGCCAGGAAGAGATAGAGCTCGGCCCGGTTGCACAGGCCGGAATTGCGGGCGTCCAGCAGGATGGGACGCAGGGCGCGCCCCAGGCCGCAGCCGCCCGGTTCGCGCGTCAGCAGCACGTCGTGGCCGCGCTTTTCCAGTTCCTGGGCCAGCAGTTGCTGGGCCGTGGTCTTGCCCGAACCTTCTATGCCTTCGAATGTGATGAACATGGCAGCCTCACAGCAGGGAGAGCATCCCGTCCTCCCCGGATGCCTTCCGGGAAGCGCGGGGCTTCTTTTCGACTTTTTCTTCCACCGGCGTCTGCGCGCAGCGGTGCATGGCCCGGCCCAGGGTGGCCTGATAGGGCGTCCAGCTCTCGCCTTCGCCCAGCTGGGCGAACAGCCCCCGGCACTGGGCCATCTTGGCGTCGATGTTGTCCGCATAGTGCAGCACGAGGGCCTCGGCGGTCTGCGGCACGCGCACGGCCCCGAACTCCAGCGTGCCGTGGTGGCTCAGGACAAGATGCTTGAGATGGCGCTGCAGCTCGGGCTCCAGCCCCGACTTTTCCAGATAGGGGGCCAGCATCTCCACGCAGATCTCCAGATGCCCCAGCAGGCGGCCCTCGTCGGTATAATCGTTGGCGATGCCGCCGGAAAATTCGCGGATCTTGCCAAAGTCGTGGAACAGGGCCCCGGCCAGCAGGGTCTGGCGGTCCAGCTCGGGATACTGGTCGGCCAGACGGCGGCAGAGCTTGAAGACGCCCAGGGTATGTTCCAGCAGGCCCCCCGCGTAGGCGTGGTGCACGCCCTTGGCCGCCGGGCTGGTGCGGAAGGCCTCTCGCAGCTCCTCGTTCTTGAACACGCTGTCTACCAGCTTGCGCCAGGGCCTGTGGCGGAACTCCTCGCGGATCAGGGCCATGAGCTCGTCCATCATGGCATCCAGCGGGTAGGGGCTGGCGGGCATGAAATCGGCCAGGTCCAGGGCCGTGCCTTCTTCCGGCGAGAGCAGGCGGCCTTCCTCCACCGTGAACTGGAGCTGGTCGCGGAAGGTGCTCACCCGGCCGCGGACGTGGAAGAAGCTGCCCGTGTGCAGGGCGGGGAAAGAGGCGCTCAGGGGCGACCAGATCTTGGCCTCCACGCTGCCGCTGGCGTCGGCCAGCACCAGCCGCCAGTAAGGCCCGTTGCGCGAGCTGCCCTGCGCGGCCAGCGTGATGACGAAGACGCCTTCCGCTTCGTTGGGGGCCGCCATGTCTTTGACGAAGATGCCTTTTTGCATATATCCTGACTCTGCGGCCAAAGGCCGCCTGTCTTGTATGTTCCTGAGGTCCCGGGGTATCCCCGCAGGCCCGCGGGGCCTGTTTATCCATAAAGATTCCCTTGTTTCAGAGGTATTGTCAAATGCGAGTGCTCCTGACCAACGACGACGGCATCCGGGCCGAGGGCCTGCGTGCCATGTACCGGGCCCTGCGCGAAGCCGGGCATACCGTGCATGTGGTGGCGCCCATGCACGAACAGTCCGGCGTGGGCCATTCCCTGACCTTTTTCGATCCCCTGCGTGCCCACAAGATCGAGGAACCCGGCTTCGAAGGTCTGGGCCTGTACGGCACCCCCACGGACTGCGTGAAGCTGGCCCTGGGCAACCTGCTGCAAAAGCGGCCCGACATGGTCATCTCGGGCATCAACGCGGGCAGCAACGTGGGCCCGGACATCCTCTATTCCGGCACCGTGGGCGCCGCCACCGAAGCCGCCCATGAAGACCTGCCCAGCATGGCGCTCTCCTGCGATGCCAGCGGCGGCCACCCGGACATGGACGCCATCGCCCGCCACGCCGTGGAGCTGACCGCGCGCATCGACTGGAAAAAGGTGGCCCACCGCCGCGTCATCAACGTCAACTATCCCCGCGGCCCGCTGTCCGAGGCCAAGGGCCTGCGCATCTGCCCGCAGACCAGCGCCGTATGGAAGAACGCCTATGCCGAGCGCAAGGACCCGCGCGGCGAGCCCTACTGGTGGCTGGAAGGCGAGATCCCGCCGCATACCATCAACGCCGGTTCGGACAAGGATCTGCTCAATCGCGGCTACATCACCGTGACGCCCCTGCGTTTCGAGTTCACGGACCACGAAAGCCTGCGCAGTCTGGAGGACATGCTGCTTTCCTGAACAGCATACGGCCCCTGTTGGTGCCGATTTTATGAATTTTTCCATGACCGCCCCAAAGTCATTTCCCTTTGGGGCTTTTTTTTGTACAATGAATTGCTTCGTTGCGGCTGCCTGACAGCATCATCCCCGGCATGCATCCCTGCCGGGACCGGCGGCCGCCGACAACACCAGACAGGACGGGCGGACAGGACGTCCCCGTCCGCCTTCCCATTCTATCCTTACACGCGCGCACGGTGCGCGCAGTGTCGTATCGCACGTGGTGCAGGAGGGATCCATGCCGCTTATCGGGCCTAAGGAAATGTTCGCCGCCGCCTATGCGGGCCGGTATGCTGTGGGCGCGTTCAACGTCAACAACATGGAAATCGTGCAGGGCATCATGCAGGCCGCATCGGAGGAAAAATCCCCCGTGATCCTCCAGGTCTCTTCGGGCGCGCGCAGCTATGCCGGGCAGAAATACCTCATGAAGCTGGTGGAAGCCGCCCTGGCCGAAGACCCGTCCGTGCCCGTGGTGGTGCATCTGGACCACGGTTCCAGCTTCGAGCTGTGCCGCGACTGCATCGACGGCGGTTTCACCTCCGTGATGATCGACGGCTCGCACCTGCCGTATGAAGAAAACATCGCCCTGACCAAACAGGTGGTGGAATACGCTCACCCGCGCGGCATCTGGGTGGAAGCCGAGCTGGGCAAGCTGGCCGGTGTGGAAGAGCATGTGAGCAATGCCGACCACGTGTACACCGACCCCGACCAGGCCGTGGACTTCGTGGAACGCACGGGCTGCGACTCCCTGGCCGTGGCCATCGGCACCAGCCACGGCGCCTACAAGTTCAAGGGCGAAGCCAGGCTGGACTTCGATCGTCTGGAAGAGATCGGCAAGCGCCTGCCCGGCTATCCGCTGGTGCTGCACGGCGCCTCCAGCGTGCCCCAGGAATTCGTGGAAGCCTGCAACAAGTTCGGCGGCCAGGTGGGCGGCGCCCGCGGCGTGCCGGAAGACATGCTGCGCAAGGCGGCCGGCATGGGCGTGTGCAAGATCAATGTGGATACAGACATCCGCCTGGCCGTGACCGCCTCCATCCGCCAGTATCTGGTGGAACATCCCGAAGCCTTCGACCCCCGCGCGTACCTGAAGTCCGCGCGACAGGCCGTCAAGGATATGGTCGCCCACAAGATCCGCAACGTCATGGGATCTTCCGGCAAGGCATAGACCCGTCTCTCACGCCGCCTCCATCGGGGAGGCGGCGTTTTCCATATCTCTCGCGTGAAGGAGCGCAACATGTCCGTATCTTTGGGGATGAACGGCTTTGGCCGTATCGGTCGTTATCTGCTGCGTCTGCTGGCTGACTCGGAAGACATCCGCATCACCGCCATCAACGCCCGCGCCGACAACGCTTCGCTGGCCCACCTTTTCAAATACGACTCGGTGTACGGCATTTTCCCCGGCACCGTCGCTCATGACGACAACGGCATCATCATCAACGGCCGTCATATCGAAGTCACCCGCTGCAAGACCGGTGAATGGGAATGGGCGCGACTTGGCATCGACATCGCCGTGGAGACCACCGGTACCCTGAAAAAACGCGAAGACGCCGCCCAGCACCTGAGATGCGGCGCCAAAAAGGTCGTGGTCTCGGCCCCCTGCAAGGAAGCCGACGCCACCATCGTCATGGGCGTCAATGACGGCATCTACGATGCCGCCGCCCATACCGTGATCTCCGCCGCCTCCTGTACCACCAACTGCCTGGCTCCTGTGGCCAAGGTCCTCAACGATGCCTTCGGCATCCGCCACGGCCTGATGACCACCATCCATTCCTACACCATGAGCCAGCGCATCCTGGACGGTTCCCACAAGGACCTGCGCCGTGCCCGCGCCGCCTGCGTCTCCATGATCCCCACCTCCACCGGTGCCGCCAAGGCCCTGGCCCTGGTAGTGCCCGAACTGCAAGGGAAACTGGACGGCATGGCCGTGCGCGTGCCCACCCCCGACATCTCCCTGGTGGACCTGACCTGCGAACTGGAAAAGCCCGCCACCGCCGAAGAGGTCAATGCCGCCCTCAAGGCCGCCCATGACGGCGCCCTGCACGACAACATGGGCTACTGCGACGAGCCCCTGGTCTCCATCGACTTCAAGGGCAGCACCCACGGCGGCGTTGTGGACGCCCTCTCCACCCAGGTCATGGACGGCACCATGGTCAAGCTCATCATCTGGTACGACAACGAATCCGGCTTCACCAACCAGCTCATGCGCCTGCTGCGCAAGGTGGCCGCCAGCCTGTAAGGGCTGCGCAGTGACGGAGCGGCCGTACGGTAACGGAGACGACAAGGACGGCCCACGAGGGCCGTCCTTTTTTCATGCCCTTGGCCTGAAAAAATGTGGGGGAAGGGGCCCCGCCAACGCGAGCGGTGTCCCCTTCCCCGGTGCGTTTCACCCAGGAGGATAGGGCGCTGCGGGGACGTCAGGGCTTTCCCGCAGCACCGGTCCCCGGTACGGCACTGTGGCATCTGATGCCGGGTTGCTGTGGCTGGGGACGCCTGCTCCGGGAGGGCGCCCCGGAGCAGGGCGGTGTCCCGGGATCAGGGCCGCCCGTCCTGCCAGTAACGCCGGCAAAGATACTCCAGCAGGCGGGCATGGCCTGGCAGTGCCCTCAACGGGTGCAGCAGCTCTTCGGGGGCAAGGAAGAGCGCAGGTTCCCGGACAAGCGCATTCCATGTCCCGGCAAGATCCCCCCGACGGCCTGCCATGCCCGCACAGCCCGAACGAAGCGCCGTATTGCCGCGCGGGATGACCATGACATGCGTGAACGCCGTGGCCTGTCCGTTGCGGGACGGATCCTGCGTCATCCTCCAGCCCAGCAGGGTCTGGCGCATGAGCTGGTAATACGGCTCGGTCAAAAGCTCTTTAAAAAACGTGGCGTCCACCTCACTGTTGCAGAAGGTGAAGGGACTGCCGTCACGGGTGAAAAAGCTCCTGTAGCGCCAGAGGCGTTCATCCATCCTGCTGCCGGGATTCTTCTTACTCGTGGAAGGATAACTTTCCGTATATTTCCATTCGATGAGGAACAGGCGGATGTCCCCCCGGACATCCCGCCCCTTCATGACCGCATCCACAGACGTGGCATTGGCGCCCCGGGCCAGCGATCTGCCCCGCTGTTCCTCGTTGAGGTAACTTCCGCCCCCTGTGACTTCAAATTCCACGAACATGCCGCGTGCATGGATGTCCACGGGCAGGGCTTCCTCCATATCCGGGCGCAGCCCTTGCAGCAGCAGCGTGGCGGCCTTCCCGTCACGGCACAAGGGAAAGAGATGGTTGAGGCAGGCCACCTGCGAAGAAAGCAGATGACCAGTGGGCAGGCTGCACGCATGACCGGCGACCACCTTTTCCCCGCCGGAGTTCCAAAAGCATACCGTGCCCACCGCTCCCGGCAAATGCCCGCTGCAATAGAGCAGCACCTCGTCCCGTATCGGGGCCAAAAGATTTTTTTCAGGCGCCTGCAGGACGAAGGGGTATGCCTTCCCCTTGAATTTCCCGCCGCCGGGATCTCCTTCGAACAGATGGGCAAGCTGGCGCAGATGATGTTCTTTCTGGGCTTCCCGGTATGTCATGGTGCTCCCTCCCAGTCCCCCAAAACATAGGCGGGAGCCCCCCGTCTCGCAAGGGGACTCCCGCCGTCGCGACTGTCAGGCCGGGCAGCCGCAAGGCCGCCGGAACTGCCCCTTGCCCGTGTTGGCATATGTGTGGGAAGGGCAGGCAAGGGCGTACCCCGGCGACAGGGGCGAGAGTGCCCTGCGGACCTTCCAGCTGATGGAATCTCAAAAAATACTTCGGAAAAGAAGGAAGCGCCGCCCAAAGAAAAAGGGGCCTCCCGGTGAGGCCCCTTTCCAGATGGCGACGCGGCGGTCTCGTCCGCAGCGTTAATTGTGGTTGTAGAAGTTGATGAGGCAGCCGTCCAGAATAATCTGGCGTTCGTCGGCGGTCAGGTCGCCCAGACGCAGTTCCACAGCCTCCACGGCCCCGGCAGCGCTCACCAGCCAGCCGGTGATGCCGGCGGCATCCTGCTCCACAGCGGTACGGATGCCGGGCAGGACGAAGCAGTCGCCCACGCCGAGCTTCTGCGCCAGAGCGGCGTCGGCCAGCAGGGGCAGCATGCCCCAGTTGATGAGGTTGGAACGGTAGCGCTTGGTGGCGTATTCGGCAGCCACGTTGGCCCAGCCGCCCAGCACCTTCTGGCAGGAGGCAGCCTGTTCGCGGGCGGAACCGTCACCGGGCTTGAGGGCGAAGATGGTGGAACCGATGCCCGTGTCCTTGAGGCCGGCGCCCAGCACCGCAGCATAGACCTCAGGCTGCGCGGCCTTGAGGGGCGCCAGCATGCCTTCCAGCTTCGCCAGCAGGGCGGCATCGGCAGGATCTGCCAGACGGGCCTTTTCCATGGCCTGCACGTCCTTGGCGCGGCCCACATAGGCGGGATCCTTGCGCGACAGGGTGAACTCGGAAAGCTTGAGCGGGTTGGAACGAAGGGACGAAGTCTCGCCCGAGGGGATGAGCTCGTCCGTGGTGGTCACAGGGTCGGTGATGACCGAAGCCAGCGGCAGCACCAGGTTCTCCGGCAGAGGGCTCATGGACGGCCAGTCGGCGATGTTGGGACCGCGCTTGAGTTCCGCGGCGGCATCGGCCTTGCCGAAGCCGTTGTAGACGCGGCGCTGGTAGATGCCGGCATCGAAGGTGTAGGTGGTGTCCACGGCCAGCTTGTCCCAGTCCAGTTCCGTGGCCGGGGTCAGGCGGCCACCGTTGGCGGCGGTGGCGGCGATGGAACGGGCGTCCATGAGGGCCACGGCAGAGATCTGGCCGTTGCCGGGCTTGGAGCCTTCGCGGTTGGGGAAGTTGCGGGTGGAGTGGCGGATGGACAGGGCACCGTGGGCGGGCGTGTCGCCCGCACCGAAGCAGGGACCGCAGAAGGCGTTCTTGATGACCGCGCCGGCGGCCATGAGCTTGGCAGCGGCGCCGTTGCGCACCAGGGCGATGGCCTGGGGTTCGCTGGCGGGGTAGACGGAGAGCGAGAACTCGCCGCAGCCGGTGCTCCGGCCGTCCAGGATGGAGGCGGCCATACAGCAGTTTTCGAACGAACCGCCCGCGCAACCGGCGATGATGCCCTGGTCCACCCACACGCCGCCGTCATGGATCTTGGCGCGCAGCTTCAGGCCTTCACCGGCCTTGCCGAACTGCTTGCGGGCCTCTTCCTCCACGGCAGCGAACAGTTCTTCGGCATGGCGCACCACTTCGGCCACAGGATAGGCGTTGCTGGGATGGAAGGGCAGGGCCATCATGGGTTCAATGGTGGACAGGTCCACGCGGATGCAGCGGTCGAAGCAGGCGGGCTTGTCGTGACGCAGCTCGGTGTAATCGTCGGCGCGGCCGTGCATGGCCAGGTAATCGCGCACCTTGTCGTCCGTGGTCCAGATGGAGGACAGGCAGGTGGTCTCGGTGGTCATGGCGTCGATGGCGTTGCGGGTATCCTGACGCAGGGACGCGATGCCGGGGCCGACGAACTCCATGACCTTGTTCTTGACATAGCCGCTCTTGAACAGCTTGCCCACCAGCGCAATGGCCACATCGTGGGGGCCGCAGCCTGCGGGCAGAGCGCCGGTCAGGTAGA
>ENA-OWRJ01003217-OWRJ01003217.1-human-gut-metagenome-genome-assembly--contig:-NODE-3217-length-12316-cov-5.150477_pt1 | contig 12316 bp, 15 predicted proteins | sample MGYA00248269_ERZ651897 | MGnify/ENA primary metagenome ERZ651897 (study PRJEB26924, sample SAMEA4378252) | human gut metagenome | biome: human gut; feature: human-associated habitat; material: faeces...
TGGTTGGCCTTGGGGCGAATGAAGCCGCGGTAGAAATCCTGAGTCAGGGTCGATGAGCAAACCAGCAACTGGCAGGAGAGCGTGCTCATGACAGCTGCCAGAATCGCAGCCATCAGAATGCCGCCGATCCAGGGATTGAAGAGCACCTGCGAGAGCACGATGAAGACGCGCTCGTGGTTTTCCGTAACGAGCGTGGCCTGATCCGGATGCGCAGCAAAGTAGGCCGAACCAAAGAAGCCCACCGAGACGGCGCCACCAAGGCAAAAGATCATCCAGATCAGAGAAATGCGGCATGCGCGAGGAATCACCTTGATTGAGCGCGTAGCCATGAAGCGCACCAGAATATGCGGCTGTCCGAAGTAGCCTAAACCCCAGGCGATGAGACTGAGTACGCCGATAAAGGTCTGATGCGAGAGCATGTTGACCATGTTGACCGCGCCGCGGATGATGGGCAGCCCCATCCACTTGTGCTTCTTGCTGAGCGGTTCGGACTTCTTGTAGTCCACCACCATCGTCTTGTCTGGGCGGCGCACCGTGATGGCAATCGCGTCAGGCCCCTTCATCATGACGCCTTCGAGAACAGCCTGTCCGCCAATATCGACGGGCTTTTGGGATTGATTCGGCATAATAATACCTCTTTCTGCGCGTGTGCGCGAACAATGCAGTCATCAAGGCGGAAAGCAGAGAATCCGCCACTTTCCTATATTCGCGATAAAAGGGCGGGATTCCTGCAAAGAAGGCGGGAAAAGCGAAATAAAGAGGGATTGACATGGCGAAGAACTACGTGGTATCATAATGTAAGGGAATTGAAAGAAAGAGGGATAATAGTCATGAACGATTTGCAAGTTGTGGAACAAGAATTGAGCGACGCAATCATGCGCGAAATGCGGCAAGCAATGCAGACAAAGAACATTAGCCTGACGCTGCTGGCGGACATGAGCGGTGTTCCACTGGAAACGGTTGAACGGCTGGAAAGCGGCAGACTGGATGTGAAGCTGGATGAGGCAATGCGCGTGCTGGGGAAGCTGGAGCTGACGCTGAAGGTGGTGCCGCTCTAACTTACAAAAAGTGCGCAAAAAAAACCGCAAAAAATTCCGAAAATCCTCTTGACAATCTGCCGATTCTCTGCTATACTATCAAACGTTGACAGCGCTTCTTCTTAAAGCACTGACAGCAAGCAGATGGGGTTATAGCTCAGTTGGTTAGAGCGTCACGTTGACATCGTGAAGGTCGATGGTTCGAGCCCATTTAACCCCACTTTCCCCGGAAACCTTGATTCGCAAGGGCTTCCGGGTTTTTCATTGTGATGAAAATAGAAGTGTTTTTCGGGGTTCAAGGTCTGCATAATGCGTTTTCCCTACATTTTGGTCATCATGCCGATTCCTGAACCCCTTGAAATTCCTGCGTTTGACGGCACTTTTTGGTCAGCATTTCGGTCAGCTTTTGGCTTACGAAAATGAATAAACGCGTCGCTTTTTTGTTGGGTTTATTCATCCACTGATTTTTGCAGTTTTGAAACACGCGGGTTAATTTTGCTTCGCATACTTCTCGTTCAACTCGTTCAAGTATGTGCGCTGTTTCAAAATCCCCTCTTCCCGCGTCCGGGCATAGACGGTTTCAACCATTCGCGTGTCTGCGTGTCCCATCATATCCGCCACAAGTGCGCTGGACATGCCACTTTCTTTCAACTGCGTCCCGTAGGTTGTACGAAAATCGTGGTTATTGAACCGCTCAATGCGCAAAAGCCGTTTTCCCTCTTCATATCGGCGGCTGAATCGCGAATAGCACCACGGTTCTTCGCCGCCATATAGGTAACCGCTTTCCTTCTGCATCGGCTTCAAAATCTGAACCAGCGGAACAGGAAGAATGACCGGGCGAATCGAATGCGCCGTCTTTGCGTCATCCTGAACAACCGCCTTGTTGCAACCCGGATATGTCACGGTACACCGCACATAAGCCACGCCCTTCTCAAGGTCGATGTTCTCCCAGCGCAAGCCCATGATTTCCTCCCGGCGCATTCCCGTATAGGCTAAAACAGCGAAATACAGGCGGATTTCGTCATCTTCCAACAGGGGAATTTCCCGCTTCACACGGTCGATTTCCTCATCAGGAAGCGCTTTGTGATGTGTGCCGCGTTCTGCGCGAATCTTCAACAGATGATTCTTGAATGGCGTTTCGTCCACAACTTTCATTTCCACCGCCACGCTGTAAATCCGTGATACCAGTCCGCGAATACGCTCAATGGTCTTCGCGTTCAGGTTCTTTTGGTAGCCGTATTCCTGCGCTGATGCAAGTTTATTGTAAAAGTCTTGAATCACCGCAACGGTAATTTCATTCATCCGCATATCACCCAGAAACGGCATGACATACGCCTTCAGAACATACTCGTAACTTCTCCTTGTTGTCGGTTTCAAGTTCGCCATAAAAGAAGGGCGGTAGACGCTTTTTGTAAACTCCTTGAGTGTCGGGCACTCCTTCTTTTCTTGCGTCGGTTCTTCCTGCTGATACAAACGCCCGTACTTTTTGGCAAAGCTGGAAAATGCGCCGTCCACCGTGTCCCCAGTCGCGAAAACCTTCCTGCCGTCTGGCAGTGTAACCCGGAATTGTTGCTTTGAACTCATTGTGTATTGATTCCTCCGCGTCAATTCTGGTTCAAGTGCTGTTCCGTTGTCAAGGTGCTGAGACGTACTATTCGCCGCCAATATCTGCAATTCCTGCTTCAAGGGTTGAAATTCTTGTCGAAAGGCAATAGAAAAGGCTTGCGCAAGGTCGTTCACGCTGGTTGTAATGGTCTGCTCCATGTGTTCCTCCTGCCGTTGCAACTGTCATAGCTGCGGTTTTCTGCCGATGCTTGCAAGCGTGTCATACCACGTTTTGGGCGGGTCTTTCGGCAGATACTTCGCGTTCTTCTCCCAGTACATCCGTACCAGTTCCATCAGCACAGGCGTTTTCTCATAGACTATCAGCATCACGCCGTGTTCGTCCCGCTCCCAGTAAAGCGGCTGCATATTCTGGTACTTCAACCATCCTTGCAAGCCCACATCATGGACTTTGTATTTTCCCGGTTCGTGCATCCTGTTTTCCTCCTATGTTTTCAATCAGCGCTTCCTCTGCATATTTTGACCCCCGCAAGGCGTTCCAGCGTCAAAGGTGAAATAAATACCACCTTGCCCCTGAAACGCCTCACAAGGTCGATTTTCAAGGGCTTATCCCTGTGTTCCAGACAAACGCGCTTGTTCCTTCACTTTCAGCAGATTCTTTTTGAACTTTTCCTTCTGTTCGTCGGTGAACTCCCGCTTGACAGACGGGGCAATCTTCAACCACGTTGACGGCACTTTGCAGTAAAGGCAGCCGTCGTTTTCTTCGGGTCGCTTGATGGTTTCCGTTTCGTCGGGATGTTCCGCAATCAGCTTTATCATGCGCGTAATCATCCGCCGTTCGTCCGTCGATACCCACATCACCGAATCAGTGTATTCACAGCACGTTTCTATTTTCGTTCCTCCTGCTCAATCGTCTTTCTGTCGGTTTGCCGTCTCTGGCGCTCTAATGCCCCTTCCAGCCGTTCCAACAGAAGCCGTGAAAGAATCCACGTCCACCGTTGAAACGGCTGTGGAGGGGGTTGCGTTCAATGCAGGGCAGTCATATCCCGCCGCTTCATGCGGGTTATGCGTCCAGCTTCGTGCCGATAATCTCCGGATGTTCCGTCAACAGGCTTTTCAGCACGGTCACAAAAAACGAATCCTCGAAATAATCTTCGTCGTTCACGTTCTGCCCCTGTGCAATCTTCCCATGCCGCATGGTAAACAGGCTTTCCCCTTCGACATACCGCCGTTGAACCGCCTTGATGTTCGCATGAACCGTCGCTTCGTCGTGCCGCTCTGCCCATTCGACAATAGCCTTGTAGCGGTCGGCGTACTCCTGCGCGGCTTCTGCAAGTGTGTCCTGCAAGCGCTCCGTGATTCGAGTGCCCACAAGTTCCGTTGTCGTGTATTCGCTCGGCGATACCGCGCAAGCCATTTCTTCATCCATGTTGAACAGGGCTTCGCTGAACAATTCTCCGGCTTCTTCTGCAAGAACGCCGTTCTTCTCCGGCGAAAACAGCGTGTTCACAAGCGCCGCCCGCAGTTCCGAATCTGTCAATTCAAATTCCATTTCCTGACCGTTCACAATTCGCGTAATCTTCATGATTCAATTCCTCAACTTTCTATTTTTCAAACTTGTCATGAATGCGGGTTTATTCCGCATCCTCCGGCTTGCTTCCGATGATTTCCGGGTGATGGAACAGAATGTCTTCCAGCACCACCGCGAACAACTCGTCATTGCAGTCATGCGCTTGCATCGGATAACCGCCATGTGTGAAGGTGTGCGCCTTGCAGTAATACCGCCGCTTTGCTTCTTCAAATGCTGCTTGCACGTCCTTCTTGCTGTGCCGCTCTGCCCAATGCAGAATGTTCGTGTAGCGTTCGGCAATATCATCCGACAGGTGTTCATACTCGCAATTCAAAGTGTCCTGCATCTGCTTCCCCAGATACTGCAACACAAGGTCAGACGGCTTTCGTGTTCCTTCGCAGTCCAGCACGGAAGAAATATCCTGCTTGCACCGCCCCGCGAAAATTCCGTCTCCTCTGCCGAACAATCCGTTCGCAGGATAATCCGCGAATCTGTCCGTGTCAAAAAACACATCCATGAACACGCTCATAGCTTCCTCGTTCGTCAGGGTCAGTTCCAGCTTCTTACCGTCGATGTTACGAATGATTTTCATGATTCAAACCTCTACTTTCATCATTAACAATTTTTAATTTTATGGTAGATTCCACAAGCAGGAAAATAAATCTTCCCGCCGTCTCGCAGGACAAGCAAGAGTTCCCGAATCCGTATTTTCTTGCAAGCCTTCCAGCCGTCCGCTGTCATGTATTGCTGAATGACGCAACTGTGCATTTTCTGCCGCTTCCCAATCTTTGGGCGGTCGTAAGAATGGCAGAAATAACGTTTGTTGGCATCGGAGTCGATAATCCAGACTTTGGGCGTTGTCCACTTCATCGGCTCACGCTTCCAGAACGCAGGCTTGATTTTCTCCACCTTCGCCCGCTCTGGCATAGAACGCCGCCGTAGACTGAAACAGGCTTCGGGTGGTAGCATCGCCATTGCCGCCACACGCTGCCAATCAATGCGGATTTCTTCGGGCGTGTACAGAATGAATCCGACATCAACCAGTTCTTTCCGTGCCTTACAGATTGAACTTTCATTCATGCCTGTTTCGTCATGAATGGTTTTCAAGGCAGGTCGAAAGCCGTCGGGACAATCTGCATAGAAGGTCAGCAGCTTTGTTGCACGGTCGGGCAGTCGTACAACCTTCGCGGCTTGTCGAACCGTTTGGGCATGGTTTTCGTCCCGCCGTCCAATGTGATGAATAGCGGGTGGGTGGCGGTAGTTCCTTCCAGTGTTTGGCATGGATTTTCCTCCGTTTCAAGATTTATGAAATTGTTGTACCTTGCTTGCGTGGGTACATATCTTATAGGTGCACTTTTCTCATCAGAGTTCCGCTTGAATCAAAATCTTTTTGGACTTTTTTCAGAAGTCATAGGCTTTATTCACGGTATGTTCCCAGTCTGTAAAAATAAGGCTCTCACCGATGCACTATAACTGCAATAAAATTTTACAACAATAAAAATCATCGAAAAAATTATAAAGAAAAATAGGATTCACAAGAAATCGGCTTGCGCGGTAGAAGTCGGGATTTCTCTTTCAGCCGTCGCAAAGAAAAGAAAGTAACAAAGAAAAGAAAGATAGAGATTATCTTATAAGCTATATCTTTATTATATTATAGGGGGGTGGGTCAGGCAATTTCTTCCAAATACATGGACAAAAAAAAGAGGGAACAGCATCACGCCATTCCCTCCATCTTCCAACTTCTGTATCACCAATTCACGGTTTCCTTCGTGCTTGAATCGTCAGCACACCGCCTTTTTGTTTGACGGTCAGACTGTCCCGAATCCAACTCACAACTTCATATTCCCCCGGATTCCCTTCCAGCGTCAGAATATCACCCGTTTTAATTTCATCCGTCCAGTGATTGCCTTGCAGCTTGACCTCTATCACGTCCGCAAAGTATGCGCCCGCCTGATTCTTCGCGTCTGCCATCGTGCCGCTGAATGTCAGCACGGCAGGGAAATTATCAATCAGCGGGTGGAGGCGTTCGCCTGTGTCCTCCACCGCAAAGCCGAATTTGTCCGTCTGCGGGTTGACTTTGCGGCTTACCTTCACAAAATGCAAACACGGGGTTGCATGTGTCATGAAACAGTTCGGGGCTTCCTGCACGTCATCCGCAATCAGGTAGAACCGCCCTTCAACGTACAGAAGATTCCCCCGGTAGATTTCATCTTTGAGTGACGTTCGCAGCACCGGCTTCATTCCCGCGTTCTTTGCGTACAGCACACAGCGGGTTTCGGCGCTGTAACCGTGAATAGCGTCCTATCCGTTCCCGTAGTCGGGGATGATACTGCAATCGTGATTCTGTCCCGGTATGTTCGCCTGAATCATGCGGTCAAAATCATTCCGCATTCTGAAAAACAAGTTATCCATGTCTCTCCCTCCTCAACATTTCGACAGTTCCGCCAACAGCTTGATTCGCTTCCAGTTGACAACAATCAGATTCAAACGACGGTTGCGCAAAATCAGCCGTTTCAGCAGCAGCGCGTTCTTGTAGGTCTGGCTTCCTGTCAACGTCAGGCTTGTTTCGCTCTGCAATGCGGAAGCCGTGATTTCCGCGCCCTCGTTCATGCCCGCATAGAACAGAAGAAGCTCCTGCGCCTTTTCGCCCAGTGTGACCTCTGTCAATGCTGCATCCAGCACCGCCCAATAATCAGACGGTCGCTCATTCTAATGTGTTATCCTTGCCATGAAAAAACCTCCTTTGTTCAATTATCAGGAATAGAATAACCCTCACATTATTCATATTATAAAATTAAAATGTGTTTTCAAAGACAAATTCACAGCAATAAAACAATTCTGCTATTATTATGCAAGATAATGAACCAACAGTTTAGAAATGACAAGGGACTTCTTTGTAGCTTCCTGAACTATTCTTGATTGACAATAAAATAACAAATGCTATCATTCGCAAATACTCATGCCTTGTATACATAGGATTTTTGACCGATAGGTGGAAATATGACAGGTATAGCACTTTCACAGCGCTTTTTCTCCCGGAAACGTAAATGGGCAAGCACCCGGCAGCTTGCTTGACACAATCAGACGGTACACATCGCCTTCGGGGATGTATAACATGGTCTGAATTCCGCCCTTATTAAGGGCGTCGCGAATTGCGACACCCTTTTTTAGAGTTCCGTTCTTACAATATTTCCCAAGAGCGTCGCGCGTATTGCTGTATCCCAGCGCTCTCGCTACATCCGAACCGCAGAACAGAACCTTGTCATCCTCAACGATGGTTCGCACGTTCCCGAACTCCGGGTTCGCTGACGATGGTCATGTTCGGATTCCCGCGAATACCCTCATTTGAAATGAGGGCGGCTTTCTCGTCGTCTAAATGATGAGTAAAAATCAACAAATTCAAGTTGTCTAAAATCACTGGCATTTCCCCATGTTTGCAAACGCTCTGAGGCGTTCCAGCTTCGGGGGTGGAAATATACCAGAAATGGGCTGGAAGCGCTCACAGGCTCAAAAACTCTGCGTTATCTGCGCATTTTCAGACAAACGCACTTGCTGATTTCTTTCTGCCGTTTCAAACGCCCACTGATTTCCTTCCATCGGCGAACCAATTTTTGTATCACTTCTGTTTCTCCTGCACACAAAAAAAGAGGGCTTCATGCTTGCCCTCTCTCTGCCTTGACCAGCTTGTAAAACGTCGTGCGGGTCATTCCTGCTTGCTTGATGGCTTCGGTTGCGGTAATCTTGCCGTCCCTCCACAGCTTCACCGCATCATGAAACGCCTGATTCGCAACGGCTTTCGGTCTGCCAACGCGCTTTTCATCCAGCGCTTTCTTGTAGCCGTATTCCCGCCGTTCTGCATTGATTTCGCGTTCATATGCGCTGATGGCTCCCAGCACCGACACAATTAGCTTACCTGTTGCGCCCGTCGTGTCAATGTTCTCTTTCAGCGATACAAACGTTACGCCCTTTTCTGCGAAATAATCCAGCGTGTTCAGCAGGTCGGGCAAACTGCGGCTAACGCGGCTGAAACTCTCGAAATAAACCGTGTCACCTTCGCGCACATAGTCAAGCATTGCCTGAAACTGCGGTCGGTCTGTATTCTTGCCGCTTGCCTTGTCCGTGAATACCTTGTCAAGGTCGGTCGGCATTGCGTATTCCTGCCGCTGCGTGTTTTGGTGTACTGTGCTGACGCGAACATAACCGATTCTTGCCATCGCTCTTTCCTCCGTCGCTGTTTATTTGGGAACGATGCTATTATAACTCAGATATTCGCAAATGTCAACATTATTTTGCGAATATTCTCAAATTGTTCAGCAAAGATTTACGGATACAAAAATCCGGCTGTTTCGGACTGTTCGTAATTCCATGGATAGTGCGACATAGCAAACAGAAAAGACGGCAGAACAATTCCCGCCGCCTTACATCCTTCATTATTCCGCCCGCATCTGCGTCATCAGGTAGCGCCTGATTCGCTGCTGCATCCGACAACATGCGGACTTGGACATGCCCAGCATTTTCGCTGCTTCGATACAATTCCGTCCGTCCAGCCTGCAACGCACAAACGCCTGTTCCTTGTCGTTCATCCCTGCAAGAATCGCCCACAGTTCCATCTCCTGCGCGCTTTCATCCTCCGGCTGATTCTTCTCCCACAGTACAAGCGCATCGCCGCCGCAGCATGAAAACTGCCCAACGTTCTTTCTGAATTTCCGTCGCGAAATACGAATCGGGTAGGCATGAACCGCAGCTGTGTAGAGTGCATCAATAATGCAAATGTACGCCCTGCGCTCCAAGCCCGCCGTATTTTCCTGCTTGCGGTAGGCTATCAGAAGGGCAATTCGCGCTTCTTGCATCAGGTCATCCCGCATCTTCCCACGCTGTTCGGGATAGCGCGCAATGAAGCGGCTGACAATGCTGCTCAAATAGGTTTCATGCTGCTGAATGTATTCGGATTCTGCCATGGTGAATATTCTCCTTCGAGAAGTAGTCACTTTGACACAGCACAGCAATGAACCGTCTTTTATTTATTATGAACTAAATTTTCATCAAAAGTATGTGATGTTTGCATAACAATTGACATTTGGGGCGCTTGACATCGTGAAGGTCGATGGTTCGAGCCAATTTAACCCCACTTTCCCCGGAAGCCTTGATTTGCAAGGGCTTCCGGGTTTTTCATTGTGATGAAAATAGAAGTGTTTTTCGGGGCAAAAATGCGTTTTTGCCGATTTCCCTACTTTTTCCCCTACTTCAGTGAACTAAAGCAGACGTAAAAGGTAAATTCCGGGGGAACTAAGAAACAAAAGGGGATGCGCTGAAAGCTATATTTGGACATGCAGAAAAACTCGCCGCCAGATCCTTCGTCTGGCGGCGAACCTCCCTTACTCCTGCGCACTTTCCTGCATGACCTGCTCCACAAAGCGCATGTCAATCAGCTCATCCACGTCGTACGTCCCGTCGAAAATGCCGGAGGAAATCACAACTTTCATCAACGTATCCACCGCTTGACGCGAAATGATGCCGTCCGCGCTCCAAAGGTTGTCAGCGTATGCACGCTCCAGCGCAGCTTGCCGCCCGGCTTCCGTCAGCGTCGGAAATTCCAGTTCCAGCACACGCGCCGCCAGTTCGTGGTCATCCTGCACCGCCTTGAGCGCCTTCATCATCGCCCGCACGAACCGCAGGCACGTCTCCGGCTGCTGCTCCATCGTCGAGCGCTTCACGCCGATGACCGAATAGGCGTAGTCCCCCAAATCGGGGAAGGCGACGAACGGCTCCTCGAAGATGCCCGCCGTAACGCCCTCGGAAATCTGCGGTTCGCCGCCGTTGCCAATGTCGCCCTGCCCGTATTGCAGCATAGCGGTTACGGTCGCGGCGTCGGCATTTTCCAGCAAGGTAACGTCCGTGTCCGGGTCAAGTCCGACGCGCTTGACGAGGTAGCGCGTCAGCACGTTCGGCGAACCGCCGTAACGCCCTGCAATGATGATTTTGCCGCGGAGGAAATCTGCCATATCCTCGTCGCTGTCGGATGCGGGGGAGAGCCCCGCGCGCGCGAACAGGTAGACGTTGGCGCGGTTGACGCAGTTGACGATGGCGACGATGGGATCAGCATTGCCTTGATTGGCAAAATTGTTGCTGTCTACGCCGCCGATGACCGCAAATGCGTCGCCGGAGACGACCGCAGTCACATGCGCGCCGCCCGTCGCCTGCACGACCATCACGTCCAGCCCCTCATCCGCAAAATAGCCCTCGTGAATCGCGACATACAGGGGAAGATAGCCGATGAGGTGCACCGGCTCGGCGACGACGAGCTTCTGCGGCGCGTCCTCCGCCAGCGCAAGGCAGGGGAGCAGCGCTAATACCATCAGGAAGCAGAGCAATCGGGTTTTCATGGAAATTCCCCCTTCTTATTCGGATACTGTGCCGCGCCAGTGCCGCATCAGCACCTTTTCCAGCAGGACGACCGATGCGTACATCAGCACGGACAGGATGGACAGCACCGTCACGCCGACCCACACCAGCTTCAGATCAAACGTCGTGCCGGCATAAACAATCATACGCCCCAGCCCGCGGTCTGATGCAATAAACTCGCCGACAATCGACCCCGCCATCGCCAGCGCGATGTTGACCCGCAGGCCGGTGATGATGCTCGGCATGGCGGACGGCACAATCAGGCGGGTGAAAATCTGCATCCGCCGCGCGCCGAGGGAGACCATCAGCGTTTCCAGCGCCGGATCAGCCGTTCGGACGCCGCTGTATGCGGACATGGCGGCGACGACGACGGTCATCAGGAACGCCAGAATCACCTTTGACAGGAAGCCGATGCCGAACCAGATGACCAGCACGGGCGCGAGCGCGAGTTTCGGCAGTGCGTTCAGCACAATCAACCACGGTTCGGCGACCTGCGCCACGGGGTGCGAGAACCAGAACAGCAGCCCGACGATCGACCCGATGACCGTTCCCAGCACGAAGCCGAGGAGCGTTGATGCGCCCGTATAGGCAATGTCGCGCCAGAGCGTGCCGCCCTGCCACTTAATGACGGCGGTTCGGGCGATTTCCAAAGGGCTGGAAAAGAAAAACGGGTCAATCCACTTGAGCCGCGCGCCGATTTCCCAGAGAACGAGCAGCAGAATCAGCAGCCCCCAGCGCCAGACGTTGATGGCGAATGGACGCTTCTTGCCCTCACGCATCGGCAGTCACCTCCTTGTCCAGCAGTGTCAGAATTTCGCCCTTGACGCGGATGAACTCCGGCTGCGAAAGCGCTCGCATCGTACGCGGCCGCGGCGCATCCAGCGTGTACTGCCGCAGGATTCGCCCCGGCGCAGTGCCCATGACCAGAATCGCGTCCGACAACAGCAGCGCCTCATCCACGTCGTGCGTGACAAAGAGAATCGTCAGGCGCTTCTTCGTTGCGATTTCGGTCAGCAGGGCTTGCAGGTGCAGCCGGGTGATGGCGTCGAGCGCACCGAACGGCTCATCAAGCAGCAGAAGCGGTTTGCCTGTCTGCAGCGTCCGCACAAGCGCCGCACGCTGCCGCTGTCCGCCGGAGCATTCGTCTGGGCGGCGATTCAGCAGGTCGCGCAGCCCACACGCAGCAATGTCGCTGACGGCGGATTTCAGCGCGGCTTGCCGCCGTGTGCCATGAAGTGTTTTGGGGAGGACGATGTTATCCGCAATCGTCCGCCACGGCAGGAGCAAATCTTTTTGCAGCATGTAGCCGGTCAGACCGGGGCGCAGGAGCATGGATTCGCCTTGCAGCCGGATTTCGCCGCAATCCGGCTGCATCAGCCCGGCGATGAGGTTGAAGAGGGTGGATTTTCCGCAGCCGCTGGGCCCCAAGATGGAGAGAAACTGCCCCTTCTGCAAGGAAAAAGAGACATCCTGAATGGCGGCGACGGTGGATTCATTGGTGGAGAAGTGTTTGGTGAGGTGTGCGACCTCGAAATAAGGTGTAGGCATGGCGTCACTCCCTTTCTTGCAGGGGGGAAATGCCCCTGCCCTCCAATGGTAGAATATGTGGAGGAGGGAAAAGGGGAAGGGCGGGGAAAAGAAAAATTTGCGGGAGGGGGAGTATGGAGAAGCGACCAAGCCGGGCAGCCCAAAAAGGGTCAAGGGACAATGTCCCTTGCAGGGTCAAGGGGCGGCGCCCCTTGTG
>ENA-OWRJ01003218-OWRJ01003218.1-human-gut-metagenome-genome-assembly--contig:-NODE-3218-length-12304-cov-4.573516_pt1 | contig 12304 bp, 7 predicted proteins | sample MGYA00248269_ERZ651897 | MGnify/ENA primary metagenome ERZ651897 (study PRJEB26924, sample SAMEA4378252) | human gut metagenome | biome: human gut; feature: human-associated habitat; material: faeces...
CTCGTACCTCGTTCCAGTAACGGATTTTGCCGATGCTTCGCATTCCAAATCGGCACAATCTGCCGCCACCACTGTATCATACGGCATTTTCTATCCAGAATTCGTATTAAAGCATTTTATCGATCATCGCATGTACTGCTTTTGAAAGATCCGCTGATTTCTGATCTGCATCCGCAAGAGATGTTCCTTTTACACCCAGATAAAACTTCACTTTTGGCTCTGTACCGGATGGTCTTACACATACCCATGCACCATCTGTCATCTCATAGTAAAGAACATTCGAAGCCGGCAGTCCGGTCGGTGTTACCTTGCCTGTTGCAAGATCTGTAACCGTGTCTTTCTTGTAATCACGGATTGCAGTTACTTTATAAGCGCCGATCTCCTGTGGTGCCTGATCACGCAGCGTATTCATGATCTCCTGGATCTTTGCAAGTCCCTCGATACCCTTTAAGGTGATAGATGTCACATCATCTTTGTAATAGCCGTATCTCTCATACATTGCAAGCATTGCATCCCACAGTGTCATATTCTTTGTCTTATAGTAAGCAGCTGCTTCGCAGAGTGTCATGGATGCAACGATCGCATCTTTATCTCTCGCATAGGTTCCTGTCAGACAGCCGTAGCTCTCTTCCATACCAAACAGATAGGTTCCTTTTCCAGTCTTCTCGAACTCTAAGATCTTCTGTCCGATAAACTTAAATCCGGTCAGTACCTCTACCAGCTCGATTCCGTAATAGTCAGCGATCGCATCTGCCATATTCGTAGAAACAATGGAACGGATAAATGCACCGTCAGCCGGCAGGCTTCCATCGCGCTCCTTACGCTGTCCAATCACATAATCACCGATCAGGCAGCCGGACATATTACCGGTTAAGCTGTGATATTCCCCTGTTTTGCTGTCCTTTACATACACGCCGAGACGGTCTGCATCCGGGTCTGTTGCAAGGATCAGGTCTGCATCGACTTTTTTGCCGAGGGCAAGTCCAAGTTCAAATGCCTCTGCTGCTTCCGGGTTCGGGTAGCTTACGGTTGGGAAGTCTCCATCCGGCAGCTCCTGCTCCGGAACAACGTATACATTTTTAAAACCAAGTTCTTTTAATACGCGGCGTACCGGAATATTTCCGGTTCCATGTAACGGTGTGTATACGATCTTTAACTCTCCGCCCACTTTATCAATGCAGTCCTGATGCAGCACCAGTTTCTTTAACTCTGCAATATACGGATCGTCGATATCTGCGCCGATCACCTGATAGAGACCTGCTGCCTTTGCCTCATCAAGCGGCATGGTCTTTACCGCTGCGTAATCAGTTACTTTTTTTACTTCATCCATGATTCCGGTATCATGTGGAGGTGTAATCTGTGCACCATCCTCCCAGTATACTTTATATCCATTGTATTCCGGCGGATTGTGGCTTGCGGTCACATTGATTCCGGCGATACATCCTAATTTACGCACTGCATAGGAAAGTTCCGGTGTCGGTCTTAAAGATTCAAATACATACGCTTTGATTCCGTTTGCTGCCAGACAGAGTGCCGCTTCATCTGCAAACTCCGGTGACATATGACGGGAATCATAGGCAATGGCAACACCGCGTTTCTGTCCGTTTACCCTGCTGATATAATTGGCAAGTCCCTGTGTAGCCTTGCGCACGGTATAAATGTTCATGCGGTTGGTTCCGGCTCCGATCACACCACGAAGTCCGGCTGTACCAAATTCCAGATCCATATAAAAACGGTCTTCGATCTCTTTTTCATTTCCCTCAATACTTTTCAGCTCATTTCTGGTATCCTCGTCAAAATAAGGATTGTTCAGCCAGCTCTCATAATTTTCTTTGTATCCCATTTTTCTTTCCTCCCATACTTACTTATGATTCTATTTTTATATTAGCGATAACGAACCTTTTTTTCAAGTACTATTCCATGCTAAATTTGTACAATTCTGTCCTTTTTAGTTGCTGTTACCGGATAATGTTGACAGAAGCTCTGACAATGTAGATAAATAGTCCGCACTGCTGCCTGTTGATGTTCCATCTCCGGTACTGTTTCCTGTATAAAGATCCGAAGATGTACCAGTGCCGGTTCCGCTTCCTGCTGCCGTGCCGGTCGATGTGTCAGTACCGCTTCCTGCAGTTGTTCCGGCTACTGTTCCGGTACTGCTTCCCGATGTTGTTCCACCGCTTTCGCCGGCCGTATGACTTCCTGCAAGACTTCCTGCAAGGCTTCCTGCCGCTCCCTCTGCCGAACTGTCCGCTTCATTTGCTGTTTCCGCAGTATTTTCTGTTTCCGTTTCCTCCGTGGTGCTGTCTGTTCCGGTGCCGTCACCCGACATTCCGACTACGATCGTTGCCTCCTCAGAATTAACAAATAATTTCTTATTAAAGGTATCGTACCCTGGCGCCGTGACCGTAAGACTGTGCACTCCATACTGGATTGGAACCGCCTCTTCCGTATCAACAACCTTTCCATCGATCTGAATGAGCGCATCCTCCACATCCACGGCAAATAAAATATTTCCAAACTTCGGTCCCGCGCCCTTTAAGGTATTAAGATCAAGTGTCTCTGTTCTTCCACTCTCGATCGTAAGCTCCGTACTGCCGCCGTACCCATTATTTGCCACCGTCACAGTATAGGTGCCTGCCGGCAGCTCCATTGTCATATCTTTGGTCACTTCCGCAAAAATTTTGCTTCCGATCTGGATAAAGCTTCCCTCAAAAAGATCCGTATTGGTCAGAGCAAGCTCTCCATGTCCGGTCGTAACCACAATGGAAATCAGTTTTTTTCCTATACCGGTCACACGCAGTGTATCTAAATCAGTCAGATCAGACAACTGTTTTCTCAGGTCATCCTCACAGATATAAAGATCTGCATCATAGGAATACCGCTCATCTCCAATCTTAAAAATACCACGGTCCATATCCACCGAATAACGCGATACATCCGGATATTCCCAGACGGCATCTGAAATCTGCACCTGTGTGACTTTTCCCTGGTCATCTTTTTCTCCCACCGTGATCACTCTGCCCGGCTCAAAATAAGACACTGCAGTGCGGTTTCCGTATTTATCGAGAAACCTGGTCGCAAGTGTGTAATAATACACATACTCTTTCCCGGATGCAATCTGCTCTAACGTCAGGCATTCCTCCTGCATATCATTTGTTTTGATCAGAAACTGGTCACTTCCGATCACAGCTTCATTTTTCTCAGTCATCTCCGCCGACTCATCTGCATCATCCGACGTTTCTTCCGTTTTTGCATCTTTCTCCTGATCCGGATAATAATAGCGTCCTGTCACGACCGTATTTTTCTTCCCACATCCGCCAAGCAGCATGACCATTGCTGTAAGCAGTAATATGATCTGATATTTTATCTTCATGTATTCTCCTGTCTCCTACTGTAGCTTTGAACAATTTTTTACTCACCTGATTATACCGCAAACTGTCTATACGGTAAAGTGAAAGAGTATCTGTAAAAACTGCTCCCTTGCGTCCTCCTGTGCAACGACTTTTTCCAGTTTTTCTATATTTCTTCCCGACAGCCACGCCTTGTGTGAATTATAATAACGGTTGGCGATCTTCCAGAATTTTTCCGGGTATGCAAGATACACATACAGATATTTCAGTTCCTCCGGCGACAGTTTTCTGACCCGGTCATATCCGCGGATCAGATCCATGCCAAGCCCGGCATTCCAGTTATTTTTTTCCATCATTTTCCGGATAAAGTTGGCAAGATCCCCGACGCTCTCCTGATACAGGAAATTTTCAAAATGGACAACCGCGATCCCTTCCCGTGAAAAAATGACATTGTGCTGGTTATAGTCCCCATGGCAGAATCCGATCAGCTGTTCCTGGATTCCCAGATCTTTTAAAATATCCGTCGTCTCCTGTGCTTTTTTCACATACTCCGGATACCAGACCGCAAACATCATCTCAAAATCATTCTTTTTCTTTTTTGCACGGATATAATTTCTGACTTTGTTCAATTCCCGGTTTCTTTTTTCATAGAGAAGAAGCAGATTATTCTGCCCTGACTTTAAAAACTCCGGCACACTGCCCTCATAATTCTGCGCAGACTGGTGAAGCAATGCAAGTTCTCTTACTGCAGAAAGCATATCCGCCCTGTTTTTCGTGTCACATTCCGCCCCCGGAAATGCCTGATATAATATGTATTTTGTTTCCTCCTCGTTCACGGAAAACGGCTCACCCTCTTTTGTCCGCATTACCGTCTCCACCGTTCTTCCCTGTCCACTCAGATGATCCAGCATATCCGCTAAAAACCCGGCCCGCTCCTTTGATCCTCTGTATTCCCGCAAAATTTTCGGTCCCTGCTCTGTATCACACTGATAGCTGTCCCGTCCTCTTGAGATGGACTTTACTTCCAGTTCGTATTGTTCTAATATCTGTTCCGGTCGATTATACAAAAAAACGCCCCCCATATGATTGATTACGGTCTTACCCCGTGTCTCTTCATCATATGAGAGGGTTTGTTTATTCATGACTACAGATTCGCTCTAACAGCAGTTCCCTGTTATTCAGTTCTGGATCATCAAGCACCAGTTCTAAAAGACTTTTTAATGTCTCCCCGATCTCTTTTCCGGGTTTCATCCCGGCAGCGATCAGATCACTTCCATTTACAGCTAAATCCCGTATTGTAAGACACTGATTCTTCTCTAAAATTTCCCGGTATAACGCCTCATAGCCATCTACATAAGAGAGTTTTTCTTCTCTCTGGTATTCACTCTGTGCCAGAATATCCGCACGTTTCACTGCAAATAATGCAGGATACTGTTCCACTCCGATCCTGCTTACCGCCCTTCTTACGTTTTTCTCGGAAAGCGGCGGATTGTCATCATGCCAGCACACCAGCCGGCACACCTTATCGGTCGTGTCATTGTCAAACTTTAACCGGCGGAGGATCTTCTTTGCCATCTCACTGCCTTCTTTGGGATGTCCGTAAAAATGGTCATTGCCGGAAGCATCCGTGGTTCTGCACACAGGTTTTGCCACATCATGTAACAGCATGGTAAGGCGCAGTACCTTATCTCCCACAATATGTTCCAGCGCTGCCACCGTGTGCTCCCCGACCGAATAACAATGATGCTTTGTATTCTGCGGTGTCGCCATCATACGGTCAAACTCCGGCAGAAACACTGCCGTAAGTCCTGTTTCCCATGCAGTCCTGATTTCTCCCGGATGTGCGGATGTAATTAATTTTACCAGTTCAGTCTGTATCCGCTCCGCACTGATTTTTGCAATATCGGGCGCAAGTTTTACCATCGCTTCTTTTGTCTCTGCCTCGATGTCGAACCCAAGCTGCGCCGCAAAACGCACGGCGCGAAGCATCCGCAGTGCATCCTCGGAAAAACGTTCCATGGCACATCCCACACAGCGGATCACGCCGCGCTCTAAATCACCCACACCGTCAAACGCGTCGATCAGGCCGTTTTTGTCATTGTACGCCATGGCGTTGATCGTGAAATCACGCCTTTTTAAATCCTCTAACAGACTCGCGGTAAACTGTACATTTTTCGGATGTCTCGCATCCTCATATTCCCCGTCGATCCGGTAGGTCGTCACCTCAAATCCCTCATGTTCCACCATCACAGTCACGGTTCCGTGCTGGATTCCGGTGTCAATGGTATGAATGTTCTTTTCGGCAAATATTTCTTTGACCTGCTCCGGTTTTGCCTGCGTCGTGATGTCCCAGTCGCCCGGTGTGCGGTGTAACATGGTATCGCGCACACATCCGCCGACTGCATACGACTCATACCCGTGTGTTTCCAATGTTTCTATGATAAATTTTACTTTTTCCGGCAAAACGATTTTCATATACGGTAAGTTCCCTTTTTCGTTGTCTTGATCGAATAGAGCAGATCATCCGCCCTCTTGATCATCTGGTTGATTTCTTCCTCGCCATGAATGTCTTCTGCCAACACGATTCCAATGGAGCAGGAAATGCGCTGCTCTTTCCGGATGGAAATCTGTTTTTTCAGTTTCTCAGAAATCGCTTTTTCAAAACCGTCCGCCTGATCGATCTTCTGATAGATCTGCTTTGCCGTTTCCTTCAGCCTTTCTTTATCCGCGGTGAAAAATACAATAATGTATTCATCTCCACCATAGCGGCAGACAAATCCCTGTTTTTCACACAGACCGGAAAAAATATCTGCCATTTCCTTTAAAACCAGGTCGCCGACATCATGACCGTAAGTATCATTATAATGCTTAAAATTATCGAGATCAATAAACATCAGACCCAGTTCCGGTTTCCGTTTTCCACCCGAAAATTCATCTATCAGATCTTTGATCCTACGGTAAAAACCTTCCCTGTTGTAAATTCCGGTGAGCTGGTCAGTGACTGCTGCGAGGTAAAGTTTATTGTTCATCTCGTATATTTTATCATATGCGTCCAGACGGTTCAAAGAATATTTTACCTCGCGGAATAAAAGCTGATACATATTTAAATCATCTTCATCGAGCATATACCGGTTTACGGAAGAATGCCAGTTATCCTTCATCCTCACATAGGTGATCAGAAAACTTTCGAGTTTTGCATTGTTAAAATACGGCACCGCCACCAAAGAGCACACGTCATCCTCACCAAACAATGCCGTGATATCCTGGTGTTCGTTATAGTTGCTGCTGATCTTTGAGATCGCGTAGCCTCCCGGATTCCGCTTTAAAGATGCGATGATCCTGCCCGTCCGCTCCTCGTTTAAATCGATCCCGGTATTATTGTATAATACCTGCGTCTGTCTCTCCATACAGCGCGCATACACCGCACAGTCCACATTAAAGTGATTTAAAAATGTTTTCATGACCGCATCGATCATTTCCTCTGCACAGACCCCGGTCACATCAATCAATTTCTGCCAGGTCGAAATAAAATCCAGCTGGTGTTTCTTGCTCTTATAGGCTAATACCATGCTCTCCTGCCAGAGCAGTACGTCTAATTCCTGTTCGGAAACATCCTGCTGCCCGTCCGCCTCATCCACCGGCGGCAGTGTATCCATCATTTTTTTCGCCAGTTTTCCATAGGTACTGAAATGCTGCCTTTCGTATTCTTCTAACGTTTTTTTCTGCTTCTCATAACCTTTCTGATTTTCGAGACATTTGAAACATTCCATCCGCTTTTGCTGGAAAAGTGCATAGCTGAAAAACTGATTCCCCTCGGATCGGCTCAGATAATCCTCCGCTTTCTCATAATCTGCGTCTGCCTTTTTATAATCTCCATCGTGTACAGCAAGAAGTCCGCGTGAGAATGTATACAAAAACATGTCATCATCGACCTTTGCATAATCGTGGACTGTTCCAAACCCATCCCCCATCTTTTCTTTTTCTATAACGTAATTTAAAAACTGCCTGCAGTTGTTTAAATAACGTTCACAGTTAAACCGGTTACCCTCTAAGATCGACACAAGAGCGAGCAGTCCATATAATTTGGACAGATTGCAGACTCTTAAGCTGTTTAAATGCAGACGCTCCACCGCTTTCATGCACTGTGTCAGATAAAACTCCGCCTTTTCATATTGTCCACACATAATGCAGTTTAAAGACATGTTATACTGCACTTCCGCAATATCTTCCGGTTCCCTCAGATGATAAAACAGACGGATTGCATGCCTGTAATAAGCCATCGCGCGCTCATTTTCACCGATCGCACATAAGTTATATGCAATCCCCGAATAAATACGCCCTGCCTGGATTGATCTTTTATCTTTCAGTGCCTCATAAGTCCTCACCGAATAAAGCAGAGATATCTCATACATACCGTTTGTCGATGACAGCATAATATTTTTCTGGTATGCCATATTGATCAGATACTCATTTCCAAGTTTTTTTGCTATGCGGATTCCCCTGCTGAAATAAATCAGAAGCTCCTCGGACTGGTTTGCTTTTTTCACGATCTCCGGCTTGTTATCGTACGCATAAATATATACATGTGCCAGGTGATTGCGATAGTTGTAACGGATCAGATTCTGGATCAGGCTTTCCTTTATCTTTACATCCTGTGCACAGAAAAAGATGTTATACCAGCCGGACATCTGGATCTTTGCCTCCAACAGTTCGGATAAAAACATCCGGTAATCATCGGACATTTTCCCGGCGATGCGGTATGTTTCTCCTGCCATCTCCAAAGCCTCTTTTAATTTTCCCTGGTACATATATGCGGTCGCGATCAGATAATCCTGCTCATATGCACACTCCTCTTCCTTTCCGGCAAGATGGATTTTTTCCAGATCCTCGCAGATTTCAAGCGCTTTTGGAATATCCTGTCTTAAAATCGATACTTTGACAAATAAGAGCCACATGCGAAAACGCGCGGCATCATCCACTAAAAGATTATCAAATTTTATCTTTCGCTCAATGGTTTCTAAATAATATGCCGCCTGGTCAAAATCAAGAAATTCGACCATATTCTGCAGTTTCCGGTACACTTTTTCACTTCCATAGTCAACGTATTTTTCGTCATCTATGGTTTCTTCTTTTTTTCTGCCGGAATTTCCGATATGATAAATCTTACTGCCATCATCTAATGTCTCATACAGCATTTCCCAGTCCGGCACCAGAAATTCCGGCATTGCCTGGATATCACTCACGCCAAGCACAAGACCGATATTGCAGTTTTCACATTTCAAAAAGCGCGCCGTAAGCTGCATGGTACTTTTAGAAGCCAGCTGAAAACGGTTCAAAACAAACAGAACCGGATGCCTGTCAGCAATGGCACACAGCATGCGCTCAAGTGCCGCCAACATGCGTTCCTGCTCATATGCCACCTCATCAAGCAAAATGATCTCCTCCCGCCCTGTATTATCCTGATTAAAATAACCAAGCAAAACCGGCCGGTGCAGATAATACACATCGCACGTTTCCATAAATTCTTCAAACGTTCCCGTCATATACCGCCTGAACCCATCACAGATCATGGTAAGATACGGCTCATACGCACAGGTAATCTCCCCCGTTTCAAATTCATGTACCTGTACGAAAATGTCTTCATTTTTCTCAAGCTGCTTTGTATCATTTAAGTTTTCTACGGAAAATTGTCCACTGTATCTGACTAAAAGATGGTTCTTTTCCACAGTTCCCAAACCGGCTGCTACCTGTTCTATCGCACCATCATAATATTTTTCTATCATCTTCTCCTGCCCCCTGGAAAAATAATATTTTGTGTTACATGTACTTTTTCTGTCCTGTAATTCATCGTAGAAACGCTACCGGAATCGTTTTCATATTATGTAAAAAGGAAACAGAACCTTGTGATCCGTGAAACCTGGCTGTGTTCCCCGGATCATTTTCCAGTTCTGTTTTCATTCAAAGTAATCCATCTGTTTTCAAACAGACTATTAATTATCTTAGTATGCTTTACCCCAATATACTAATTTGTGTGCCGGCTTTCCACAGCATACACAGACATCTGAAATGTGCTCCTGATCGTTAAACGGCATACAGCGTGAGGTCACTGCAAGGTCTTCTTTAATCTTGTCCTCGCAAGCCTGATCCCCACACCACATTGCACGGATAAAGCCCGGTTTCTCATTTGCAATCGTGGTAAATTCTTCGTAATTATGTGCATCCCAGATATGTGCATCTCTGTGTGCTTTTGCACGCGCAAACATATCTTTCTGAATCTGCTCTAACAACTCTGGCAGTTTTGCTTCAAGTTCGTCTAATGCGATCTCAATCTTCTCTCTGGTATCACGGCGTACTGCCACACATTTGCCTGCTGCGATATCCTTTGGTCCAAGTTCGATACGAACCGGGATACCTCTCATTTCCTGCTCAGAGAACTTCCATCCCGGGCTCTTGTCGGAATCATCAAGTTTTGCACGGCAGACTTTTCCGATGCGTTCACAGACTTCTTTTGCAGTGTCAAGCACACCGTCTTTCTGCTGCTGGATCGGGATGACCATAGCCTGTACCGGTGCAATACGCGGCGGCAGCACCAGACCCGAATCATCTCCGTGTACCATGATGATCGCGCCGATCAGACGTGTCGTCATACCCCAGGATGTCTGATATACATACTGAAGTTTGTTATCTTTATCCGTATACTGGATGCCAAATGCTTTCGCAAATCCATTGCCAAAGTTGTGGCTGGTTCCTGACTGTAATGCCTTTCCATCATGCATCAGTGCTTCGATCGTGTAAGTTGCCTCCGCACCTGCAAATTTTTCTTTTTCCGTCTTCTGTCCGCGTACAACCGGCATTGCTAATACTTCCTCACAGAAATCCGCATAGACATTTAACATCTGTACGGTTCTCTGCTCTGCTTCCTCTGCGGTCGCATGTGCGGTGTGTCCCTCCTGCCATAAGAACTCTCTGGAACGTAAGAAAGGACGTGTCTCCTTCTCCCATCTTACAACAGAACACCACTGGTTATATACCTTTGGCAGATCACGGTAAGACTGGATGATGTTTTTATAGAAATCACAGAACAATGTCTCAGAAGTCGGTCTGACACACAGACGTTCCGGAAGCTGATTCAAACCACCATAAGTTACCCATGCAACCTCCGGTGCAAATCCCTCCACATGATCTTTTTCTTTCTCTAACAGACTCTCCGGGATAAACAGCGGTAAATATACGTTCTCAACACCGGTCTCTTTGAAACGGCGGTCTAACTCATGCTGAATATTTTCCCAGATCGCATAGCCTGCCGGACGAAGGATCATACATCCCTTTACGGATGAATAATCGATCAGTTCCGCTTTCTTGACCACATCTGTATACCACTGGGCAAAATCTTCCTCCATGGAAGTGATTGCCTCTACTAACTTCTTGTCCTTTGCCATGATAAATCTCCTTACTCTTCTATCTAAACCTTTGGATTTATTTTATGATAAACCAAAAGGCTTGTCAATTTCAAACTCCAGTTTTCTATGCGTTTTCGGATGCCGGAACGCGATCTTAAAAGAGCACAGTGCAAGCTGTCCGCCCGACGGTGCAATGTTTTCTTTGAAGTTGTACTTTTTATCCCCAACGATCGGCATCCCTGCATGTGCAAGCTGCACCCGGATCTGATGGTGGCGTCCGGTATCAAGTTTGATACGCAAAACGGCATGTTTTCCATCCTGCTCGACCACCTCATAGGAAAGGCTGGCATGTTTTGCCTGCGGTGTTCCTCTTTCCACCACCTCGGAGGTATTTGTCTTTCCATTCTGTAAAAGTTCATCCTCTAAGGTTCCTTTTTTCTTTTCCGGCACGCCGTCCGTCATCGCATAATAATATTTGTCCGCCAGTTTTGTTTTGATCTGGCGGCTTAGATCTGCCGCTGCTTCTTTATTTTTTGCAAACACCATAATGCCTTCCACCGGCTGGTCTAACCGATGTACCACACCAATATAAGGAAGCTCCCCTTTGGATGCACGGTAATTTTTTAGCAGGCTCTCCATGTCCGCCTGCCCGATGCGTCTGGTCTGTGTCGCCACGCCTGCCGGTTTTTTACAGACGATAATGTCTTCATCTTCATAAATGATCGCTGGCTGCATACTGTTCCTCATTTCTACTGCTTGATCGGCATATTGTCCACGCAGCTTTTAAAATCATCTCTCCTTGCAGATTCTTCTCCCGGCAAAGGAGTAGCTCTCTTTCCACCGCTCTTAGAACATTCCTGGCACGCATCTGCCCCTGCAGATGCCTCTGTTCTTCCAAATCTGCACTGTTCCAGGTGATCTCCGCTTGCAAGATACACGCCCTCTGTGCTTTCTTCTGCCATTACAACAACTGGTTTTTCGTAGTTACTCATTTGTGTTTCCTCGCTTATCCCATATTGATCGGGATATGAAAAATGTGCCCTGTTTTTCTGTCCTGTTATCTGAACCCGAACTTTTTTATTATATACCCTTTTTATACTCTATCTCAAGCTCTTCTGCAAGATATCCATCACTCATGCAATGCATGTCGGAAATGCAGCTTTTTCAAAGCATCTTCTGTCCGAAAGCAAATCTGCATATTCGGCTTTTCATAGCGAAGACGGTTAATCGCTTCTTTCTTATCAATCAAATGATCAAAATCTTCCGTTTCTGATCTGTACTTTCATCAAATTCATATTACTTCTTTGAAAACGATGTACTGGCAATAAGGCGCGGAAGCCATTTTCTGACTTCCGCGCCATTTTTCTTTTCTCTGATACATGCAAAATAAAAAAACTTTACAGTTTAAATGTATATCCTACACCCCAAATAGTCGGAGAATATTTGGGATAAAAACTAAAGTTTAAAGCGGTATCCTACACCCCAAATAGTCTCTATATACTGAGGTTTATTAGTATTCATCTCGATCTTCTCACGGATCTTTTTGATATGCAC
>ENA-OWRJ01003219-OWRJ01003219.1-human-gut-metagenome-genome-assembly--contig:-NODE-3219-length-12302-cov-3.531722_pt1 | contig 12302 bp, 5 predicted proteins | sample MGYA00248269_ERZ651897 | MGnify/ENA primary metagenome ERZ651897 (study PRJEB26924, sample SAMEA4378252) | human gut metagenome | biome: human gut; feature: human-associated habitat; material: faeces...
GGTTACCCTCGCTTGCGGTCAAGGGATCATAATCTTCAAGCACCCCAGGACATTTCACGGATGGGCACTGATTCTTCACATTATACGGAGTGATTCGTCCGCACCTTTTGCATCGATAGAACTTTGAGTTCGGAAGCCCACCAATGTTAATGCGAAAATCATTGGCATCGAGTGCAAATTCTTCTGTTTCGGCTTCAAATACATTTTCCCAATAGTCGCAAAGCAACGCATCAGCATCGTCATCAGTGATGTTCAACGCCCGAATCAGCCTTGTCATTCTGCTATTGGGATAGTAGTTACCATTGGTTCGTTTTCGTCCTCGCCAACCCGAAATCCAACTCTTCTTTGCATTATCAGCAGTCTTTAGCAGAACAAGTTTCTTCGCAGTAGGTGTAAAGAAAATATATTCACGCTCAGCAGCAGTCAAGGTATAATCTTGGCCAGCATCAATTGCTCCAGAATAAACAGCATCTTGCGCCAAGAGCTCCAAAAGCGACCTTGCATCGCTCTCTTCAAGGCCATAAGCTTCTTGAAACGCGGTTACTACCTCATCATTCTTCCGAAATTCAAAGGAAAGCACCCCCATAGATACCAAGCTCGTGCCACGTCGTGCATTGACCATTTCATTCAAGATTGCCACCCAGGCGTTACTGCGGCTGATTGCCGGAAGTATGTCTGCCAATTGGTTCTCAGGCGTATTCCAATCAGCAAAGGACTTTTTGTCCTCAAAATACCGGCTCAACTCATTGACAAACTCCGCAACGCTTACTGAGCCACGTCCGATAGCTCTAAACTTTTCTGCTGTATGCCAAATACCACGTCGCCTTAGGAACTCTTGATAGGAGCGCTCCATATAAGAAGCAAAGAAAGCTGCTTCACTCCGGCTGTCCGAAAAGCAAAGGAACTGCCGAGCTTTTTTCCTGCGTATCTGCCTCTGTTGAGGAGCTTTTGAAAAAACACTACGGCGCGTTTGGACTTGAGATGCCTCAGGAATGATGGCCTCCTCGCTTGGGAGCTGTTCAAAAAGTTCCGTGCCCAAAACCGCAGTTGCTGCCTCACTTCCTAAATAAAAACGGCGAAAAGAACCGAAACCACAAGCGGGGCACTTCGCCATTCCGTTGTGATTTTTCGTGACCTTACGAACATGTACATAATTTGATCGATCGTGTTCGCACAGGGCGTCAAATTTACAATCTGCTTCGGTAGCAATGGCACCGCAAGTTGGGCATATGACATAATCATCGAATCCCTCATTATGATCTTCTTCGTCTTCCGGTTCTCCCATAAGCTCTCCATCAGAAAATTCTTTCACATAGAAGTACTCACTTGCGTCATCAATGCCCTTTCGTGCAAAATGACGCAGAAACCCTGCATCTTCATGGCCAACAAGTGCAATCCGTCCACAATCCGTGCATGTTGCCGCCTCAAATACGGCAACACTGGTTTCCCTCTCTAGATCGTATGTCTCCATTTTTCTCTGCAGATAAAGATGCTTTGGATCCCTGAGTGTGATGAATGCACCTTCGATTGCGCGAACGAAGAAGTGATATCTGGGCTTGATAAGGCTTGCTCCGTCTTTTTCAGCCCGAGCACATACGGCAATAAATGCCACCACCTGCTCATTTGTAAGCGGGCATACCGTACTCAAAGTATTCCGTAACTGTGACACGGTGATTGGCTCGTGAGCAACACTTCTCAGCTTATCAAAAAGCTTTGTGCGCAGGAATAGTTCATACAGTTTTTCTTCGGTTGTCTTGTCTTGAGCAAAATTCGCTTGATACTGGCACAGAATCGATTCCACATCATTCGGACGCTGTGCCAGATCTTCAAACATCTGGGGTGGAAAGTCTAGCAAGTCGATTATCTTAGGCCGCATCTCAGTCGATCTGATGATGCCGTCAGCCTTAAAAGAAACACCGCAAAGCTTTTCTGCAAAGTCGATAATATCTTTATTTGAGTCTGGTCCGCCTAAAGTTGCACTCGTTAAGATATACTGCACGCTGTCAGGTTCGCTAATTCTGGCTCGAAGTCTACGCATGAGGAGAGACGTCTCCATGCCTGTTGCACCCTTATAGATATGTGCCTCATCCAGCACAATAAACTTCAACTTTGCCCCAGAGAACACTGCATCATCCTTTGGACGCAACATCATATACTCCAGCATGGAATAGTTAGTAATCAGAATGTGGGGTGGGGTTCGCTGCATAACTTCTCGCGAGATGATCTCATTGGGCATAGGCTCCAAGGGATTTCCATTATTATCAAAATACGTCTGTTGGTATACAGATAGCGCACGCTGCTGGCTATGCTCCGTATTGCCGTTATAAACGCCATAGCAAATTTGCGGGTATCCCTTAAGCAGAGTCCTCATACGCTTCATCTGGTCGTTCGCCAAGGCGTTCATTGGGTAAATGATGATTGCTCTTACACCAGCTCCCAGTGTTCCAGACTCTTCTTCACGCAGAAGATGGTTAATAACGGGAATGAGAAAGCTCTCCGTTTTACCGGAACCAGTACCAGTTGTCACAACAAGGTTTTCTCCAGCAGAAGCCCTTATAAGAGAAGTTTCCTGATGCCGATATAGAGGCCGATTGAGCTTTAGTTCACGATCCTTTTCGGCTACCGGCTCAAGTTTTTCAAAAAGTGGACTTGCACTGCCATTATTGATCAGTTCCTGCAGCGTATGCCCTACTTCAAAGGAACCTCCAATATCTAGAAACGGTCCCTTAGCAATCATTCCCTCTTTCCTAAGCTCCTCAAGAAACTCCTTCTTATATTGGGAGTCCGCCATGTCAAAAGTTGTAGTAATATAATCTATGTAACTTTCCTTGATATCCTTTGAAGCTTTAATAGGATCGAACATCTTTTATTTCCTCTCTAACCTCGTACTCAAAATAGTCTGGGGTTTCTAGTCGTTGCTGTCGGTCAACCTTATTCATAGTCTTATTGGGATTTCTGTTCACGATTGAAGATAGTTTCTTGTCAATATAAACAGCATCCTCAGTGGCGCAATGAAGAATCATCAGGTGGCTATTGACGATCCAGACCATCACAGGGTTAATGAGTTCGAAATCATCTGAAACTTTCCGGTTAAATGGTATACGTCGACCGAACTGATCCTCAAAACACATTGTTCCTTGGTAACATGGCACCGGAACACTCTCGCCCGACGCAGAGCTGCAGCCTTGATACGCCAAGTTATATATAATACCGCAACCATCCTTCATGGGAACAGTTTTCAGCGCGTCCGTATCAAAATCCCAGCACAATGCGTCACGAACGATAATTTCCTTCTTGATGAAAGCAAACTCATTTGGATCACCAACAAAGAATGAGCCTTCAAATAGGACTGTATCAGTCCCTGCACCGAATATGCTCTTCTTAACCGTTGATACTTGATAGGAGTATTGACCTTTTCCGTAGGCATCAAGATTTGCCAGAACCGCGTTCTCATAGCCAGCATTGGCGGAAAAAGCATATCCGTCCGCTGATTGACAATTGATTTTGAATCTACAATCAGTCTCTCCAATATAATTGGCTTCTATGTGCCACAATAAGTTGTCTCCCTCAACGTCAAGCGGTGGGCACAGAAATTTAGGCTTAAAAACAATCGTCGAGATTTTGAAAGCCTCCAGCGCGCCAGAATTGTCCTTAATAGAAATCCACAAATCTGCATTTTCAGGATGTTGCGCTATTGCTCGCAATTCATTGCCCAGTTCAAATAGATTTCCATTATGACCGATGGGAATTTCTTTTACCCCAAGCATTAGTTGAGCACTACAGTTCTTGGGAACCGCAACCCTAACGACTTCACCACTTGAAATTTTTTTGTGCCAGATAAAGTCAGGTGCGGTGAACGCATTCTCCCCCATAAGTAAACAGTTTACAGTCGGCACTTCTACTTCGAATTGAATTTCACCAAACTCAGGTATTCCGAAGCAAATACAATTGGCTCCGTAAGTTAGCGGACGTGTCTCTGATACTTCTGTATCCCGATAAGAAAACACCACACTCACATCATCCACGCCAGATCGATATATACGCCGATCCCAGGAGATACAGCAATCCGTAATCACCATGTAGCAATACTCATGCCGCACTAAATCAGTAGCTATATCGATTACGCGGACTATGTGCATGATTCCGTCATCGCCGGCAGACTCGATCACTATTTCATTATCTCGCTGTTGAATCTGACTGGTATCCAACCGCCGCCCATCCACGGATACCTGATAGCGTAAGACCTGTTCTCCATCAGGCAAGCGAATTGTCAACGAAAAAGGATCTGTATAGATATCGGCAGTTTTACCTTGCCAAATTCCCTGAACACAATCTACTCGCCGTACGGAGGAATGGTGTCTAAAATGCGAAGCTGTCACCTCATCAGCAATTATTTCAACCCCCGCAATAGCAACGGAGGAAACTTCGCCCAGATTGATACTAAATAGTTGACCTCGATGGCTGCACTGATAAATCCCGGAATCGCCTGCGAACTCGATTTCCCTTTCATCAGAGGTAAACAAGTATGCTGAGCCGGACTTGGGCATTCGATCATTGCCTGCTGAGTCAAACATGATATACTGACGCTGCAGTTTTTTCCCAGATTGGTAAAGTTTTTCACCCAAATATTCAATCTCGGCAGTGAGGTTTGGATCTGCGGAGAAATTATACGATGTATCCTCTAACGCAATAAAGCGACTTTTAGTCGTAAGGCACAGGTCATCGCCAGTAACAGAAAGATCATCTTCAAAAATAAGTTCTGTGTTCTGATAGAGGCGAATAATTGGGCGACGATCGCCAACCTTGGATAAGCGGATCCGCGGCAGAGTGAGTCCGACTCGTTCCTTGTTAATTGCATACTGGACAAAAATGCGTTCAGCTGAAGTGGCGACATACTCCGTCTGTTTCTGCCGCTTTTCACCTTGGACCTGAATTCGTTCCGTACTGCTTTTCTTGCGATACCATTCCTCAAGCAGATAATCCCAGTAATCCACTTTTGGATCTAGCATATCACTGCCCGCACCGCGGAGTATCGCGTCCATCCGCTTAACAATGGAATCACATAATACGGCCATATACCCAGGGCGTTCCTTGAACAAAGCTTGGAGCCCTGAAAAGACAGCATCAGATCGCAAATGCAAATCTTCATTCTTCTCATATTTTGTATCCCAACGAGCGCGCATGCCTTTTGTAAACACCTTATAGCTGATATCTTCATCGACATACTGGAAATCCAAGTTCTTAACGTAGAAATCAAATAAGATGCTGAAGAGTGCTTCGATACTCTGACGTGGCGCCAAAGCATGAAGCAAGAGAGATGTGTAATATCTATGAGTTCCTCGCGGGGCAAAAAAGCGCTTATAGTGTGCCAGGGTTTCCTTAATTGCTTTTCGGAAATGTGCATATAAGCGATCACCCGCAGCATCAGAATTCCCCGAATTGAATCCATATTGCTGAAAGATATAACTCCAGAATGTACTACCCATTTCTTCACTTAAAACATCGCTTGACCAAGTTTTAAGTAATTCGATCGTTTCTAAAACCAGGACCACATTTTCACGTACTGTAATGCGAGTGTCGCCTTTCAGCACCTTTTGAACGGTCTGTTTTGCTGATTGATATAACAACTGATCTTCGAAAGCAGAGGGCACATATTCACCGGCCAGCGGATACCGTGAGAACACATAGCGGGCGATGGAGAATGCGTCAATATCTTCTGTTGGCTTGGGAATATCTCTGTATCGGAGATCCGGCTCAACATATCCAGTATTCTTCCAGTTAAAGCCATTAGCGGTAAGCCACTGGACACTTGACATCTGGCTAGCCTTTGCCTGCTTATATATTTCATAAGATAGAGGTCCGACATGCTTCTGATACTGTTCTTCATAAATAATTCTATTTGGAAACAGATCATTCAGTTTCTTGATTAAATCTGTTGCTATAATAGCCATCTGGTATTCTCCTTTTTGATACCGGTTCAAATAAATATTGCGCGAAAAGCAAATCAATTTTTATACATAATAGTGCAGCTTACATGAATAGTTTCCTAGACCAATCGTAATCCTACGTCTCTAAAATATCTGGTCATAGCTGATCTTTTATGTCGTTCCTTTTTTGCGCAACTTATCTTACCTTATCTCTTTACCCCCCACAGAGTTGTAAAGAGACCAACAGTAATGAAAAACGCTTCCCGACCAGCGGTGGTGAGTATTCACCAGGAAGCGTTTTTGACCGCATAGATTACCGCAAAAGCCTAGTAACACACGGGGATGGCGGAATTAAGAGCGCTAAAGAGTAACCCAAGTCAAGCAAAAAAGCGCCGAGACCTCCTATAGTACAACGACAATATTTGCTTCTAAAGCGTCTCATATTTCATGATGCGCCTAAGAGCATCATTCGCCGTTTTAAAAAAATCATGAACTTCTTCCATTCGCCTGAAGGAATAATACTTTAAGTTAATTTCTGCCTCCGTGTCCTTTATGGCCTTTGCGCAGAGCACATAAAAGCCTAAAAAGCTATCTGCAAGCATTATAGGAGCAATCACTGACGTTCTCTTGACGAATAAGGTTCCGTTTTTCTTTTTCGGCATCATTTCTATCATTGCTCTGAGAACATTCTCATTCCGAAGGGAATCAACTGTTTTTGCAAAAAATTTCAGTCTTTTTATAAATACCTCAGTGGAAATATGATCCGCCTTTGCGTCAATTAATATATGCGGTCGCCCGTCAGGCTGACAATCTGCCGTCTCGCTAAATTCTTCATACATCCCGCTATCAATGACATAGAAGGGATCGTACATTTCTGTTGAAAGCCCTGACAATTCGCTATTTAGCGTTTGATTGCTCTGGAATTTCACGATAAACTTCAGATCATTAACGGTGACAATGACTTTTTTTAGTTTTGTTTTTATGGGAGTATGTAGGTCAAAATCCACCATATCAGCAAAAAAGTCATCATCAAGAGAGTCGATTGTTTCATAACTCAGTTCTTCTGATCCGGGAGTAAGAGCAACACCACTTGGCGTTTGAACGTCTGACACTTCATTGAATAATTGCTTTATAGCACCCAATTGTTCAAGCCCTGCGATCAGCTTTTCTGTGTTTTTCCGATTTTTAAGGATAGCCAGCATCTTAATAACTTGCTCTCTACTGGATAAATCGTGAAACAAAGTTATAAAATTATATAATGCCCGATTCAGATCATTAGACTTATCAACCGCCGCCTTTTTAAGCAAAGATTCTCCAAGTTGCTCAACATCATCTTTCTTTATGCATTTACTGTAGCAGAATAACGAGCCCTTCGAGTTCCTTTTGACAAAAAATGATGCTTGTGTCTCAAGATTTAATTTGGACCATACTTTATCCACTAAAACATACTTCTGAAAAGCGGGTGTTGTCATTTTATCCTCAAGAGTTTCCAAGCTTTTAATCAATCCCGTTGGGAGAAACGTTCCAAATGTATCCGTTTCAATAGTGAAGTTGTCAAAACAGGTTAACTTTTTTAATGCTTTACAGTCTTCAAAAATTGCCTTACCGAATTTTTGAACCGTGCTGGGAATGTTGATTTCTTTTAGTCCGTAACACCTCTGAAATGCAAAATTCCCGATTTCCTCCAATCCTTCAGGCAATAATACTTTCCTCAATCGTGTGCATTCCAAAAAGGCACCGGCCCGAATGTGCTTCACGCCAGAGAACAATTCGACACTTTCAATACAACTTCCTCGAAAAGCCGAATCTCCAATTTCCACTAAATTATGAGGAAAAACTATCTGCTTGATACTTGAGCAACACCAGAAGGCCTTCGCGCCAATCACTTCAATGCTATCTGGCAGCGATATTTTTTGATCAATATAATAATTGTTTGCAAAAGCCGCGCCTTCTAACACCTTGCCATCATTCTTTGTAATAGTATTTTTTATAGCAGATATCGCCTGCTTAGCAGCTGCCGTAAATGAGTCAAGACAAATATCCGCCATGTTCTCCAGCGTTCCGGTTCTCTTATAATACTCGTAATTGTTTCGATGTTCGTAATCGTAAGATCTGTATGCAGAACTGACATTTAATGATACAGCCGCTTTCGCACTTCCTGCTTGAACAAAGACATCTATACGTGCTTCTTCCTGAGGCTTGCTAATCCAGCGAATACTCACCTTTGCGGCGGGAGCTGCTTTACAAATACGGGTATTTGCAGCATCTAAAAAATCGTTAAATCTCATCATTGAAATAGCCCTCCGTCATACAATAGGAGCGCAGACGAGGCGCTTCCCTCTACATTTTTGCTGATTTTCTGTCTAGTATAAAAAGAGTTCCTTTTGGAACTATAGGCACTCTTAGTATTCTTGTAGGCCTTCTGCCACTCGGCGGCAATCCCAGTTATTTCCTCTGCTAGCGATAAGAGAGTCCTCAACAATTTTCATAAAAAGTCCACTCCGCGATCTTCCTCATGATCCAATTAGCGTTATGCGTTGTCGGCTAATGAATGAATATCGGCAAGCCCTTGCTTTTTGAAAATAAGATTCTATGTCAAGTGCCTTCACAGCGCCAGATTTATCAAGCAACTGCAAATTCAATTTATTGTCCACGTATTATCAGCAACACGCAAACACATTCATCTTTCAAATCTTCCCAGCATTTTCTTGTTAGTGCATTTTACCACATATTTTATTGGTTTGCAACTTGTCATTAGTGCACAGTGCACTTACTCAGTCCATAATCATTCAACTCGACATTTAAAAAACGCCCCGCATGCGTGTTTTCACTTATTTGAAATTGCTTGAAATGAACCTATCACTTTCGTTGGTCGTCTAACATCGATTCCAGAATATTCAAAGGTACCTGCATCGTCACCGGTCCACTAGGCTGAAACAGCATTGACAGAAAATCTTACAGATGTGATAATCTAAGAACACGTTTACGGCGAGTTGTCGCCTATTGAGTAAACGATATTAGAAATCGCTCTCCATGTACTACCAGGACAAATTGCCTTACGAGTATGCTTCCAATCCACCAAGAAACACGGGTGATCAAAGATGCAATATGTGATCCATGACAAGAAGTACCACTTCAAGTTCGCGTTTGATACGCAGACCGGCGCATACATTCGCACCGGAATACTGGATGAAAACGGCAGAGACACCGGCAAGGATTCCTTCATAGCCTCCTATCCGCACCTGATTGACGTTGGCATCATGGGTCACTGCATTCACGGAAGAAGCGGACTGTGCACAAAGGCGGGCATTGACTGCTATCAGAGCGGCCAGATGATTGCAGAACCCAATATGTCTGTCGCGGATTTCCGGTGGATCGCCGAACAGTCCAAAGGCCGGTGCAGCCAGTTTGCATTAGGCGGACGCGGCGACCCTGATCAGCACGAAAATTTTGAAGAGATTTTGAAAATCTGCCGTGAAAACAATCTCGTGCCAAATTTTACGACGTCCGGCTATGGCATGACGCCAGAAATCGCAAAGCTATGTAAGCAGTATTGCGGCGCCGTGGCGGTCAGCTGGTATCGGAGCGAGTATACGCTCTCGGCGATCAGGCAGCTGCTGGATGCCGGGGTTAAAACCAATATTCACTATGTGCTGGGCAAAAACAGCATTGCCGAGGCGATTGGCCGCCTGAAACGAAATGATTTTCCGCAAGGGATCAACGCCGTGATCTTTCTCCTGTATAAGCCCGTCGGCCAGGGGATAAGGAAAAATATGCTTACCCCCGACGATCCGAGAATCGCAGATTTTTTTGCCGAAGTAGATAAGCGGCATCCGTTCAAAGTAGGGATGGATAGCTGCAGCGTACCGGGAGCGATCAACTTTTGCAGGGCTATCGTGCCTGAGTCACTGGATACCTGCGAGGGTGGACGATACAGCTGCTATATTGGCGCGGATCTGACCATGGTGCCGTGCAGCTTTGACCGGAATAAGCGATACGAGGTCTCGCTGCGCAAAATGAGCATTTCAGCGGCTTGGAACAGTGAACCATTTGAGCAGTTCAGAAGCAGAATGAGAAATGCTTGTCCTGCTTGTGGGAAGAAGGAGTTGTGTATGGGCGGCTGCCCGCTCATGCCCGAAATCGTATGATTACCGCCTATTAGGAAAACAAGCTGTCGCGGTGGGGTAGAAACTGCTCAAACAACCTGTGCGCGGGGTTCGGTGTTGAGTTCGATGTACTCGACGATTTTACGAAGCTCGTCGGCAAACTTGAAGCGGACGCTGATATTACCGTTTTCGTAAACCTTGATGTGGTCTACCAGTTCCACCAGAATGTCACGGGTCAGACATTCAATGTTCTGGTACTTCATAAAGGCCACCAGCGCCGGGTGCTCATTGTCCACGCCGCTTGCCAGTTCAGCCCGCTCCGCCGTCAGCTTTTCCAGCACAGCGGTCAGCGTGGTTGTTTGGTGGTCATAGTCGGCCTTCATGTTGCGGTAGTCTTGGTGGGTGATCTCGCCGTCTTTCCAGTCTTGATACAGTCCTTGTTTGTAGCGGGTAACTTTTGCGAGTTCCCGCTCTTTTGCCGCTATCAGATCATCCAGCCGTTTTGATTGGCACTTTTTGACCGGGGCCGTGTTGATAAGGGCAATAATTTCAGAGTAGGAAACCGCCAGATGCACCTGCTGTTGGATAGCAAACAGGACAGCCGCCTCCAAGTGGTTATGCTTGATAGAGTGCATTGTGCAAGCCGTCCGGGAGCGGTTCTTGTAGGTCGAGCAAGCGTAATACACATACTTGCCGCTTGTGCTCCGGGTTAAGGCTTTGCCGCAGTCAGCACACCGCAAGAAACCGCTGAACAGGTGAACTTCCCGGCCTTTGGGAGATGTGCGCGTGTCCCGTTGCAAAAGGCCCTGTACCTTGTCGAAAGTCTCGCGGGAGATAATGGCCTCGTGTGTGTTCGGAACCCGTACCCAATCTTCCTCGGGAACCGCCTCGATCTGGTGAACCTTGTAGCTCTTTACACGGTGACGGCCTTGTACCAAATCCCCGGTGTAAATCTCATTTGTCAGTACCTCATGGATCATTCGTGCGCTCCACATAGGATTGTCACCCACGCCAGAGGAAACAGGCAGGCCCTTTAAGCGGCGGTAAGCCGAGGGGCTCGGTATGCCGTGTTCGTTCAGATAGAGGGCGATGGCCCGTTTGGAGCTACCTTGCAGGAACATTGAATATATGAGCTTGACCGTTTCGGCGGCATCGGGATCAACCACCAGTTGGTGCTTGTCCTTGCTGTCCTTGACATAACCAAACGGAGCAAAAGAGCCGATATACTGGCCGCTACGCCGCTTGTAGTCAAAGACCTGACGGATCTTCTTTGAGGTCTGAAAGCAGTAATTGTCGTTCATTACATTCGTGATGGGAACCTTAATATCGGAAACGCTGTCCGGGTCAAGGTAGCTGTCCACATTCTCAGCAAGGCTGATAAAGCGGACACCCATCTGAACAAACAGGTTGTCAATCAAGCTCCCGGCGTCGCTATAATTGCGGGCCAGACGGGAAAGGTCTTTGACAACAACGCAGTTGACTTTGTGACTCATAATGTCGGCCATCATTCGCTGAAAATCTTCCCGGTCGGTGTCCGTCCCGGTGTGGCCGTCATCAATGTATTCCGTTATGCTTTCAAATTCCTCAATGTGGGACTGGTAAAAGAAGTTGAGGATGTCCCGCTGATTTTTGACGCTGTTACTGCAGTCAAGCCCTTTCCGTATCTTTTGTAAATCCTCTTTTGAGAGCCGGATGTAGCTTGCCATTCGCCAGCGCCGGGTTCGTGTAGGGTTGGAATAAGAGGGGAAAAAGTCTTGATACCCTCTGTTTTTTGCTCTTGCCATTTGTCCTCCTTTCCTATCACATTACACCTATATTATACCTCTGTCCCGGAGGGACAACAAGGATGCCTTTGAAAGCACCGCCCTCGGGACACTTTGTCTCGAAGTTAGAAACGGGAAGTTACAGCCCGCTTTTTGCGCGGAGCAGAAAGTCGCCCAGCGTGTCCTGTAAGGACGGGCCATTCTCTGCAAATTCAATTTTTACGCCCACGCCGCCGACGCAGAAGCAGTACAGATTTTGCGCCTGCTGCATAAACCGGGCGATGCGTTCCTCACGGGACAGCCCCTTCTGAAAGGCCATACCGCTGACATCGGAAAGCGTGTCTGCGTTGGTTGCGCCAATATCGACGCTTTGCATTTTATCAAGTTCCTGCGTGGTAAGTCTCACGGTAAAACCTCCTCATTCTAATTTTGATCCCCGCTGTCCGATGGGGAAACAGGAAAGGCCAGCACCCGGAAGTGCTGGCCCTTCGTCTTTCTCCACCTCG
>ENA-OWRJ01003221-OWRJ01003221.1-human-gut-metagenome-genome-assembly--contig:-NODE-3221-length-12300-cov-3.796897_pt1 | contig 12300 bp, 7 predicted proteins | sample MGYA00248269_ERZ651897 | MGnify/ENA primary metagenome ERZ651897 (study PRJEB26924, sample SAMEA4378252) | human gut metagenome | biome: human gut; feature: human-associated habitat; material: faeces...
CATGGAAAGCACTACGCTGAAAATAAGCGGGATATACGGCCCGATAATAGGCAGATGCGAAAAAGGCCCGCCCAGAAGGTTGGCCAGCACAAGGCCGATGGCAATGCCGAAGGTTATTACCATGATGTCGCTGGTAGGAACACGTGCCAGCAAAATGGCAATTTTCTCCGTCCAGCTCGTCATTTTACGGATAATAACAGGCGCCAGTGCCATGCCAATACTGCCAAAAACAAAAATTCCGACACTGCCTGATACGATTGTTGTAAAAGCAATGCCGAAAAAGCCGTTGCCATAAAATTTGTAATCAAAGTAATCCGAAATATAAGGCAGTAAATATTCTGTAAGTATAAGTCCGGTAACAGCAAAAACAACGACTATTGTAATCCGCAGCACTCTGTTTAACATTTTCTCACCTCCTTCAGGGTATAATTAGGGATTATGTTTATTGTACTACAAATCAGCTGGCAAAAACAGTGTGAAAAATAAAAAACACCGTTTTTTACCGGTGTTTTTATTCAAAAAATTTATCAAGCCACTTTTCGGCGTCTTTCTGGCTTTCATCGCAAACCAGCATCATCTCGCTCACCAGTATCTGGCGCGCGTTCCCCAAAAGCCTTCGTTCTCCGGTGGACAGCTTTTTCTCGTTTTCCTGCGTCTGCAGGATATGTATAACTTCGGCAACATCAAGCACATTGCCGCTTTTCATTTTGTCAAGATACATATTAAAGCGCCGGTTCCAGGTAATGCCTTTGGCGTTAAACTCAACCGGTGTGCCGAGCACTTTTTCAATGCCCGGAATTTCATCTTTGGCGATAATATGGCGCAAACCGACACGTTCCACATTTTTAAGCGGCACCATAACACGCATATCGGTAAGAAGCATTACCATAACCAGATAATCCACCGCTTCACCGGCAAGTTCATGCTGCTCTATGGCCTGCACAATACCTGCACCATGCATCGGATATACAACTTTATCTCCTACGGAAAACATTGGCGCCCCTCCTTGTACAAAATGCCAGCTTTCGCCCTAATACTCTTTTATTGTAACACCAAGGAGTAAAAATGTCAAAATTTATTTATTTTATCATAGTAGTTAATTTGTGTCAACGCTTTTGCCGCATAAAACATACAAAAAAACGGGCCGTTAAGCCCGCTTTTAATCAAAAATTGCCTTCAGCGCTTCTTCAAGCGTCGCCGCCTGAATAATGCCCGCAGTTTTCTGCTCCATATTAAGTTTGCCTTTCGGCACTACAAATTTTGTAAAGCCAAGGTTTGCGGCATCGCGTATGCGCCGTTCCGTACCGGCAACGCGGCGTATTTCGCCGGTAAGCCCCACTTCACCAACTGCCAGCACGCCGTGCGGCACTGGTTTGTTGCGGTAGCTTGATACCAGCGCTGCCGCTGCGGCAAGGTCTGCCGAAGGCTCGGTAATTTTCATGCCGCCGACAACGTTTAAATAAGCATCAAAATTACCAAAATCCATGCCCAGCCGCCGCTCCAAAATAGCCAGCAGCATATTTACGCGGTTGTAATCAAACCCAACGGCCGTACGCCGCGGCATGCCGTAAGGCGTTTTGGCAACCAAAGCCTGCACTTCAACCATAATCGGGCGGTTTCCTTCCATACAGGCGCAAACCACGCTGCCCGGCGCGTTTTCGGCACGGTTTTCCAAAAACAGCCCGGCAGGGTTGGCAACTTCTTTTAAGCCGCCGGTTTCCATCGAAAATATTCCGCTTTCGCTGGTAGAACCAAAACGGTTTTTCAGCGCGCGCAAAACGCGGAAGGAATATGACCTGTCACCTTCAAACTGCAGCACCACGTCAACCATATGCTCCAAAAGGCGCGGCCCCGCGATATTGCCATCCTTGGTAACGTGCCCAATGATAATAACGGCAATGCCTGTTGCTTTGGCAAAACGCAGCAGCTTGGCAGTACATTCGCGCACCTGCCCCACGCTGCCCGCCGCCGTTTGCAGTTCAGGGTTATACATAGTCTGAATAGAGTCTATAACAAGTATCTGCGGCTGTACTTCTTTAGCCTGCAAAAGCACGGCGTCAAGGTCGGTCGCGGTCATCACCAGCAGCGCTATGCCCGGTTTGCCCAGCCTGCGCGCACGCATCGCGGTCTGCGCTTCCGATTCTTCACCCGACACATATAAAACTTTAATGCCCCCGGCGCTAAAGCGGATACCGGCATCCAAAAGCATAGTTGATTTGCCGATGCCCGGGTCGCCGCCCAAAAGCACCAGGCTGCCGGGCACAAGCCCGCCGCCGAGCACCCTGTCAAATTCGTTAATGCCTGTTTTAAGGCGCTCAACCTCCGTAAGCATTACTTTATCAAGCGTTTTGGGCTTGGGCGCTTCTTTCGGCATCAAAAAGCTTTGCTGCGGGCCGGAAGCCGGCGTTTCCAGTTCTTCTGCCAGGCTGTCCCACGTGCCGCATTCGGGGCAGCGCCCCATCCATTTCGCCGTGGTGTAACCGCAGTTCTGGCACACAAATTTAGTTTTGGTTTTGGCCATTATTTACCTCCGCCGGATGTATTTCTTCGTGCGTTAACACCACTTCAACTTTTTTAGGCGTAAAAACAATGTTTCCGCTTTCGCCGACGCTTGCGCAAATGGTATCGCCAGCCTTAAACATGCCCGCGAGGTACAAATCGCTTACAGGGTCTTCCAGCATCTTGCGTACGGCACGGCGCAAAGGCCTTGCGCCATAACGCGTATCGCTGCCTTCTTTTACCAAAAGTTCCCTTGCTTCCTGCGAAACTTCCAGTGTCAGCCCGTTTTCGGCAAGTTTGGCGCGCAAATCGCGCAGCATATTTTTAATTATTTCAACAAGTTCGTCATAATGCAGGGAATCGAAAACCGTAATCTCGTCAATTCTGTTTAAAAATTCCGGGCGGAACACATTTTTAATTTCCGCCAGTACTTTATTTTTGCGGTCTTTATCTTCCTGCGCTTCGCCAAGCGTAAAGCCCAGCTGTTTGGTATCGGCAAGCATCCGCGCACCGGCGTTGCTTGTCATAATAATCACGCAGTTGCGGAAATCGGTTGTACGCCCCTGCCCGTCGGTAAGACGCCCGTCCTCCATAATCTGCAAAAGCAGATTGAATACGTCCGGATGCGCCTTTTCAATTTCATCGAGCAAAATAATGGAATACGGCCTTCTGCGCACGGCGTCCGTAAGCTGTCCGCCTTCTTCATAGCCAACATAGCCCGGAGGTGCGCCTACAAGGCGGGATGCCGTATGTTTTTCCATGTATTCGGACATATCAAAACGGATAAGCGCACGCTCATCGCCGAACATATTTTCTGCCAGAGCTTTTGCAAGTTCTGTTTTGCCTACGCCGGTCGGGCCAAGAAACAGGAACGAACCCACCGGCCTGTTTTTATCCTTAAACCCGGCACGCGCGCGGCGGATGGCTTTGGACACCGCTTCTACAGCCTCGCTCTGCCCGATAACACGCTTGTGCAAATCATCCTCCATATGCAGCAGGCGTTCCGATTCCGTCTGCGTAAGTTTTTGCAGAGGAATGTTAAGCCACTGGGAAATAACCGCGGCAATGTCCTCCTCGGTAACTTCCGGCTGTTTGCCTATCGCGCGGTCATAATTGCTTTTTTCATAGGTAAGCCCCATTTCAAGTATGGCTTCCTTATCGCGCAGCTGCGCCGCCAGTTCATACTGCTGGCGCGAAATTGCCGAAGCCTTTTCCTTGCGTACCTGTGCAAGCTCGCGTTCTTTTTCCTGCACGGGTATGGAAAGTTTATAGTTTTGCAGTTTTACTTTTGCGCAGGCCTCGTCCATCAGGTCAATGGCTTTGTCCGGCAGGTTGCGGTCGGTAATATAACGGTTGGAAAGTTTTACCGCCGCTTCCAGCGCCGCATCGGTAACATGCAGTTTATGAAATTCTTCATATTTTTCGCGCAGGCCTTTTAAAATCGACAGTGCCGCATCAGCATCCGGCGCGGCAACCACAATCGGCTGGAATCTGCGTTCCAGCGCCGCGTCTTTTTCAATATGCTTGCGGTACTCGCTGAGCGTTGTAGCACCTACAACCTGCAATTCGCCCCTTGCAAGGGCAGGTTTTATAATATTGGCCGCATCGGTGCCGCCTTCCCCTGCGCCCGCGCCGATAATGGTATGCAGTTCGTCTATAAAAAGAATTATATCCTTGTTTTCTTTAATGGTTTCCAGAATATCTTTCAGGCGTTCTTCAAAATCGCCCCGGTATTTGGCACCGGCCACAAGATACCCGATTTCCAGCGAAAAAACGGTTTTGCTGCGCAAAAGTTCCGGCACCTTGCCATCAACAATACGCTGTGCCAGGCCTTCGGCCACGCTTGTTTTGCCCACACCGGCCTCGCCGATTAAAACAGGGTTATTCTTGGTGCGGCGGCACAAAATCTGTATAACTCTTTCAATTTCGTTTTCCCTGCCTATTACAGGGTCAATTTTCCCTGCTGCCGCCAGTTCGTTTAAATTGCGCCCAAATTCGTTTAAAACCTCAAGCGATGCTTCTTCCGGCATTTCGTCATAATACGAAGGCATTTCCGGTTCTTCAAAGCCAGGAACGGACGGCTGATGTTCACGGATGGAACGGATAATCTGCCATACCTGTTCCGCAGTAATGTTAAACTTGCGCAGCACGGTGCCGCCCATGCCTTTGTCCTCGCGCAAAATGCCCATCAGCAAATGCTCGGAGCCTACCTGCGGCGATTTTAAGGCCAGTGCGGTTTCGGCAGCAATTTCAAGCGCGCGTTTGGCACGCGGCGTATAGCCGATGATAATCTGCAAATTGCCTGCCGGTTCCATGGCTTTTTCCACTTCTTCCGCCACGGCAACAGGGTTAATGCCCAGCTTTTCAAGCACCCTTACACCGTAACAGTCTTTTTCGTTTAAAAGCGCCAGCAGCAAATGCTCCGTACCGAGGTGGTCATGCCCGCGGTCCAGCGCACTGCGCATGGCATTTTCCAAAATGGAAGCCATCCGTTTGGTAAAACGGCGTTCCTGCGGTTTTGCCTGCTCACCGCCAAAAAATAATGTTTCAAGCAAATTGCGCGGGTCAACAGCGCGCCCGCCGCCGCTAACTGCGTACGGCATCAGCTTTTCGGCGCAGTCCGCGCACAGCCATTTGTCAATCTGTTTATTATTTACCATGCACACTACGTGCACAACGGCTTCTTTTTTGCCGCATTTCTGGCATAACATATCTGTCACCTCATCTGCATCATCTTACTTATAGCATTCTGTAATACAGTTATTTTTTTCTTTTCATCCGCATTTATAATTTCAAGCATATATTTTAAAAGAGCATATTCGCGGGCCGTAACCATGCTGCGGTGCGCCCAGTGCTCCAAAAGAGCCTGCGCAGTTTCCCGGCGTTTGGCTTCCTTATTGGGCGGCGTTACCCGCACAATGCGCACAAAGCCGCCGCTGCCACGGCGCGATTCCACCAGATAGCCCTTTTCCGGCGTAAAGCGCGTACTTATAACATAGCTTATCTGCGACGGAGCGCACGATAATTTATCGGCCAGTTCATTGCGCTGCACCAGCACAGTGTCCTCGCTGTCCTCCAGCAACTGGCGGATAATAAAATTTTCTATTGCATCAGCAAGATTTCTCATATCTGATTACCCCATAAATTTAGATGTATTGTTTTACACTTATTATATTTGACTTTTCGACTTTTGGCAAGGCATAAATAAAAAACAGCGATGAAATTTTTGTAAATTCCACCGCTGCCATTATTTAATAATTACAGATTTTTTGCAAATTCGTATGCAAACTGCCGCGCTGCTTCGGTTTCATCAACGCAGGCACGCCATTTGCAGTTAAAGCCGGGCTGCAAATCGAACCCGCCTGCCGTAAGCATGGCTTCCATATCTTTCTGCGCGCCGCCTGCCCAGCCGCAGGTGCCAAAAGCTGCCGCTTTTTTGCCTTTAGGCTGCAAGCCTTTTAAATAAACCAGCATACCGCCGATTGTCGGCATCATGCCGCTGTTTAAAGTCGGTGAACCTACAAGCAGGCCACCCGCTTCAAACAATTCTGCCGCCACAGTGCTGCACGGGGTTCTGTCCATACGCATCAGCTGCACTTTTACACCGGCAGCAGCAGCACCTTCAACCATGGCGCGTGCCAGCGCTTCCGTGCCGCCCCACATGGTATCGTAGGCAATAACAACGCTTTTACCATTAACGCCCGTTCCCCAGGCTGCATATTTTTCAAGAATCTGCGCAATTTTGCTGCGCCAGATAACGCCGTGCGCCGGAGCAATCATTTTAATATCAAGCGCAGAAGCTTTTTTAAGCGCACCGCCGATTAAACGCGCATACGGCCACAAAATGTTGGCAAAATACTTTTTCGCCTCATAGAACAAAACATATTCGTCAACTTCATCATCAAAACGTTTGGAAGAAGCATAATGCTGTCCGAAAGCATCGTTGCTGAACAGAATGCCGTCCTGCGGGCAGTAGGTTACCATGTTGTCGGGCCAGTGCAGCATCGGCATAGGCACAAAAGTCAGTTCACGGCTGCCAAGGCTTATTTTGTCGCCTTCCTTAACAACCATAAAGTCAAAGCCGTCGCCGTAATGGCGCAAAGCCTCGTTTTTGCCCTGCATGGTAATAACAAATTTAGCATTAGGAGCCGCTTTTAAAACCTCCGGCAGCGCACCTGCATGGTCAGGTTCAACGTGGTTTACCACTACATAATCTATTTTGGCAGGGTCAGCAACACGGCGTATTTTCTCCAAAAGCTCATCTGCATAGCAGGCCTTAACGGTATCAATAAGGCAGATTTTTTCATCAACAATTAAATAACTGTTGTATGAAGCGCCGCGCTCGGTTTTATATCCGTGAAAATCCCTCACAATCCAGTCCGTTGCACCCACATCATAAATACCGGGCGCTATTTCCATTGGCATCATTGGTTGTACCTCCTTTTGTACTCATCATAAAACAAATTAAAGATAGCCGAAAGATAATTTTTTCAAGTTTTTATCTAAAAACAGCCCTGCCTGATGGAAGCTGTTTAAAGTACTTCTGTGCCCGATGCTGATAACCGTAGTCTGCGGCATTTCGGCAGAAATTAAAGTGTACATGGCTTTTTCCGTAGCCTCGTCAAGAGCAGAGGTTGCTTCATCCAGAAACAGCCAGTCCGGCTTATAAATAAGCGCACGCGCAAAAGCCACGCGCTGCTGTTCGCCGCCGCTTAAAACATGCGCCCAGTCCGCTTCAACATATAAATTTTCTGCCAAATAACCTATACTGCATTTTGCAAGCACGTTTTTCAGTTCTTCATCGCTGCATTCATGCCCGCCGGGGTACAGCAGCGCCTCGCGCAGAGTGCCAAGCGGCAGATAAGGTTTCTGCGGAATAAACATGGTCTTTTCTGCTTCCGGCATGGCAAGCCTGCCTTTTACATACGGCCAGATACCTGCCAGTACGCGCAGCAAAGTGCTTTTGCCGCTGCCGCTTGGCCCTTTGATTAAAATATTTTCGCCGCGGCGCAGGTTAAATTCCGCACCGTCAATCAAAACATGCCCGTCCGGCAGCGTTATATCAAGCTGTCTGGCTGCAATGCCGCCATCAGATAACTCACGCTGTAAATCCGGCTGCAATTTTTCCTGCTTAACTTCATGCATGTGCAGCCCAAAGCCTGTAAGACGGTTAACAACAGACTGCCATTCGGCAATGGAAGCGTACATATCCACAAAATACGAAAGCGATTCCTGTACTTTACCGAAGGCGTTGCTTACCTGCATCAGCCCGCCCAGCGTAATCTGGTGTGCCAGATAGCGCGGCATTGCCACAACCATCGGGAAAATAATGGCTATCTGCGAATAACCGGAATTAATCCAGATAAGCTGTTTGCGTTTTTGAATAATTTTCCAGAAGTTATCCAAAAGCAGTGCAAAACGCTTTTTAAAAATGCTGCCCTCGCGCCCTTCGCCACTGTAAAAAGCAATGCTCTCGGCGTTTTCGCGCATACGCATCATGCTGAAACGGAAATCAGCCTCGTAACGCTGCTGCACAAAATTAAGCCCAACCAGCTTTTTGCCGGCAACATGCGTTACCCATGTGCCAAGCGCCGAATAAATAAGCGCAACCCACACCATATAGCCTTCGATATGGAAGCTGTGCCCCCAAAGCGTAAAATCGAGAGGTCCGGAAATATTATACAAAACAAATACGAACGATACAAAAGTACAAACCGCTTTTAAAACGCCGATACTGAAAGTCAGCGTCATTTCCACAAACAGGCGCACATCTTCACTGATACGCTGGTCAGGGTTATCGGTATCAGCACCGAAAACCTGCAGGCGGTAATAAGTTTTATTGCGCAGCCATTCGTCAATGTAGCGGTCTGTCAACCAGCGGCGCCAGTTAATTATAAGCACCTGCTGCAGATAAAACGAATATACCATTAAAATAATGTACAGCGCGGCCAGCCACGAAAAATGTATCAGTTCATCAAAAATTTTCTCGGTGTCGTAATTTTGCAGCGCTTCATAAAATACGTTAAACCAGTCGTTAATTAAAACAATTACATATACAACCGCCAGCGTAAGCGCAATTATTACCGCCAGCATGGCAAACGCCTTCAAGCGTTCTTCCGACTGCCAGTAGCTTTTGGTTAAAAACCACACATTGCGCAGAAAGCGGCTTTGTTCTTTTAATCTGTTCAAGCAAATTCCCCTCTATTTCAAAATAGTTTGTTTACTCTAACTATTATACAACACAAATTTAAAAATTCCTGCTATAAAAAATGCCCCGCCGTCAAGCAGGGCATTTTTCACTAATTATTTACTTTTATCAGGCTTCTTCTTTATGCTTTTTGCTGAAGAATTTTTCTACAACTACAAAGCATACCGGAATCAGGAAGATACCGAACAGCGTGTTAAAGGTCATGCCGGCAACTACGGCGTTACCCATGGATACACGCGCGCCTGCGCCCGGGCCGGTTGCAACAGCCAGCGGCAGGCAGCCGAGGATGAATGCAAACGAAGTCATCAGAATCGGACGGAGACGGAGGCGGGATGCTTCAACAGCAGCATCAACAACGCCCATACCTTTTTCCATATTCATCTTGGCATATTCTACAATCAAAATTGCGTTCTTGGCAGCGAGGCCGATAAGCATAATCAAGCCAATCTGCATATAAACGTCATTTTGCTGCCCGCGCAGGTACTGGCCGAGAATGCAGCCCAGTACGGCAGTAGGCACGGAAAGGAGAACTGCCAGAGGAATGGTCCAGCTTTCATACAAAGCAGCCAGGCAGAGGAATACGAAGATAAGGGAAATTACAAAAATCTGCATGGAGCGGTTGCCTGCTTCAATCTGGTCACGGCTCTGGTCGGTCCATTCATAGCTGTAAGTTACCGGCAAAGTTTCTGCCGCAACTTCTTCCAGAGCAGTCATGGCCTGGCCGGTAGAATAACCTTCGGCAGGGTCGCCTGCAATTTTAATAGCGCGTGCGCCGTTAAAGCGCGTCATAACAACGGAGCTGTTCTCATTGTCATAAGTTACAAGAGTGTTCAGCGGAACCATCGTGCCATCGTTGCTGCGTACAAAGAAATAACGCATATCGTCAACGTTGGAGCGGTATTTGTCATCAGCCTGCATAACAACTTTCCATGTACGGCCGAAGTTGTTCAGGTCGTTGATTTCGTAACCGCCGAGGAAGGTCTGCAATGCGCTGAATACGCTGGAAACAGGTACATTCAGGCTCTGTGCCTTATCACGGTCCACGTTGAATTTATACATAGGCGTGGTGGTGTTCAGTGTGGTGTAAATCATGCCTATTTCCGGACGCTGGCGTGCTTTCGCCAAAAATTCCTGCGCACGGTCATTCATCAGGCTTACATCTTCACCGCCAAGGTTCATAATGTACATGCTTAACGAACCAGTGCTGGAAGCGCCAGGCAATGCAGGCGGCTGGAAGGCCATAACCGTGGCATCCGGGAATTTAGGGCCGAGGCCCTGAATCATAGGAATGATATCCTGAATGGTGGTATCACGTTCTGCATAAGGCTTCATGGCTACAACTACGAGGCCGGCAGACGCTTTCTGCGCAGAACTCAGAATATCAACGCCGGATACTTCCATTACATAGTCAACGCCCGGGAATTTCTGAACTTCTTTACTGAGTTCGCCCATCAGCTGAATATTACGGTTGCTGGAAGCGCCTTCCGGCAGGCTGAAGGATACGGCGCTCATGCCCATATCTTCGTTAGGAACATAACCGGAAGGAGTAATCTTAAACAGGAAGCCGATTAAAATTACGCCAACCAGCAGGCAGGCCATAACAACTTTTGCATGGCGGATGCATTTTTCTACGTTAGTTACGTATTTAGCAAGCGTTCTTTCAAACCATTTGTTGAAAGCATGTACGGCTTTGCCGATAAAGCCTTTAATTTCAGCTTCATCTTTTTTAGGTTTCAAAATCAGAGCGCACAGCGCCGGGGTCAGCGACAATGCGATAAGTGCCGAAAGCATCATGGAAACGGAAATGGTAATGGCAAACTGTTTATAAAGCTCGCCAACGGTACCTCCGGTAAACGCTGTCGGGATAAATACTGCGGAAAGTACGAAAGCAATAGCCACAACAGGGCCGGAAACTTCGCTCATAGCGCGGTAGGTTGCTTCTTTAGGCGTAAGGCCAGTATCCTGAATATGATGTTCTACCGCTTCTACAACGACGATAGCATCGTCGACTACGAGGCCGATAGCAAGGATAAGTGCGAAGGCCGTCAGCGTATTAATGGTAAAGCCCAAAAGTACGAACGAAGCAAAAGTACCAACCAGAGATACCGGTACTGCCAGCAGCGGAATCAGCGTTGCGCGCCAGCTGCCGAGGAACTTAAAGATTACAAAAATAACCAGTACCAGCGCTTCAAAGAAGGTATGGGCAACTTTGTTCAAAGATTCGGTAATAAACTGCGTGTTATCCTGAATAACCGTCAGTTTCATATCTGCCGGGAAACGTTTTTCGGCATCAGCCAAAACTTCGCGGATTTGCGAAACCGTTTCAATGGAGTTGGCGTCACTGGTAAGGGATACCGGGAATACTACGGAGGCACCACCGTTCAAACGGCTGAGTACCAGGTCGCTTCTCGGTGCTTCTTCAATGCGGGCGATATCCTTTAAGTAAAGGTTTTCGCCGTTAATGGAACGGATAATAATATTGCCAAATTCTTCAGGTGTTTTTAAACGGCCCTGCGCATTGGCAGAGTATTGTTTTTCCTGCTCGTCAACAGTCGGGCGGGCACCTACGGTACCTACAGGCGCCTGAATGTTCTGAGCTTCTACCGCCGTTTCAATATCGCTTGTTGTAAGGTTAAGCTGAGCCAGTTTTTCCGGGTTCAGCCAGATACGCATGGAATATTCCGGGCCGTATTCATCAACGGTGGATACGCCTTTAACGCGCTTAACAGCATCGATAAAGTTAACGTCGGCGTATGTTCTGAGGAACATACTGTCATAAGTATTGTTAGGCGAGGTAAGTGCGAAATACATGATGGTTTCCGCAGATTCCTTCGTCGTGGTAATGCCGTATGCGGTTACTTCCTGCGGCATGGAGCTGTTTGCCTGTGATACACGGTTCTGTACTTCTACCGCAGCAATATCGGCGTTCTTTTCCAGGTTAAACTGTACGTTTAAGCTGTATTCGCCGGTAGCGGTACTGGTAGAACTCATATCCAGCATATTTTCTACGCCGTTTACCTTCTGTTCTATTGCCTGCGCAACAGATTCTTCTACCGTCTGGGCACTTGCGCCCGTATAGTTGGTAGTTACGGAAATACGCGGCTTGGTAATATTAGGATACTGGGCAATAGGCAGGCTGAAACCGGCAATAGCGCCCAGCAGCGTAATCAATATGGCCAGCACCATGGCAAAGACCGGACGGTCAATAAAAAATCGTGCCATTCAGCTTACCTCCTTATTTTGCTGCACCGGCAGCATCGCCGGATTCTGTTCTGTCGGCGGTAGTGTCAAGTTCTGCTTCCGTCATCGGTTCGGGGTTTACAAGCGCACCGGCCGTAATTTTGCCGGTACCTTCAACAACGATTGTTTCATCGCCGTTAAGGCCGCTTTCAACCATCCACAAACGCCCTACGCGAGGTCCAAGGGTAACTTCGCGCATTTCAACCTTGTTGTCTGCGCCGATAACATAAACAAATTTCTTATACATAAGCTCGGTTACAGCACGCTGCGGAATCAGCTTAGCGTCATGTACAGTACCACTGTTGGCCTGCAGATGAGCAAACATGCCAGGCAGCAGGATCTTAGCAGGATTT
>ENA-OWRJ01003244-OWRJ01003244.1-human-gut-metagenome-genome-assembly--contig:-NODE-3244-length-12229-cov-21.414243_pt1 | contig 12229 bp, 10 predicted proteins | sample MGYA00248269_ERZ651897 | MGnify/ENA primary metagenome ERZ651897 (study PRJEB26924, sample SAMEA4378252) | human gut metagenome | biome: human gut; feature: human-associated habitat; material: faeces...
AGCCGCCGGAGCGGTGCTTGAGCCGCAAGGCGGGAATTGTGCGGTATTGCCTTAGTTTAATTCAGCCTTATCGCTTTTCTCTGAACAGCTTCCGCTCTGGGTTCATCCAGCGCCCCTTTTCCGGCACGGGGTCATAGCCGTACTTGCCAAAGGGGTTGCAGCGCAGAATGCGCCACAGGCCCAGCAGCAGGCCTTTGGCCGGGCCATGCACCTGGATAGCCTGGATCATATACTGGCTGCAGGTTGGGGTAAACCGGCAGTTATGCCCCAGCAGCGGACTAATGACCTTCTGGTAGCCGCGCACCAGGGCAATCAGCACCCGGCTGATCACTCCGGTGCACCGTTCGGCTGCGGTTTGGCCGCGGGCTGCTGCGGCACCGCGGCAGCTTTATCCGGAAGGCCGGCTTTGCGCATCAGGCCCGCCAGTGTTTTGCTCAGTTGGGTGCTTTTCAGGTAGGGCGTGCGGGCACGCGCTACTAAGATTATATCATATCCGCCGATATTTTGCGAGAGGTGTTCCGAAAGTGCTGCGCGCATAATGCGCCGCGCACGGTTGCGCTGCACGGCATGGCCCACCTTTTTAGTGGCGGTCAGTCCGATGCGGGTATAGCCCAGCCGGTTTTTGGCCACATACAGCACCATATTGGGGTGAACATAGCTTTTGCCGCGGGCATAAATGCGGGAAAATTCCTTATTTTTGGTCAGGGTTCGATAGCGCATGGCGGGGTTCCTCCGGCATGGTAGGATTGTATGGCCTGCACGGCTTAATACGTGCAGGGAGTGGGAATGGATGGTGCACCGGAACTGTTATAGGCCAAGGCAAAACGCCGAAAAAACGGGTTTGCCTTTGTGAAAATGCTCCAAATTTTGGGCAATACCGCATAATTCTAAGTGCCGATACGGCGAGCGAGGTGCGGCAGATGCTAAGCCAAAAGCGCAGATAATACTGGATGTCTTATCGAGCATTTTGGCAACGCAGATGCCGTGCCGCAGCCGCCGGAGCGGTGCTTAAGCCGTCAGGCGGGAATTGTGCGGTGCTGCCTTTGGCTTTTTTCCAGTACATCCTAGCAAAAAAGGCCGCTGACAAGAAATCAGCAGCCTTTGTTTGCATGTGTTTGCGAAACCTGTGCCTGAAAAATCAGACGGTCAGGTTCTTGCGGCCCTTAGCACGGCGGCGGGCCAGCACCTTACGGCCGTTCTTAGAAGCCATGCGCTTCAAAAAGCCATGAACGCGGCTGCGCTGACGCTTCTTCGGCTGGAAAGTCTGCTTCATTTCGTATTCCCTCCTTCAAAGTTTCCCCAATACTGGGCATTTTTTGGCGATTTACGCTTGGCAAATGCCCGTAGATACAGGGGCAGCCTTGCAGACTTTGATTATAGCGCAAGGACGGCAAGTTTGTCAATAGCAAACCGCGAAAAAATCCACGCGGCGATCCCATGCCAGGTTCGAAGGATTGGATTTTGCGCTCTGCGCGGGCGGGCCCAGCGGACAAATAGATGCAAACGAGCCCGCTGTGAGGTGTGGATTTGGTGGAATGTTGGTTCAAAACCTGCATTTTTTGCCATATTTTCAACTTTTATTGCCCATATCGTGGAAAATTGTACCCTATTATAATTGTATTGGGGATAAATTTATGCTATACTATATCTGTATCTCTGTGTCTAAAAATCGGCAGAGCGGGCTTTCGGGCCTGCTTTCCGCGGGTTGACACAGCGGTTTTGGCGGACCGGGAAAGGCAACATCTTCCCCGCAGCCGCCGGCTGCTGCATGCTCCGCCCGCCTGCCCAAGAATTTTAGGCCGTGCAGCAATACCCTGCCGGATGCAGCCGGAATTTTGTGGAACGATACGGCGCTCTTTACTTTATTATAATGGGGGCGGCTTGTGTTTTGTTTGCAAAAATTGGGCGGCAGCCTGCGGGGCGGCAGTGCATTGCCTTGACTAACACAAAAGTGGGGAGTATCCATGGATTCATTCAACGACGTACTGGACGCGGCCAAAGCCTATTGCCGCGAACATACTGCCGACGCGACGTACCAGTATTACATCAGCGGGCTGAAAGCGGTCAGCTTTGAAAATTCCAACTGCATCACGCTGGAAGTCCGCAATGATTTTATCTGTAAGATCGTGTCTGACCGTTATACGGGTCTGCTGAAGGATGCGTTTAAGGCTGTACTTGGCTTTGATGTTGAGGTCAAGTTCACTGTGCCGCAGCCTGAACCAGAGGCTGCCAAAGAAAAACGCCCAATGGATGAAGCCAGCCTGCCCTCGGGCCGGTATGATTTCACCTTTGAAAACTTCATCCGCGGACCGTCCAACCAATTTGCCTTTGCGGCGGCGCAGGCGGTTGCGGCAAACCCGTCCGGCGCTTACAATCCGCTGTTCATTTACGGACCGTCCGGTCTGGGCAAAACGCATCTGCTGAACGCGATTCAGATCGAGATCCACAAAAACCATCCGGACTACAATATCGTCTATGTGGACTGCGAAAAGTTTACCAACGAGATCATCACCGCGGTCAAAATGGCAACGACCGAACAGTTCCGCCAGAAATACCGCGAAGCCGATGTGTTGCTGATCGACGATATCCAGTTTTTGGCGGGCAAGGAATCAACGCAGGAAGAGTTTTTCCATACTTTTAATACGCTGCATAATGCCGGCAAGCAGATCGTGCTGGCATCCGACCGGCCGGCCAAGGAGATCAAGAGCCTGGAAGAGCGTCTGCGCACCCGGTTCGAGTGGGGCCTGACGGCGGATATCCAGCCGCCTGATTTCGAAACCCGTGTGGCGATCGTCAAGCGCAAGGCCGAATTGCTGAATCTGGATCTGCCTGATGACGTTGCGGAATACATCGCCAACCATCTGAAGCAGAACATCCGCCAGCTGGAGGGCGCAGTGAAAAAGCTGAACGCCTACTATATGTTGGAGGGTATTGCCCCCTGCATCGGCGTGACGACGACCGCCATCAAGGATACACTGAATGATACCCAGCCCATCCCCGTTACGATTGAAAAGATCATCAACGAAGTGGCGCGCACCTATAATGTGATGCCCTCCGACATCCGCGGGAAAAAGCGCAGCGCCAATGTGAGTGCCGCCCGCCAGATGTCGATGTATATCATCCGTGAGATCACCGGTATGAGCATGGAAGCCATCGGTTCCGAATTCCAGCGTGACCATTCCACCGTTGTGTACTCCATCAATACGATGGAGAAGAACATCGGCAAGGACCGCCACCTGAAGGAAACCGTGGACGATATCATGAAGAACATCCGTACCTGATGCATGCTGCAGGTTGACAATGAAACGCCCGGCGTTCTGCATGTTTATGCATGAATATGCAGAACGTGCCATGCCTTTTCCGGGTTTTCAAAACGGATATTCCGGGTTCCGACAGCAGTTTCCCACTTTCAACATTTTCAACTGATTTTTCAACAATTAACACAGATTTTCCACGGAGCAGGTTGAAAGGTCAAGTTTTCCACATTTGAGATTTTTCTTTCCACGAGTTTTTGCGGAAAACCAGGTCCTCAAAAATTGCTTCGGAATCGGAGGTTTCAGGCTTTTCCACAGATTCAACGTAGCCTACTACTATGACTATCAAAGTATCTAGTTTACCCTGACATTTTACGTGTTCTGCACCGTCAGGCCCATCAGCAAATAAGGATTATACAAAACGGATATTTCAGATTTCTGAACCGCCTGCCAGGCTACAACACTTCACAGTTTTCTGTAAGTTTAGTGATTATATACGAGGTGACAACATTGAAGTTTGAATGTGACAAGTCGCTGCTGTCTGCTGCGATCGACGGCGTTTCCCGCGCCATCACCAACCGCGCGGCGATCCCCGTGCTGGAGGGCATTTACCTGAAAGCCGAAGGGTTCCAGCTGACGCTGACCGGCTACGATATGGAAATGGGCATCACCACCAACATTGAGTGCAATGTTCAGGTACCCGGCGAGACGGTTTTGGAAGCAAAGCTGTTTGGCTCCATGGTCAGCCGTATGCCGTCCGGCACCGTATCGGTGGAGCTGAATAACGAAGGTATGGCAATTATTTCTGGCGGTGTGGCAGAGTTTGAGATCCCCGCCATGAACGCGAGCGATTACCCCAGCCTGCCCAACACGGCAGCCGAAAATACCATGACCATTCCGACTTCGATGATGCGCGAGCTGATCGAAAAGACCATCTATGCGGTCGCTGTGGAAGATAAGAAGCCCGCACACACCGGTGAATTGTTCGTGATCGAGCCGGGCCGCCTGACGGTTGTGGCTCTGGACGGTTACCGCCTGGCCATCATTAAGCGGGATGTGGAATGCACCCGCGATATCCGCATTATCATTCCGGCAAAAACGCTGCAGGAGCTGCTGAAAATCACCGGCGGGCCGGACGAACCGGTCAAAATTGATGCAAACCGCCGCTATGTGGTGTTCACTACCAACGGCTACACCATCATGAGCCGGTTGATCGAGGGCGAGTTCCTGAATTATGAGAGCGTGATTCCCAAAGAGAGCCGCACCAAGGTCGTGATCGATTGCAAGAGCTTTATTGATACGCTGGAACGTGCTTCTTTGATTATTACCGATCGTTTGAAGAACCCGCTGCGCATCAATTTTGCACCGGATAAAGTAACTGTGCGCTGCCAGACCCCGCTGGGCAAGGTGGTGGATGAGTTTACGCCGGAAAGCATGGAAGGCGATTCCATGGAAATCGGGTTCAACAACCGCTACCTGCTGGATGCGCTGCGCTATTCCAAGTGCGAAAAGCTGCGCCTGGAGATCAACGGCCCCTTGAGCCCGGTAAAGGTCCTGCCGGTGGAGGGCGAAGACTTTATTTACCTGGTGCTGCCGGTACGCTTTAAGAATGAAGGCTGATACGATGGAAAAAGTACGAATCCACACGGAATTTATCAAATTGGATGCTCTGCTGAAATTTGCCGGCTTGTGTGAAACGGGCGGCGAAGCCAAGGAGCTGATCCAGGGCGGAGAAGTGAAGCTGAACGGGGAACCCTGCACCATGCGCGGTAAAAAATGCGTGCCGGGCGATGTGGTGGAGCTGGAAGGCCGCCAGGTTCAGATCGCGGAGGGCTGCTGATGCGGCTGAACCGCCTTGCGGTGACGGATTATCGCAATTTATCCGCCGCTGTTTTGGAACCCGCCCCGCAGTTGACGGTTCTGTGCGGGGCAAACGGGCAGGGCAAAACCAACCTGTTGGAAGCCGTCTGGCTGCTGACCGGAGGCAAAAGCTTCCGTGGGGCAAAGGACGCCGAGCTGATCCGGCGCGGCGCTGACTTTGCCGTGCTGGAGGCCGCATTTGAAGCGGGAGACCGCCCCCAGGAAATACGGTTGACCGTTGGCGCCAAAGGAACCCAGCGCCCCGGCCGGACGGTACGTCTGAACGGAGCCGACCGCGGAAGAGCTGCTTCGATCGCAGGAACTTTTACGGCGGTGGCGTTTGACCCCAACCATCTGAGCCTGGTCAAAGGCGGGCCGGAAGGGCGGCGGCATTTCCTGGATGCCGCGCTCTGTCAGCTGTACCCCGGCTACCTGGCGGCGGAACGGCGGTATTTACGCGTGGTAGCGCAGAAAAATGCGTTGCTGAAAGCGTATGACATCACCCCCGGTGGGGATGTTCTGCTGGAAACATACAACGAAGCGCTTGTGACCTATGGCTGCGAAGTCATGCGGCGGCGTGCGGGGTATCTGGACCAGCTGGCCCCGGCGGCAGCGGCAAACTACCGTGATATTTCCAGCGGGGCAGAAAAGTTGGAGATCCAATACTGCCCCTGCTGCGATCCGGGCAGCCCGGAAGCGCTGGCGGCCAAGCTGCGCGAGGTGAAAAACACCGAGCTGCGGGCAGGCTTTTGCCTGACTGGGCCCCACCGCGAGGACCTGGAAATTTTAATTGACGGCCAGCCGGGAAAAATTTATGGCAGCCAGGGCCAGCAGCGCAGTGCGGTGCTGAGCATGAAGCTGGCGGAAGCCAGCGTGGCGGGCGAGGTGCTGGGCGAACATCCGGTGATGCTGCTGGATGATGTGCTCAGTGAATTGGATGACGCACGCCAGACGTATCTATTGACCCGCATTGAGGACAAGCAGACATTTGTGACCACCTGCGATTCCGCCGCCTTTGCCCGAACCAACGGCAAGCTGGTCTTTGTGGACCACGGAACCGTGCGGGAGGGTTGAGGTTTTGCTTTACGGGGGATTTTGTTCCCTTTTTTGAAAAAAAGGGAACTGGAAAAAACGTTTAATCATCTTTATAATAATAGAGAACTAAAAGTAAAACGCAGTCTTAAAATAAGCACTGATGAATGCAAAGTTCAAAATAAAAACGTTGCAAAAATTGACGCGATGCAGAAATAAAATTTCTAAATTTTGAGACGACCAAAGGGCGGCGCAGAGTGCCATCCCATTCCTGAACCGTGATCCCCAAAAGACAAACCCGGCAATTTGTTCTGTCTCCGATTCCTAATTGCTAAGGCAACACCGCACAATTCCCGCCTGACGGCTTAAGCACCGCTCCGACGGCTGCGGCACGGCATCTGCGTTGCCAAAATGCTCGATAAGACATCCAGTATTATCTGCGCTTTTGGCCTAGCAGCTGCCGCACCTCGCTCGCCGTATCGGCACTTAGAATTATGCGGTATTGCCCTAATTTCTCATTACTAATTATCATGTATCTTCACTTAGGTCAGGATTTTATCGTAAATACGCGGGACGTCATCGGGGTGTTTGACCTGGATACCGCAACCGATGCGGGCCAGAAGGCAAAGATCACCGATGAATTCCTGCGGCATGCCCAGCAGGAAGGGGCTGTTGTGGATGTGAGCGGCAGTATGCCAAAAAGCTTTGTCCTGACAGATTTCCCCGATGATACGGTTTATATTACCCAGATATCCACCGCCGCCATCCGCAACCGCGCGGCAAAGTTTGATATGGGGCAGTAAAACTGCAGAAAAACGTTAGGCGGACAAAAAAGCGTCTATAATTTTTACAGATACAAAAATGCACCCCAGATATACCAAAGGGCAGGTTTTACCCTGATAACGGCAGAAATGCCGGTTTAAGCTTTTGAAAAAAAGCTGCCGAAATCCCCGCACCTCGTAAGAAATGGGAGGAAAGTTCATGTCAGAAGAAATCATCACCGAAACCAACCGCGAAACGGCGACCGACCATGAGTACGGCGGCGCGCAGATCCAGGTCCTGGAAGGGCTGGAAGCTGTGCGCAAGCGCCCCGGCATGTATATCGGTTCCACAGGCCCTTCCGGTCTGCATCATCTGGTTTATGAAATCGTGGATAACTCCATCGATGAAGCTCTGGCCGGGTACTGCACCCATATTGAAGTGACCATCAAGCCGGGCAATATCATTGAAGTCAGTGATAACGGCCGCGGTATCCCGGTGGATATCCAGCCCAAACTGGGCATCCCGGCTGTCACGGTCGTGTATACCGTGTTGCATGCCGGCGGCAAGTTTGGCGGCGAGGATTCCGGCTACAAAGTGGCTGGCGGTCTGCACGGCGTCGGCGCCAGCGTTGTAAACGCGTTGAGCGAATGGCTGGTTGTGCATGTGCGCCGTGACGGCGCCGAGTACGAGCAGAGTTTCAAACGCGGAAAACCGGATGGAGACCTGAAAAAGATCGGTGTGGCGGCATCTACGGGTACCACCGTTACTTTTAAGCCAGACCCGGAAATGTTCACCGAAACCACCGAATACGATTATGAGATCCTGCTCAAGCGCCTGCGGGAAGAAAGCTTCCTGAACGCCGGTGTGCGCATTACCCTGACGGATGAGCGCCCCGAAAGCATTGAGAAAAACGACGGTGTACCGCCGCAGGAATCCATGTGCTATGAGGGCGGCGTGCGCAGCTTTGTGCAGTATCTGCATGAGAAGCGCGACCTGACCCCGCTGCACCCGCAGGTCATCTATATGAAAGGCGAAGCCAACGGCGCTGTGGCCGAAGTTGCTTTGCAGTACTGCGACAGCTACAACGAGCTGATCCTTTCTTTTGCCAACAACGTGCACACCCCGGAGGGCGGCACCCACGAGGAAGGCCTGAAAACCGCGCTGACCCGCGTGTTTAACGAATTTGGCCGTGCCAAGGGCTACCTGAAGGAAAAGGATGAAAACTGGCAGGGCAGCGATGTGCGCGAAGGCATGATCGCCGTTGTTTCCGTCAAGCTGCAGGAAGCGCAGTTTGAGGGCCAGACCAAAGCCAAGCTGGGCAACACCTACATCAAGACGCTGGTTTCCAACATTGTGTACAACAAGCTCAGCGAATTTTTGGAAGAAAACCATGCTGTTGCCAAGGCTGTGTTTGAAAAGGTGACCCAGGCAGCCCGCGCCCGTGCCGCAGCCAAAAAGGCCCGCGACCTGGTGCGCCGCAAGAGTGCGCTGGAAAGCAACCGTATGCCGGGCAAACTGGCAGACTGCCACGAGAATGACCCCGCCAAGACCGAAATCTTCATCGTCGAGGGTGACTCTGCTGGCGGCTCTGCCAAGCAGGGGCGTGATTCCAACATCCAGGCAATCCTGCCGCTGTGGGGCAAGATGCTGAACGTGGAAAAAGCCCGCGCCGACCGCATTTACGGCAACGACAAGCTGATGCCGGTTGTGACGGCACTGGGCACGGGAATTGGCGATGAATTTGACATCAACAAGGTGCGATACCACAAAATCTTTATCATGGCTGATGCTGACGTTGACGGCTCCCACATCTGTACCCTGATGCTGACCTTCTTCTTCCGTTACATGCGGCCGCTGATTGAACACGGGTATGTGTATGTGGCACAGCCGCCGCTGTTCAAGCTGCAAAAGGGCAGCACCGTCAAGTATGCGTACAACGAAGACGAAATGAAGCAGCTTTCGGCTGAGATGCCGGGCGCCAAGGTGAACCGCTACAAAGGCCTTGGTGAGATGAACCCCGACCAGCTGTGGGAAACCACCATGAACCCTGATAACCGCGTGATCGTGCAGATCAAGATCGAAGATGCCGAGCGCGCCGACGAGGCGTTCAGCATCCTGATGGGCGAGCAGGTGGAACCCCGCAAGGAGTTCATTGAGCGCAACGCCAAGTATGCACGTCTGGACGTTTGATTCGCGGCTTTTTTGGCGGCTTTTTTGAAAAAAAGCCTGGCAAAAAACTTTAATCATTTGGGTTAAAGAAAAGGCGGCAGGGGAGAGGGAGCAAAAAGCCCGCAGGTTTTGGAACGGTCAAGACCGTTCCCTACGGGGCAGGGCGAATGGCGGCCCCTGAAGGGGCGCACATTGTGCGCCCGCTGCGTGTGGGCAACCTATTACTACCCCGGATTACGGTGGAAATTTCCGCTGCCGCCAGACGCTGATAAATTTTGTTTTTGATATTTTGATGATAGAGTGAAGATTTTCGGTGAAGCTTTTGCAAAAGGGCTTTGAAACAATCCGAAAGGTGAGTTGAATGGAAGAAAATGTTATCATGGTGCCCGGTTCGGGCACGAAGGTCATTGTGCGCGATGTCAAGCAGGAGATTGAAACGGCATTTTTGGATTATTCCATGTCCGTTATCGTATCCCGTGCCTTGCCGGATGTGCGCGATGGCCTGAAGCCCGTACACCGCCGCATCCTGTACACGATGCACGAGCGCGGCAACGACCCCAGCCACCCGTACCGCAAGTCTGCGGATACGGTTGGTGCTGTGCTGGGTGCTTACCACCCCCACGGCGACGCCAGTGTGTATGACGCGATGGTGCGTCTGGCACAGGATTTCAGCCTGCGTTATCCGCTGGTTGACGGCCAGGGCAACTTTGGTTCCGTGGACGGCGACCCCCCGGCTGCTTACCGTTATACCGAAGCCCGCATGTCCAAAATTGCATGCGAAATGCTGACGGATATTGATAAGGATACCATTGACTGGGACCCGAACTTTGACGAAACCAAGAAGGAACCCCACATGCTGCCCAGCCGGTTCCCCAACCTGCTGGTCAACGGCAGCCAGGGCATTGCGGTCGGCATGGCCACCAACATCCCGCCACACAATCTGCGCGAAGTCGTCAGCGGCATGATTGCCCTGATTGATGACCCGGAAATTGATCTGGCGGGCCTGATGGAGCACATCAAGGGACCCGATTTCCCCACCGGCGGCGTGATTATGGGACGCAGCGGCATCCGTGCGGCATATGCCACAGGCCGCGGCAAGATCACCCTGCGTGGCCGTGCCGAGATCGTGGAGAAGAAGAACGGCCGGTATGAGATTGTGATCACCGAGATCCCCTACATGGTCAACAAGACCCGCCTGCTGGAATCCATCGGCGACCTGGTCAAAGATAAGCGAATTGAGGGCATCAGCGACCTGAACGACCTGTCCTCCAGCCGCACCGGCATGAAGATCCTGGTCGAGATCAAGAAGGACGCCAACCCGCAGGTAGTGCTGAACCAGCTCTACCGCTACACCCAGCTGCAGGACACCGTGGGTGTAATCATGCTGGCGCTGGATGACGGTGTGCCCAAGATCATGAGCCTGAAGACCATGATGCAACGCTATCTGGACTTCCAGTTCCAGGTCATCCGCCGCCGCACGGCGTATGAGCTGAAAAAAGCCCAGGACCGCGAGCACATCCTGGAAGGTCTGCGCAAGGCTGTGGATATTGTGGATGAGATCATCGCCACCATCCGCGCCTGCAAGGGCGGCTTTGCAGAGGCAAAGGCGGCCATTATGGAGCGTTTCGGCTTCGACGACCCGCAGGCCGATGCTATCGTAAAACTGCAGCTGGGACGTCTCGCAGGCCTGGAAATCCTCAAGATCGACGAGGAGTTGGGCCAGCTGCGCGCCAGCATTGAAAATTACAAGGATATCCTGTCCAACGACGCCCACACCATGGAGATCGTCAAGACCGACCTGACGGCTCTGGCCGACAAGTACGGTGACGACCGCCGCACCTCCATTGAGGCGGTTTCCGGCGAAGTGGACATTGAGGACCTGATCCCCGAAGAGACCTGCGTCTTTACCCTGACCCATGAAGGTTACATCAAGCGCACGGCGGTGGACACCTACAGTGCCCAGAACCGCGGCGGCCGCGGTGTGGCCGGCATGACCCAGAAAGACAATGACTTTACCGAGGAACTGTTTGTTGGATCCACGCATGACTACATGCTGTTCATGACGGACAAGGGCCGTGTGTACCGCCTGAAAGGCTACCAGGTAGCCGAGGGCAGCCGCACCGCCAAGGGCAGCCACATTGCCAACCTGCTGCAGCTGCAGGAGGGCGAGAAAGTTACCATTATGATGCGCCAGCCCGCCAACATGGACGAGGATGCCAGCTACATCACGATGGTAACGCGGCAGGGCCTGATCAAGCGCACGCCGCTTTCCCAGTTCCGCAACATCCGCAAGGGCGGCCTGAACGCCATTGCGCTGAACGAGGACGATGCCCTTGTCTGGTGCCACCTGACAGGCGGCGAGGATGAGCTGATCGTAGCCACTCATGATGGTGCCGCCATCCATTTCAGCGAGGCTGGAGCGCGCGCTATGGGCCGCACAGGCCATGGAGTGCGCGTCATCAAGCTGCGTGATGGTGACTATGTTGTGGGCGTGGGCGTCTGCCGCCCCGGCGCAACCGTGCTGACCGTCACCGAGGACGGCAAAGGCCGCCGCAGCCTGATTGATGACTACCGCATTACCAAGCGCGGTGGTCTGGGCATCCGCAACTACACCCGCGGCGGTGTGGCAGGCATCAAGATTGTGGATGACACCGATGACCTGATCCTCATCAGCCAGGACGGTATTCTGATCCGCATGCACGCCAATGACATCAACGTGCAGTCCCGCTATGGCAGCGGCGTGCGCGTGATGCGCCTGATTGGCGAGGACAAGGTAGCCGTGCTGGCCCGCGTGGACCGCGATGCCACCGCCGAAACAGCCAAGCCGGAGGATGATGGCGAGACTGACCCGACCCCTGAAGAGCTGGAAGCCATTGCCGCAGCCGAAGCCGCCGAAGAGGCTGCTGAGGACGCCGCACCGGACACTGAGGGCGAGGACGAAGAATAATTGGAGTGACGAGGTTCCTTCTTTGAAAAGAAGAAACCGAAGAAACTTTAATACAGGATAAGATAAACAAAAAGGGCACAGCGCCGGGTGAAGAACCGGGGGCTGTGCCTTTTTATTGGGTTTATTTACAGGGAGAAAGCGAAGAGGAAGAGATAAGGCAATACCGCATAATTCTAAGTGCCGATACGGCGAGCGAGGTGCGGCA
>ENA-OWRJ01003251-OWRJ01003251.1-human-gut-metagenome-genome-assembly--contig:-NODE-3251-length-12213-cov-2.746751_pt1 | contig 12213 bp, 9 predicted proteins | sample MGYA00248269_ERZ651897 | MGnify/ENA primary metagenome ERZ651897 (study PRJEB26924, sample SAMEA4378252) | human gut metagenome | biome: human gut; feature: human-associated habitat; material: faeces...
GTGAGCTGGCTTTTCTCTTTTCCGGTATGGGCATGCCTTATGAAAAAGTGGCTATGGTCGTAGCTGTGGTCTGTGCCGTGTTATTTACAGTACTCCTGGGAAATAACTATATACAGGATGCCCCGGTCGCCGTCATCGATCTGGATAACTCCAAATACAGCCATCAGGTCATCGACGAAATGGATGCCTCCCCGTATATCAGCATCGATACGGTCCTTCATACAGCAGTCAATCCCAAATCACTGTTTTACCGGGACCGGTTCGCTGCCGTTGTCTATTTCCCAAAAGATCTGGAAAAGAACCGTTACAGCGATGCTGCCGGGACCATTGGCGTATTTTATGACAATACGAGCATTGCCCAGAACGCAGATATCATGGAAGGACTCAATGCCATCGTGGCGATAGAAAATGAAAAACTGGCGGCTCCCACAACATCCCGGGCAGAACGGGGCATTACCCTGCGCGACCGGCTCCTGTTCAATCCACAAGGTTCCGCAGCCAACAATGGGGAAGTCCAGGGATTCCTCTTTTTCTTTTCTTCCATGTTCTTTACTTTTGCCACCATCGGTATGATACCAAGGCTGCGCATGACCGGAGAATTAGCCCGGATCCAGCAGGAGGGAACGCCGTTTGCCATACTCGTCCGTCTCGTTCCGTATTGTATCTGCCTCATGACGGCACTTACCGTCGGCATGGTCATCCTTCATTTCCTGAATGACATGGCTTTTACAGGCAGCCTGCTCCTGTTTTTCCTGACCCAGTACTTCTATATCCCGGCCGTCGGAATGATGAGCCTGCTCTTTGGGTGGAATGCAGCCAACCCCGGCGTAGCTGCCAGCCGCATGATACTCTTTATTCCTATGGGATTTATTCTTGGCGGTGCCACCAGCCCGATTATGCAGCAAAGCCTGTGGGTCCGCTACTTTGCCCATTTCTTCCCCCTTACCTGGGAATATGAATTTACAAGAGACATTACGATCCGCGGTGCCGGATTCTGGGATATTGCCCCGGAATTTGGCGGATTCCTGATTTATTTCGCCTGCATCCTCATCGTCTTCTGTCTGGTCTTTTACGGGACGAGACAGAAAGAATTGGCCCGTTAGAAGGAGGAATTATCATGAATGAAGAATTACTGCATATACTGGTACCGGTCGATGGATCCGAACCATCGAGGCGGGCCCTGGAAAAAGCCGTCTATCTGGCACACAAATGCGGCAGCAGCCTGACACTGCTGACCGTAGTGGATATGAATAAAGAAATCAATTCCTTTGAGCAAGTCAGCACCGGTGGATATATACCGGGAGAACTGAAAGAAAAAGGATACAAACTGCTTCTGAAACTCATGCCCCTCATTCCTGATACGATTCATGCCGAAGCCGTCGTCCAGATAGGGGACCCGGCACAAAACATCGTAGCATACAGCGAAGAACATCCGGTAGACCTAATCATCATCGGCAACCGCGGCCTGTCAGGCCTGAAAAAAATACTCCTTGGCAGTGTAAGCAACTACGTCCTCCTGCGCAGCCACGTACCAATCCTGATCATGAAATAATACTAAGTCCGCACAGTGTATGGTATATAGCCGTGCGGACTTTTCTGTGTTTACGATGTACTAGAGTAGATCGGATGGTACCATAATTGCTCAAAAAAAACAAATCGTTTCCTCGTACTGACAAACTATGGCGGGTGTGTTAAAATGAAACAAGCTACAAACTAGGAGGATTCTGGGAATGAACGGACATGGTGACGTCATGAAAACATCCATTTCTATAAAAAATAAATACAGCACCGTCGTGCTGCCTCTGTTGTGGGTCGTAATCGATTATATAGCTGTCCTGTTGGCAGAACAGCTGTCTTTTTCCCTGCGTAATGTGCTCATTACCAATTCGGCACTGCATATTTCCTGGCTCAGTTTTCATGTAATTGGGCCAGCTATTTTTATCCTTTTCATGCAGGTTCAGTCTCTGTATACACGGCGCATGCAGTTCTGGCGCATCATTTCCCGTATTTTCAAAGCCGATTTGTATGCCGTCGGTGTGATGATATTTCTCATGTATGTTCTGGAAACAGCCTCCCATACATCGCGGTTATTCATCGGATTTATCTGGATATTTGCCTTCTTCTTTCTCGTAGTATTCCGCTTTGTCAGCCGTAAACTATTGAACCGTCTCCATATGCTGCAGCTCCCGGTGCTTATCATGGGGGCAGGAAAGACGGCTGCTATTGTGCTGAAGTATTTCAAGGACGATTCCGGCCTTGCCTATGATTTCATCGGCTTCTTGGAAGATCATAAACCAGAACCGGAAGTCGCCAGACTCATGCCACATCTGGGGACCTTTGCCGATGCCGAAGCCGTCATCGACCAGACAGGCGTCCAGCACGTCTTGGTCATCGCGCCGGGGCTCAGCAATGATAAAGTACAAGATATCATATACCGTCTGCAGCCCAAAGTAAAAAACATCGCATTCATTCCCGATATGGGAACCATGCCACTGGCCACTCTCGATATGGAAACCCTCATCGACGGGCACATCGTAGCCTTCCAAATCCGCAATAACATGGCCCGGCGGTACAACCGTATCATCAAGCGCCTGTTCGATATAGTCTGTACCTGTATCGGCATTATCTGTCTGAGCCCTGTATTTCTGGCCATTTCCCTATGGATATACAAAGACTCACCCGGCCCTATCATATTCAAGCACCGCCGCGTCGGCCGTCATGGAAAGGAATTCAACTGTTACAAATTCCGCAGCATGTGCGTCGATGCCGATGTCAGGCTCAAAGAACTCCTGGCAAAAGACCCGGAAGCCCGCAAAGAATGGGAGAAAGAATTCAAACTCAAAGACGATCCCCGGATTACCCGTAGCGGTGCATTCCTGCGTAAAACCAGCTTGGACGAACTACCCCAATTATTCAACGTCCTAAAAGGAGAAATGAGCCTTGTCGGTCCACGCCCCATTATACAGGCCGAAGTTCCCAAATACGGCAAATACATCGAAGACTTCTACATGGTCCGTCCCGGCGTCACCGGCATGTGGCAGACCAACGGCCGCAGCGATACCACCTACGACGAACGGGTCCAGATGGATACCTGGTACGTCCGCAACTGGGATGTCTGGTTCGACATCGTACTCATCTGGAGAACCATAGGAGTCGTATTGAGGCATAAAGGCGCGTATTAGATCTGAACCTTACACGCTAAAAGCCGTCCCCGTGAGGGGCCTTTTGGGCCCAGCAGGTATCGACCAAAGTAAGATGCAAGCTGGTGCTAAAACGGACAGCCGCGATAGAGCCGGTTTGCATCGTTAGAAGCCGTCCCCGTGAGGGGAAGGAGGGCCACGAAGTGGCGGAAGGGGCTTTACTCAAATATAAATTTTATCTTGAATCCTTATAAAATATAGGAGATGATCGGATGAATCAGCATTTTATTACAAGCATACATATCGATAAAATACGGCACTTACAAAATATCACCATTCCATTATCAGAAACGACGTGTAAACATCTGATTCTGACAGGGAAAAATGGCAGTGGCAAAACCAGCGTCATTGAGGCACTGAGTGCGTATTTGTCTATATATACAGAAGATGCCCGTACTATTAATACACTTGAGTATTGCAAAAAGCAGTTGTTGGCGGACAAAGAAAAAATCAAATCATTAGAATTTTTGGATACCCAATATAAAGAGATTTCAGAAAGGATAAAGCAAGACCAAGAGTATATCAATCGCTTTTACCGAGGGGTAACTGTCCAATTCAATGACGTAGAAAGCATGCAGTCCAAGGTATATACGGGCGAATACATCTTTACATACTATAAAGCTGAACGTGAATATACGGCACATAATGAAAAGAACGTATCGAAAGTGGATTTAAAAGAAAAATATGCTATCCATGAGCATCCGGGACAGGAGTTTGTAAAATATATCCTAAATCTCAAAACAATTGGAGCTATGGCAGAAGTTAGTGGTAAACCAGACAGAGCAGCTGAAATCAAACAATGGTTCCATAATTTCGACCATGTTCTGCAAACCATTTTTGATAATGATCAGGCCCATTTAGATTTTAATATTGAAACGTTTGAATTTCATATTATCGTGCCAGGCAGAGAACCATTTACCTTTGACACATTATCCAGTGGATACGCAGCCGTCTTGGATATTGTCGTAGATTTGATGATGCGGATGGAAAAGAAAGCCGGGAAGCGTTACGATTTGGAAGGTGTTGTATTGATTGATGAAATCGAAACACATTTGCATCTTGAACTTCAAAAGAAAATATTACCGATTCTAACAGGTATTTTCCCTAATATCCAATTTATTGTGACGACCCATTCTCCCTTCATCCTAAACTCCATATCTAATGCTGTGATATATGACTTAGCTAATCATACATTAGTAGATAATCCGGAAGGATTATCTAACATCCCTTACGACGGAATTGTGGAAGGGTATTTCAAAGCATCCATGCTTTCTAATGAGTTAAAGAAAAAATACGAAAGATACAAACAACTAGCTCATAAACAGAATTTAACTGACGATGATTATACAGAAATTGCAGATCTTGAATATTATCTCGATGAAATCCCCGATTACCTGGGATTAGACTTTATGACCGATTACAAAAAACTAAAATTGGAATTATCGCAGAAGGAGTAGGTAAGATGGTAAAATGTGATAAATCTCCGATTGCACCAGCATCTCTGGAAATTGAAAAAGCAAAAGGTAACAGTGGCTCATATCGTAACGATGATGTCGTAACACAGCTGAAGACAGATTTTCATGATAAATGCTATATTTGTGAACTGAAAGGGCTTCAAGATCCTGAAATCGAGCATTTGACTCCACATAAAGGAAATCTTGACTTAAAATTTGATTGGAATAACCTTTTCTGGAGCTGTGGACATTGTAATAGCATAAAAAATCAAAGAAAGTACGACGGCAACATTATTAATTGTTGCCAGGAAGACCCGGAAAAACACATAAAATGTGAATACAAGGACAGACAAGTTTCTATTACAGCTCTAGACAAAGAGCCAACGTCACGCTTGACAGCAGAATTAATTCATGAAGTATTTAATTTAAAAAATACAGGAATGCGAATAAATAAATCTGAATACAGATTCAAAGCTCTACAAAAGGAAATGAATATATTTTATAATGAGTTGCAAAACTACGAAGAACATAAAACTACCATGAATAAAAGACGAGTGATGGTCCGCTTAAAAAGAGATGCTGCATTTGCCGCATTCAAACGAACTTACATACGCAATAATACAAAATATGCTGAATTCCAAGATGCTGTCAGTTTATAATCCCATTCTACGACGCTAAAAGCCGTTCCCGTGAGGGGCCTTTTTGGCCCGCAAGGTGCTGACTGTAAGAAAGCGCAAGGCGGTTTCCAAAACGGACAGCAGAGATGAAGGAGGGCCACGAAGTGGCGGAAGGGTTCTTACTTTCATCAAGAGTCCTATTTTGAGTCCGCTTTTGCGTGTAGTGATGAAGCTATTTTGCTACGTTAGGAGCCAGTCCGACATGCAACGCTTCTCGGACTCAGATACTGGAACTCAAATGATAAAAGGACCCTTCAGACGCCGTTGGCGCCAGCTTCCCTTCGCAGGGACGCCATATTACACTGTCCGTCGAACCGGCTATTTTTATTCCACGATACGAGCAACACAGAACTCACGGCTGGAAGCGGTTTCTGTCCAGAATCGCTGGAAAGGGTGTCAGATGCAAGGCGGAAGAAGGAGCCATAGCGGGGCTATGGTGACTGATGACAACGAAGCAGATGGCGCTCTTTCCGGCGAGGCAGGGGAAATAAGTCACCGGCCGTGGGTCCTAATTTATACGTTTAACTTCAAATCAATATGATATAAATTCATACCTATGCAAAATTGGCATAAGCAATTGGGGACGTTCAAAAAGTACGTGAAAAACGAGCGTTTTGTCATAGGGCGTGAATGGCGTAACGGTGGGAAAGAGAGCGATTTTTTAACAGTTTATTTTACTGCCGGTTTTTGTTACAAATCCGATACAAATTTAAGAATGATTGAGACAAAATTTAATAAATTTTTAACCGCAGGGTTTACATTTACCTTGTAAAATGCCTGTAAAGCCCATGGTTGACACATTCTTTACGCCATTTTGACAAAAAAACAATCTTGGGGTATAATGTCATCAAGGTCGCAGGTGGGAATGTTCCCAGGCAGTGACCGAGATTGAGAGCATACAAACTTATAGAAACCAGGGTAGTAAAAGAGAGGAAACTAGGACAACTCGCCAATGAACCCCTTGTGGAAATAAGTACAATGCTCGACCGTAATGAGTGGTAAAACTTATTTTTAGAAAAGGGGTAATTCACAATGAAAACAAAAGTTTTAGCAGCTTTAGTTGCAACCATGGCTGTTGGCGCTACCTGCGCTTTCGCAGCTAACCCGTTCGTTGATGTACCGACCGATTCCTGGGCTTACAAATCCGTAGTAGAACTCGCTGACGCTGGCATTATCCAGGGTGTAGACGGCTCCTACTTCCAGGGCGACCGCAACATCACCCGCTATGAAGCAGCTGAAATGACGGCTAAAGCTATGGCTCACATGGACAAAGCTTCCGTTGAACAGCGTGCCCTCATCAACAAACTGGCTGACGAATATGCTGACGAACTGAACAGCCTCGGCGTTCGCGTATCCAACCTCGAAAACAAAGTTGGTAACGTAAAACTCACTGGTGATATGCGTGTACGTTACAAATATGAAAATGGTAAGATAGAAAATGATAATTCTTGGGATTATCGTGTTCGTCTCCGTGCTAATGCCCAGGTTAATGACCGCACGAAAGTTACCTATGGCGTAAGCACAAATAATCACAATTTTGGTAATAATGGTGCTGCTAACGGTGCTGATGCTGACGACAGCAACGATACTTATACGGATCTCGCTAACGTCGATTACAACTTCGGCGGCAACAACTGGGATCTCATGGTAGGCCGTTATACTTATATCCTCGGTGATAAAGTTGGCTACCAGTTCGGTGATACCTTCGATGGCGCTCAGTTGCAGTACAAGAACGATAAGTTCAAAGCTATCGCTGGCTATGGTAAATTCAAAGTTGGCGATGCAGACGTTTGGAATGGTGGATGGAAGAAAGATGCTAAGGGTTTTGAAACCATTAAAGATACGACAGCTGCTGACTCTCTCCTCGGTGTTAAGACCGGTTATGGCGAATTAGAAGGCTTCTTCGGTGGTGGCCGTCTGGCTGGTTCTTCTGTAGGTGTTTACTACAATGATTTCTTCGGTAAAGACGCTTTCAAAGCTGATGACCTCTGGGGTGCTTTCGCAAGCTTCAACTTCGGTTCCAAGTGGAATCTGACAGCTAACTACGAAAAGATTAGCAAAGATAAGAGCGCTACCAGCGTTGACGATCCGGAAATGTGGTATGGCAAACTCCAGTATGGTACAGCTTCCTTCGCAGCTCCGAAGTCCTGGGATGCCTGGGTTGAATATCTCGATGCTGAAGACGGTGCATATCTCAATGGCTCCACAAACTTCTGGAGATGGGATAACCTCGATAACATTAAGACTTGGGGCGTAGGCGTTGACTACACATTCGCTAAGAATGCTATGTTCTCCGTAATGCAGTCCTTCGCTACGGATACCAAGAAAGGTAATGACGATACCAATGAATTGACTCGTGCACAGTTCGTATTCGTATTCTAATCCTTACGGTGCGGAATCAAAAAGACCACTCGAAAGAGTGGTCTTTTTTTTTGGTTGGGTGAAAGGATAGTTTTTAGACTAAGGTTTGTGGTTTGCAGAAAAAGCCGTAGGCCACAGGTCGTTCATCGAAGCCGGAAGGCCGAGGGTCGGTTTGACGGACAGAGTATCTTTGCCGTCCCTGCGTGTCATAAAAATATACTATAGACAGAATATACGTTCTATGATATACTAAACTCATACTATTCGTGTATAGAACCAGACTCGTTCATCAGAGGGGGATTCTCTACGGGAGAACTTTCTTTTCTGGCGGACGAGTTCTTTTATTTCTATGGTATAATAGAAAGGAAGGATGAACAATGATGTACCAAATCAAAGACTGGCAGGACCTGACCATTCAGGACGATTACATGTTCAAACTCATCATGAGCCGGAAACGTATCTGCAAGAAAATGTTGGAAAAGATATTGCGTATTTCTATTGATGATTTAGTGTATATCGAGGACGAAAAGTCTATGAAGGCCAGTTATGACAGTAAAGGTGTCCGGCTCGATGTCTATGTCAAAGATGATAAGCACACCGTATACAATATCGAAATGCAGGTACGCAAGCCAGAAAATGAGGGATTGTATAAGAGGACGAGGTATTACCAGTCCATGATAGACGGGGATCTGCTGAAAGCAGGAGTCGATTATGATGAACTAAACCCGACGTACATCATATTTATTTGTCCTTTTGAACCGTTCCATGAAGGGCGGCATATGTACACATTCAGGAATTACTGTACGGAAGATAAGGATATCGAACTACAGGACGGAACGGTGAAACTGTTCCTGAATACGAAAGGTACCATGGATGACGTAGAACCAGATGTAAAAGCATTCCTGGAATACGTAGACGGAGTCATGAGCCCGGATGAATTCGTACAAGAAATAGACGAAGCCATCCGGAACGTCAAGACGCAGGAGTCGGAGAGGGTGAGATATATGACCTATACATTGAAATTAAAAGAAGAACGTAAAATTGGTCATGAAGCAGGATTTCGTGAAGGCATGGAAAAAGGGTTAGAAAAAGGGTTACAAAAGGGAACGCAAAAAGGAAAGTTGGAAGATGCATTAGAGATGTTAAAAGACGGAGTAGCTGTGGAAAAAATAGCGAAGTATACAGGACTTTCTCCAGATATGATTACAGCGTTAAAGCAATAATTCGGCCTCATTTATGAATAGCATAAATTCCTATTTACTTAGGTTATTCGTTGAAGCCGGTTTGCAAGGTTGGAATCAGTCCGACGTGCTACACCCTCGGACTCAGATACTAAAACTCAGATTATGTAAAGCCCCTTCAGTCAGCAAAGCTGACAGCTTCCTTTACCGAAACCACGAAATTCCTATATCTCTGAAAAGGGCTTCAATAGGGCACTGAGTTTCGGCATAAGCGAGGGCTCACAGCCGGGGGCGCTTTGCATCGGAATCATCGGCTATGGTGTCAGATACAAGGCGGAGGAAAGAGGCGTAGCGGTGCTACGTCGATAGACGACAACGCCGTAGATGATGCCATAGCCGGTGAGGCAGACAAAAGAAGTCCCCCGGCCGTGAGCCCCTACACACATTTGCGCGTCGCTTTGCTCCTTCAAATGTGGTTCTCTGCTTATCACGGGGACGCCCTGCTACACGGCACTTCAAACCGACTATCTTTACACAAAAACCGGCATACAGGACCCACGACGGATGACGGTTTCCATCCTGAATCGTCGGCGGGACCGTCAGATGCAAGGAGGAAAGGGCCGTAGGTCGTAGTTCGTTCGTCGAAGCCGGTTCGACGGACAGGGTATCTTTGCCTCCCCTGAGAAGTGGGAGGGGGGACCGCGTTAGCGGTGGTGGGGTTCTTACTCAAATCCAGAGTCCTGATTCATGAGTTCTCTTCCCCGTGCAAGGATGACGCCGGTTCGACGTGCAACACACTCGGACTCAGATACGGGAACTTAGATTATGGAAAGCCCCTTCCGCCCTGACGGGCACCTTCCCCTCACGGGGACGGCAATGCTACACGGCACTTCAAACCGACATTATCATTATGTATATACATATATACTGCCGGTTCGTCGAACCGAATATTTTCACAAATAAAATCAGCAATTAGGACCCACGACCGATGACGGTTTCCATCCTGAATCATCGGCGGGACCGTCAGATGCAAGGAGGATGGAAGGAGGCGTAGCAGGGCTACGCTGACTGACGACGACGCCGCAGATGATGGTTCCGCCGGCGAGGCAGGGGAAACAAGACATCGGCCGTGGGTCCTAAAAGGAGGCGATCATATTTCTTATATATCAATACATATACACGAATTACTGGATGCCATCGACCCGGCCAGTTGTACGTACAGTGAATGGTGCGAGGTCGGCATGGCCCTCAAGTATGAGCAGTTCCCCCTGTCTCTCTGGGAGAGCTGGAGCCGCCGCGATATGGCGCGTTTCCATGACGGGGAGTGTGCCTGCAAATGGGCCTCGTTCCGCAAGTCTTCCGGGGCCTGCGTGACCGGGGCGACGCTGGTCAAGATGGCCCGCGACCGGGGGTATAGCGACCCCGATGAAGTCTGGACGCTGGATACGCCCATTTCCATCGTACAGGCCGACGAGGAACTTCCCCGGCGCATGGAAAGCGTTCCTGCCCTTCCCCGTGACGGCAGGGACAGTCCTCTTACGGAGCCGCCGGATCCATGGGACGGCCTCAGGGAGACGAAGACCTTTCTCTCCCGCCTGTTCCGTCCCGGTGAATTCGTCGGGTATTCTATGCGTTCCTATCGGCATAAACACCGCTATATCCCCCGTGGCCGTGGCGTTTATTTCCGGACGCAGGATGATATCCTGAAGGCCATCGATACCTATGGCAACGTAGATAAAGCCCTCGGGACCTATGACCCTCTTGCCGGGGCCTGGGTACGCATCAACCCTCTGGACGGCAAGGGTATCCGCAACGAGAACGTCAGCGAATACCGCTATACACTGGTAGAATCGGATGAACTTTCCTTACAGCAGCAGCTCTCATGGATACGCAGCCTCAGATTGCCCACAGTTGCGCTTGTAAACAGTGCTGGAAAAAGCATCCATGCCGTCGTACGCATCGACGCCGGCAGCGACCCGGACCTCTACAGCCGGCGCGTAGACTACCTCTATCAGTATTGCCGCCGTCAGGGATTTATTGTAGACATGCAAAATAAAAACCCGTCGCGCCTCATGCGCCTGCCCGGTATCTGGCGAAGCGGACACAAACAGTACCTCATCCCCTTTACGCCGGGCACCCGGACCTTTGACGAATGGTACGAATATGCCGAGAACAGCCGCGACAATCTGCCGCCGCTGCAGCGTCTTTCTGCCGTCTGGGACGACCTACCGCCCCTGCGTCCGGTCCTCATCGAAGGTCTCCTGCGGCGCGGACACAAGATGATGGTCGCAGGACCCAGCAAGGCCGGGAAATCCTTTGCCCTCATCGAACTGTGCATTTCCATTGCCGAAGGACGGCGCTGGATGGATACCTACCAGTGCGCCCAGGGGCAGGTCCTGTACATCAATTTCGAACTGGACGAACACTCCTGTTATCACCGCTTTGCCGGCATTTACAAGGCCATGGGCATCACAAATCCCCGGACGGATCAGGTCGTCCTGTGGAACCTGCGTGGCTACTCGGAATCGCTGGAGACACTGCTCCCCAAACTCCTGCGACGCATCCACCACGAAGACTTTGCGGCTATCGTCCTCGACCCGATATACAAAATCACCGACGGCGACGAAAACAGCGCCCACGACATGGGCATTTTCTGCAACCAGCTGGACCGGCTATCGACGCAGAAACAGTGCGCCGTCATCTACTGCCATCACTACAGCAAAGGCAGTCAGAACGTCAAAAAAGCGCAGGACCGGGCGTCGGGCTCAGGCGTATTCAGCCGTGACGCCGACGCCATCCTCGACATGCTCGACGTCAAGAGCCCTGTCGGGGCCCCGCCGGCCTTTCGGATCGAAGCCATCCTGCGCGAATTCGCCTCACCGCCGCCCTTTTACATCACCTTCGACTACCCCATCCACCATATAGACACGACGGGAGAAATCGCCGCCTGGAACGAAGACCTGGACGATTTAGGCCGGGGACGGATGATGATCAATTCGGATAAAAAAACAAACAAAGAATTGCGACAAGACCTCATGAGAGAAATCTTTGATGAAATCCAGAAAGAAAAACAAGTAGTGAAAATAATAGACTTAGTAAACGCCATGCATCTGAGCCGTAATACAATCCGAAGATATATAGATGCCAGCGAACATATGGAGCGTGATGAAAATGGATTCGTTTATATAAATTATAAGAAAAAACGATGAAACCGGATAGAAAATGTTGCTGAAAAGGGGTCCAAAATAATGGGGCCTCACAGGCTTATATATAGTTTGGACACCTGAACCCCTCAAAACAGGCAGCCAGTCCCGGACGGGAAGAGCGGGGAGCTTGGAGA
>ENA-OWRJ01003263-OWRJ01003263.1-human-gut-metagenome-genome-assembly--contig:-NODE-3263-length-12176-cov-4.825344_pt1 | contig 12176 bp, 9 predicted proteins | sample MGYA00248269_ERZ651897 | MGnify/ENA primary metagenome ERZ651897 (study PRJEB26924, sample SAMEA4378252) | human gut metagenome | biome: human gut; feature: human-associated habitat; material: faeces...
AGGTGAGGGATACGATTGTTTGAAGAAGTGTATCCATGTGAGTATTCTTGCATATAATCATTTCCCAGATGATAAAGAATGTTATCGCAGAATTGTATTCTGTGATGCAAAGACAGGAAAAGAATATACAGATATTATGGAAATGCATATCTTGGAATTGTCAAAACTTCCGCCGGAAGAGAAAAATGAGACAAGCCTGTTACAGTGGATGCGCTTTCTTGGAGGAAAAACCAGAAAGGATTTTGAAAAAATGGCAAAGAAAAATTCTGAATTGGAAGAAGCATATGACGTGTTGGATAAATTAAGCGCAGATGAAAAGAAGAGGTTAGAATACGAGACAAGGCAAAGAGCGATTAGAGATTACAATATAGGAATGTTAACCGCAGAAAGACGAGGAATTGAGAATGGACGTAAGATTGGGATAGAAGAAGGAAGAGCAGAAATCAATCAATTAATTCTAGAACTGTCAAAACTTGGACGTACAGAAGACATTACAAAAGCGGCGGCTGACAAAGAATATCAGAGAAAACTATTGAAAGAGTTTGGTTTACATTAAACAATCCTACTATTTACCTTACCCAACTTGTCATTTATCCGGTAAGATGGTAGAATCAAAATACATTGGAGCGCGTGATATTTTTTGACAAGATGCATCCTTGCAGTTGAAGCGGTAAAATGTCGGAGAGGAGTGGATGACATGACTTTTTTAAATATTCCGAAAGGAAGATCGGATTTTGAGACAATTCGTAGAGATGGATTTTACTATGTCGATAAGACAGGATTGATTGGTGAAATCCTGAAGTCATCCGGTACTCAGGTTACATTAATAACTCGTCCCCGTCGCTTTGGAAAGACATTGGGAATGAGTACACTTGAATGCTTTCTGGATATTCAAAAAGATAGCAAAGTTTTGTTCGAAGGTTTGGAAATTTCAAAACAAAGAGATATTTGTGAGGAATGGATGAATCAGTGGCCTGTGATGAGCTTGAGCCTTAAGGCGGTTGAGGGAAATGATTTTTCAACTGCGTATATGCAGCTTGTTTATGAAGTTGGAGAGCTTTTTAAGAAGCATGAATATCTCATGGAAAGCCCTGTGCTGAATGCAGAAGAAAAAAAGAAGTTTGGTGACATTCGGTATGGACGAGCGGGGAAAATCGAAGTAATGCGTTCGCTTCAAATTCTCTCAGAGTTTTTGAGCAAGTATTACAATAAGAGTGTCATACTTCTTATTGACGAGTATGACGTTCCTATGGCGAGAGCAACAAGCAATGGCTATTATAAAGAAATGCTTGAAATAATGAAGGGATTTATGCAGGCATTAAAAGATAATCAGTGCATTAAACTTGCTGTTATTACTGGCTGTCTGAAAATTGCAAAGGAAAGCATTTTCACAGGTACAAACAATTTTGTCTCAAACACGATTACATCTTCTCGATTAAATGAGTACTATGGATTTGTTCAAAACGAAGTTGATAGAATTCTTGAAGATGCAGAAATTAAGGGTAAGGGAGATATTATGAAGAAGTGGTATGATGGATATCATTTCGGAGATGTCGATGTTTATTGCCCCTGGGATGTGATGTGTTATGTTGATGACCTGCAGAAGAATCCTAATGCAAAACCAGATGAATACTGGAAAGATACAAGTGATAATGTAATTATTCGTTCATTTATTGATTATGCGGGTGCAAGCATTACGAAGAAACTTGAAACACTAATGAATGGTGGATATATTATTCAGAGAGTGGATGAGAATCTAACTTACGACTATTTGCATTCTTCTGAGGAAAATCTGTGGAGCTTAATGTATTTGACGGGATATTTAACACAGGTTAGAGATTATAAAATTGATGATGACTGGCAAGACAACATGGTAGCACTGAAAATTCCGAATTTGGAAATCAAGCAAATTTTCGAGACAGAAGTTTCTAAGTGGTTTGAGGATAGTTCTAAAAAATGGAATAGAACGGAATTGTTTTCATCTGTATGGAGTGAAGATTGCGATAAAATAACAAAAGAAGTGAGTGCGTTATTAAGGAGAACTATAAGTTACCATGATTACGGAGAAGACTTTTACCATGCATTCTTAAGTGGTATTTTTGCAGGAGCCGGATATCAGGTGGATTCAAATAAAGAACATGGAGAAGGCAGAAGTGATGTTGTTGTCTGTGATACCATCAATGGTCACGTGGCTATTTTCGAGGCTAAACGTGCAAGGTCGGTAGATGAATTGGAATCCGAGTGTGAGAAAGCATTGCGGCAAATTGATGAAAGAATGTATGCAAGGGATTTTGAGGACGAGTATGACAGTGATCATATTCATTGCTATGGCATTGCATTCTATAAAAAGCGTTGCCTGGTAAAGAAAAAATAATAAGATAAACAAAAAACAGGAGTCGCTGCGTACGACATGGGTAACGCAAACCGACTCCTGTTTCATTTTTTCACTTAATCACCAATATCAGTATGTCCCTGCTCGAACTCCCATTGGAGACCGTATTTGTCAATAAAGTAGAAATACCGCACTTCACTGAGGATTTTAGCTGTCTGCTGTTTCCTTTCATCCATTTCTTTCATATTCTGATCAAAGAAATGAACTTCATCCGGATAGGTCTCGCTGATCTGGAATACTTGATAATCGTCAGTCTCATTGATCAGACGTGTGTCCGGCATGGATTTGATATGTAAAAAGGCTTCATCAATGTTCGTGATTTTCAGTGCTACATGACGTGCACCGCTGACATCGTTGGCAGCGAAGAAGACAGGTTCTTTTCGTCCTTCCGGTGAATGGTACTGCATGAGTTCCAGTGTCAGTTTTGTGCCCGGTACATTTACAAAAGCGATAGAGACATCACCGTCTGCCGCTTCTTTGACAAATCCGCCGGCTTTAAAGAATCCTTCGTTTCTCCAGTGGGACAGGTAATGATCCGGTACAACGCCTAACAGTTTCTGGTAATAATCAACCGCCTCCATCATATCATCCACGAAAATACATACATGGGATAATCCGGCGAATTTTGGCATAGCAGCCTGTACATTTGAGTTCATCATTTAAATCAGATCCTTTCTTCATAAATTTGGGTCACAATGAGTAACGATCCAAAGAATGTTTTATTATGTGTAAGTATAAAAGAAAAATGCAGAAAAAACGCGTTCCTTTCGTGAAACCGTGTTTTTTCTGCGTGAAATAGTGATCTGATTTTCTGCAAAGATCAGCAGTTAAGGATGACGCATGCTGTCAGAATACCGTCTTCCATCTGATAACGGATATTTCCATCGTATTTATCAATAGCCATCAGGATACTTTCTATCCCGGTTCCTTTTGGCTTGATGATATCATTTTCGATCACAAGGTCCGTTTTACAAGGGTTACTGCACACGATCACAAGTTTCTCCTTTTTCATACGGAGATTTACTGTGATCTCATCCCGGGAACCGCATTCGATACATCCGTTTACTGCATTTTCCAGAAGATTTGAAAGGATCGCAACAAAATCCATATCTGCAATTGTTATATGCTCCGGTGTGTCGGCAGTTATAGAGATCGTAATTCCTTCTTTCTGTGCTTGATTATAAAAGTTGTTTAAAATGGCGTTGGCTGTAATATGTGGGCAAAAATCAATCTGACTTGCCGCATCCAGGCTTTGGATAAATTCTTCTATATAATGTATCGCTTCTTGTGGCTTCTGTTGTTTCAGAAGCAGGTCAATATTTTGCATGTGATGTCGAAAATCATGACGCATGGCTTTGGCGGTTGATGCATGTTCTTTGGCCATGGCAAGCTGTCCTTGCAGGTATTGTACATTTTGAGTGATCAGTTCCATCTTCACTTCGGCATTCATGTGTTGGATCGTGCCAAATACAATCCACAGTACTGCACAATAAATCATCATGGTTGTGATAAACAGGATCATCTGTTCGACGGTATGACCATCATGCATGAGGAAGTTGATAAGCGTTGCAAACACGGTTAAAAACAGAAAGGACACGAGGGAAATAGAGTACCAGGTCCGTTTTCTGTCTCCGGGCACTGTACGCATATAAGGACGCGTAAACCACAGATACAGCAGGACTGCAGGAACATTCAACAGTATTCGTACCAAACTTCGTATATACATCTGTTTTACAATGGATAAATTCGGAAATAATCCATCACAGATCAAAATAGAAAGGCAAATGATGATGCAGAACAAATTTGCATAAGTAACGATCAAAAATATTTTTTTGCTGAAACTATCAGATGAAGTATATAGGAAAAGTAGAATTGCTGGCAGGATGGTTCCGACAAATGAAAATGGAATCACATACGGAGAGTCTTTGCCAAGCAGGGAATATGCAAGTATGGCCCATAAAGTGAAGAATATAGCGTAAAGTCCATAGAGCAGAACCGTTTTTTTGATCGGATATTTTCGTTCTGTCATAGAAGCAAACTAGATGATATGTGCTACAACAGTGAGTATTGAGGTAACAGCCAGATGATTCATTGTATCATTACATCTCCTTCAGAGTGATCGAACTGCTGCTGAGTTCGGAATTGATAATTTGAGTATACCGTATCGTCAAGGGGATGTCCACTTTATTATTTTTCTAAAAATGATTGGAAGAGTCAGATTTATAGTGTATGATAAGAATGCAGGGTTAAGCTGTCAGAATTTACAACAGGAGGTTTACATCATGGAAAAAGCAAGGGTATATTATACTGATTTCCGGGCGAAGCTTGGCGAAGGTCTTCCAACGAAGCTGAAACGTCTGATGAAGAAAGCAGGAATCAGTGAGATTGACATGGGAAATAAATTTGTGGCGATTAAGATGCATTTTGGAGAGATGGGGAATATCAGTTATCTCCGTCCGAACTATGCCAAGGCGGTTGCAGATGTCGTGAAGGAGCTTGGGGGAAAGCCATTTCTTACAGATTGTAATACACTATATCCGGGCAGTAGAAAGAACGCACTGGAGCATCTTTACTGTGCATGGGAGAATGGATTTACACCGTTGAGTGTCGGATGTCCGGTGATTATCGGAGACGGCCTGAAGGGAACGGATGATATTGAAGTCCCGGTACAGGGAGGAGAGTACATAGAGAAAGCGAAGATCGGACGTGCCGTGATGGATGCGGATGTATTTATCAGTCTGACGCATTTTAAAGGGCATGAGACGACAGGTTTCGGTGGTACGATCAAGAATATCGGAATGGGATGTGGTTCCAGAGCCGGTAAGAAGGATCAGCATTCTGTTGGTAAGCCGACGATCGATCAGGAAGCCTGCAGAGGATGTAAGAGCTGTCTGAGAGAGTGTGCGAATGACGGCCTGATTTATGATGCTGATGCAAGAAAGATGTCGATTGATCTTGAACATTGTGTCGGATGTGGAAGATGTATTGGGGCATGTAACTTTGATGCAATTTCATTTATGGACAGTGCGGCAACCAAGGTATTGAACTGCAAGATGGCAGAGTATACAAAGGCGGTTGTGGATGGAAGACCGAACTTCCATATTTCACTGATCGTTGATGTATCACCGAACTGTGACTGTCATCCGGAGAATGATGCACCGATCCTTCCGAATATCGGTATGTTTGCCTCTTTTGATCCGCTGGCACTGGATCAGGCGTGCGCAGATGTCTGTCTTAGCGCGACACCGTTGCCGCACAGTCAGCTTGCAGATCGTATGGAAGAAGAGAATTTCTGCGATCATCATGATCATTTTGAGAATACAACACCGAATTCAGAGTACAAGACTTGTCTGGCACATGCAGAAAAGATCGGTCTTGGAACAAGAGAGTATGAATTGATCTATATGAAATAAATGTCAGATAAAAGAAGTATTGTAGTGAACAGTAACAGCAAATAAGCTTTACAATAAAAATGTTTTAGGAGGAATTGAAGATGAGTGAATTAAGAGTTGAGAGAAAAGAAAACATGGCTGGTGGAAAGGGACACGTTATTATCAAGCACATTCTGGAAGATAAGGAACTGAACGGAAAGTGCAAGATGTATGCAGAAGTTACACTGGAGCCGGGATGTTCTCTTGGATATCATGAGCATCACAACGAGAGTGAGACATATTATATCCTTCGCGGGGAAGGGAATTATGATGACAATGGACGTATCCGCCCGGTAAAGGCAGGAGATATGACATTTACACCGGATGGAATGGGACACGGACTGACGAATACAGGGGATACAGATCTTGTGTTTATGGCACTGATCATTTTGGATTAATGCATCGTATTTTTTGAGACTGGCCCATAAACTTTAAAAGTGCATCCGGCAATGATTTCGTAATTGATTTCATTGCCGGGTGCACTTTTTGTAAAGGGAATATTGTATTCTAATTGGAGCTTTTGTATTTTCTGATCAGGCAGGAGATGACTCCGGCTGCACACAGCCCAAACAATACATTGTGGAGGGAACCGTATACATCAAGAGCTCCTTTCACTCCATAGATCACTTCCGGTGAATCAGGAAGCAACGGACTGAAGAGGAACGCAGCATAGGAAACCGCAAATACAAGGATAAAAGACCACAGGCCTCTTCCAGTATCTTCTCTCCAGCTGGAGACTCCGTCACGTACGCGGACGCGTGTCATTGACCAGAGAAGGGAGATGAATTCGAAGAACAGGAAGAGGGCAGCTACACATAAGTAAGCGGCCAGAGTCTGGGAAATCTTCTGTGTCTGAATGGTTTCCTGAATGTCTCCGTACGGTGTGCTTGCACGGTAAAAGTTGTAGAGTACAAATGCTGTTGTGGCCAGAATTAACACAATAGAAAGCTGCTGAAGCAATGTGCTTGTGAGCCTTGATAATGCCTTTCCGCCTTTTTTGATCGGTGCGGCAAGTTTTACTCCGCCGCCAGAACGTTTCCTGCCGGAGGAACGTCTGTCGTAGTCACGATCATTATATGGATTATTATATGAATCATTATAAGGATTGTTGCGATTTGATCTTCTGTTGGAAGTGTTATAATCGTCCTCATAATAATCATTCTCGTAATCTGCATCCTCTTCATAATCATCGTCATATTCAGGCAGTACTTCTTCGAACTGGCTGTCATCGGAATCGTTAAAGTTATCGCGGTAATCGTCTGCGTTCATAACGATCGTCTCCGTGTTAGAATTAGGTCTGTTTATTTGTTTTGTATCTTCAGAAGTATGAAAATTGATTTCCGGATCTTCTTCATATGTAACTTCAAAATCGTCATCGAAAATGTCTGAGAAATCATTCTTCGGGCTCATATCATTTACCTCACTTTCCATTTGAAACCATGTCATTGCATGTATCTCATTATGTTATAACGTTTTCCGTGTTTTCTCAACCCTTTCAAATATGAATTTAAAAATTTTTAAGATTTTCAGTGTCTGAAATATCTGTTATACTGGAAGGGCGATGTGATTGATAAAAATGCAGAAAAACAGAAAGCAGGGAAAAGAATGAACTTAATTAATATAGAACATATTTCTAAAATATATGGGGAGAAAGTGATTTTTGATGATGCATCGTTTGGTGTTCAGCAGGGGGATAAGATCGGGATCGTTGGAATTAACGGAACCGGAAAGTCAACTCTTTTGAAGGTGGTTGCGGGAGAGGAAGTGCCGGATGATGGGCAGGTTGTTCGTCAGAATGGTCTGAAGATTGCTTTTGTTCCGCAGAATCCGACATTTCCGGAGGGGATAGATATCCGTTCCTACGCACTTCAGGATGCAGATGCGGAGAGCTGGCAGGTGGAAAGTAATCTGACGGAACTTGGGATCACGCAGTGGGATCAGAAGATTGACACTTTATCCGGGGGACAGAAGAGACGCGTAGTTCTTGCGAAGATACTTGCAGGAGACTTTGACGTACTTCTTCTGGACGAGCCGACGAATCATCTGGATCAGGAGATGATTTCCTGGCTGGAAGATTATCTGAGATCTTACCGTGGAACTGTTCTTATGGTAACACATGACCGCTATTTCCTTGATCGTGTGACGAACCGTATCCTGGAGCTGAGCCATGGAAAGATGTATGGATATGATGCGGATTATTCCGGATTCCTTGAATTGAAGGCGCAGAGGGAAGAGATGGAGCTTGCAAGTCAGAGAAAGCGTCAGAGTATCCTTCGGATGGAACTGGAATGGGCGAAGCGTGGCTGTCGTGCGAGAACGACAAAGCAGAAGGCAAGACTGGAACGTCTGGAAGCGTTGAAAGCAGGAAAAGCACCTGTGACGGATCAGACGGTGGAGCTTGATTCTGTAGAGACAAGAATGGGCAAGAAGACGATTGAACTTCATCATGTCAGCAAGCGTTTTGGGGAGAAGAAGATTCTGGATGATTTCAGCTATATTGTGCTTCGAAATCAGCGGCTTGGAATTATCGGGCCGAATGGTTGTGGAAAATCTACGATTCTTAAGATGATCGCAGGTGTGCTCAAGCCGGATGCAGGAGAGATTGAGATCGGCGAGACGATCAAGATCGGATATTTCGCACAGGAAGAACAGCATATGGATGATTCCCAGCGTGTGATCGATTATGTGAAGGATATTGCGGAGTATGTGACGACAAAGGACGGACAGATCAGTGCAAGCCAGCTTCTGGAGCGGTTCTTATTTACACCGGATATGCAGTATGCACCGATCGGTAAGCTTTCCGGAGGGGAGAAGAGAAGGCTTTATCTTCTTGGCGTTCTTGCGGAGAATGCGAATGTTCTGTTGTTTGACGAGGCCGGAAACAACCTGGATATCCCGACACTTACGATCCTTGAGGACTATCTGAATTCATTTACAGGTATTGTGATCACAGTATCGCATGACAGATATTTTCTGGATAATGTAGTTGACCGTATCTTTGAACTGGACGGAAACGGCGGAATCCGACAGTTTGAGGGAGGATACACGGATTATGTAGAGGCGAAGAAACGCAGATTCGGAGAGGAAAGCAAAGCTATCACAGGAAAGTCTGAAATTAAGGCGGCAGAAAAGTCCACAGAAGAAGAGACGCAGGAGAAGAAGACAGGAAAGAACTGGAAGGACGGACAGCGCCAGAAGGTGAAGTTTTCTTTCAAGGAGCAGCGAGAATATGAGACGATTGACGAGGAGATTGCAAAGCTGGAAGAAAAGATTGCGTCTCTTGATCGTCAGATTGCCGCAAATGCAACGAATTCAGTGAAACTGCGTGAGCTGATGGAAGAGCAGGAGAAGGTGAGAGAGCAGCTTGAAGAGAAGGAAGAGCGCTGGATGTATTTGAATGAACTGGCAGAGGAATTTGGTCTGTGATGAAAAATCTCAAAAAGAGGGTTGACAAAGCCGGTTCTAGTTGTTAATATTAAGTAAGTAAAAAACAGAACGCACTCTGTTTTATACAAATCATGGAAGGAGCGAACCAGTCATCTTAGTCAGTCATAATATTTTCGCTTCCTGAAGTGAGAAAGAGAGGATACATATGAGAAGTCAGGTATTTTCACTGCTCGTAGATAACAATTCAGGTGTTTTGAGCAGAATTTCAGGACTCTTCAGCCGTCGTGGATACAGCATTGACAGTATTACGGCAGGTATGACAGCAGATCCCAGATTTACAAGGATTACAATTGTTTCATCCGGTGATGAGCAGATCTTATCACAGATTGAGAAACAGCTCCGTAAGCTGGAGGATGTTGTGGATATCAAGGCTTTGAAAGCGGAAGAGTCAGTCTGCAGAGAGCTGATCATGGTGAAGCTTCGTGCGAATGCCGCACAGCGTGGTGAGATCATCTCGGTTGCAGATATTTTCAGAGCGAAGATCGTAGATGTGGAAGAAGATTGTCTGATCATTGAATTGACAGGTACACAGAATAAGCTGGAAGCTTTCCTGAATCTTCTGAAGGATTATGAGATACTCGAACTGGCAAGAACTGGAATTACAGGACTTGCAAGAGGCAGCAAGGATGTTGCATTTTTCTGATCCGGTCAGGATCGGAGAACCGCAGGGAGAACTTGTGGAACAGATAAAGCTAGTAAAGGGCAAGACCTTTCACTATATAGGATACCCCCGAAGAGATCGGGAGCATTCTACTCTATATTTTAAATTCAATTAGGAGGAATGCAAAATGGCAGCAAAAATTTATTATCAGGAAGATTGTAACCTTTCTCTTCTCGAAGGACAGAAGATCGCTATCATTGGATACGGAAGCCAGGGACATGCACATGCACTGAACTTAAGAGAGTCAGGATGTGATGTTATCATCGGTCTGTACGAGGGAAGCCGTTCTTGGAAGAAAGCAGAAGAGCAGGGATTCAAAGTATATACAGCAGCTGAAGCTGCAAAGCAGGCTGACATCATCATGATTCTGATCAATGATGAAAAGCAGGCAGCAATGTACAAGAAGGACATTGCACCGAATCTGGAACCGGGCAATATGCTGATGTTCGCTCACGGCTTTGCAATCCACTTCGGTCAGATCATTCCGCCGGCAGACGTTGACGTTACCATGATCGCTCCGAAGGGACCGGGTCACACCGTTCGTTCGGAATATCTGGCAGGCAAGGGCGTTCCGTGCCTCGTTGCTGTACAGCAGGACGCAACCGGCAAGGCTCAGGATCTGGCACTGGCTTATGGTCTGGCTATCGGCGGTGCAAGAGCCGGCGTTCTGGAAACCACATTCCGTACCGAAACAGAAACCGACCTGTTCGGTGAACAGGCTGTTCTGTGCGGCGGCGTTTGTGCCCTGATGCAGGCTGGTTTCGAAACTCTGTGTGAAGCTGGTTATGACCCGAGAAACGCTTACTTCGAATGCATTCACGAGATGAAGCTGATCGTAGACCTGATCTACCAGAGCGGTTTCGCAGGCATGCGTTACTCCATCTCCAACACTGCGGAATACGGCGACTACATCACCGGTCCGAAGCTGATCACCGAGGAAACCAAGAAGACCATGAAGCAGATCCTGAAGAACATTCAGGACGGTTCCTTCGCAAAGGAATTCCTGCTGGATATGAGCGAAGCAGGCGGTCAGGCACACTTCCGTGCTATGCGTAAGCTGGCTGCTGAGCATCCGTCTGAAAAGGTCGGCGAAGAGATCCGTAAGCTGTACAGCTGGAACGGCGAAGACAAGCTGATCAACAACTAATCAGCACATTTGCTACAGCAATCCCCCATTTCTGAATCGATGGGATACGCAGGGATAAAACCATAACGCAGAAGCTGCTTTCCTGACGCAATATCAGGAAAGCAGTTTTTGGATACACAGCAAATCCATTGTGACACACGGAAAAGCATTTTTCCGAAATTATATGAGGTGAAAAAAATGAACGGTAATTTTTACTGTGAGGGTGTCGATAAGGCACCCCAGCGTTCCCTGTTCCACGCACTGGGAATGACCAAGGAAGAAATGGAACGTCCGCTGGTCGGCATCGTTTCTTCTTATAATGAGATCGTACCGGGACACATGAACATCGACAAAATCGTGGAAGCTGTCAAGCTGGGCGTTGCCATGGCTGGCGGTACACCGGTAGTATTTCCGGCAATTGCAGTCTGTGACGGTATCGCCATGGGACACAAGGGCATGAAATATTCTCTGGTGACCCGTGACCTGATCGCCGACTCCACCGAGTGCATGGCTCTGGCACATCACTTTGATGCACTGGTCATGATCCCGAACTGTGACAAGAATGTCCCCGGTCTGCTGATGGCTGCCGCAAGAGTGAACGTGCCGACTGTCTTTGTCAGCGGCGGTCCGATGCTTGCCGGTCACGTCAAGGGCAAGAAAACCAGTCTGTCCAGCATGTTTGAAGCTGTCGGCTCTTACGCTGCCGGCAAGTTCACTCTGGAGGACGTGGAAGAATTCGAGAACAACGCCTGCCCCACCTGCGGTTCCTGCTCCGGCATGTACACCGCAAACTCTATGAACTGCCTGACTGAAGTGCTGGGCATGGGACTCAGAGGCAACGGCACCATTCCGGCAGTATATTCTGAACGTATCAAGCTGGCAAAACAGGCTGGTATGGCAGTTATGGATATGTACCGGAAGAATATCCGTCCCCGCGACATCATGACCGCAGACGCTTTTGAAAACGCACTGACCGCAGATATGGCACTGGGCTGTTCCACCAATACCATGCTCCATCTGCCCGCTATCGCCCACGAGTGCGGCATCGAGCTGTCCTTCGACATGGCCAATGAGATCTCTCTGAAGACGCCCAACCTGTGCCACCTGGCCCCGGCGGGA
>ENA-OWRJ01003270-OWRJ01003270.1-human-gut-metagenome-genome-assembly--contig:-NODE-3270-length-12162-cov-2.735195_pt1 | contig 12162 bp, 2 predicted proteins | sample MGYA00248269_ERZ651897 | MGnify/ENA primary metagenome ERZ651897 (study PRJEB26924, sample SAMEA4378252) | human gut metagenome | biome: human gut; feature: human-associated habitat; material: faeces...
TATCAGCTTTTGGGCGAAGTCGCAGACCTATTGAACACAACGATCGGTGCGTTGCAGAACCGTCCCGATGAGGTCCAGCTTGCCCTCTGCAAGACCTATGTGGATTTTTGGCTTTGCGATACTCCCACGCTTCAGCGTGAGCTTGACCGTGTGATCTCCGTGAACGGCAGAACGATGTCGGATATTCAGGAACATGAGAAAATCAAGGAAAAAGCGAAAGCACCTACTGTTCCTGAACAGCGTGCGGCGGATACAGTTCCGACTTTGAATGAGCTGTTTGACGATTATTTTCGCCGCAACAGTCATTCGCACTTTTCAAGAGAAAAACATCAACACTTAGCTGAAATCGCCAGTCGCAGACAGCAGAGTGAAGAGGAACGTAGCATTCAGAACGAAGAAAGAGAAAGGAAGTTCAGACCATGAAGAAGATCATTGTAATCGGAAGTGCCGTTGTTACCGCCGTGACCGCAGCGGTTATCATCATCGTGAAGTACACAAAGTGAGGTAGCCTATGCCAGTACAGGATAATGACGATAAGAGAATCGCCGACCAGCCTGCGGTCGATGCGGAAGAACTGAGAAGAAAACAGGCTCAGTCTCGGGAACAGCAGCAGGACGAAACCAGCGTTCAGAAGTCGGGAAAACTTCTTCCTCTGCTGAACGCAAAGGCAGAACATCATCAGAGCCGTATCGACTCTCTTGATGAAAGAATCGCCAATCAGACAGATAAGATCGACCGCAACAAAGCGAAGATCGAAGTTCTTTCCGCAAAGGCTGATAAGCTCGAAGATACCAACCGTATGCTGAAAGCTACGATCGGCAATTTGCCGGGTATCGGTGCTGTTATTGCCCTTAACGAGAAGCGTATTCAGGCTATCCGTGAGGAGAAAATTCCTGAGCGACAGCAGAAGATTGACCAAGGGTGGAAGAAAATCGATGCACTGACAGACAAGCGTGATCGTATCGAACACAAGCTCAACCGTGTTATCGCTCTGAACGATACGATCAAGAGCTTTTCTATCGGCTTTAACAAGGAACGCCGTGAAGCTTTTGCCGATGCAATGACAAGGTTGAATGGTGCAACTGTTGATTGCCTGAGCGATAAAAAAGCAACACTTGAAGCGAAAAAGCAGAAAATCCTTGATACTTACAATGATCCTGCAACAAGTGTTGTTGACAAATATAATCTCTCCGAACAGCTCAAAGATGTGAATGAGCGTATTTCAGCACTTGATGATAAGATCGTGAAGCTTGCCCGTCCTGAAACACACTATGAGGAGCAGGTCAATGATCAGCTCGATGCTTCTATGAAGCTGACCGGAGATAAGCTCGGTGAAATGGTTCAGAAAGGCAATATTGATATGCCGACACTTGCTGAGAGTGCTGTTCAGGCGGCGCAGAAGGTCGAAACGCTTGACCGTACTAAGGTCGCTGAACTTGCAGATCAATTAAATATTCAACCCCTTGCCAATGTGGAGATGCAGCTTGAAGATGATTACAACATGATCGACGGTATCATCAACAACGGCTCTAAGAAGGACATTGACAAGGCAAAGGCAGAGCTTGCGGAAGGTATCAAGTCTATGGAGAGCCTTGCAGAAAATCCATTTGTTCCGCAGGAAATGAGAGATAATGCAGTTGAGGAGCTTGCAAAAATGAAAAGTCAGCTTGAGCTTCTCAATATGCACGATGAAGTCGAGGTAGATAGCTGGCTGTCGGATATGCTTGATAAGGGTGATGCTGTTTTGACTGATGACGGCGGTTTCAAGGTGAACCCTGATTATTACAAGGAATTGCCTCGAAATGACCGTCATGTGGAGACTATGACGGAGATTCAGGCTGTTGAGGTCATGTCAGCACTTATAGATGCAGGCGTACAGTTTTCCGCTGCTACTAAGGGCGAGGATAAGGTCGGTATTACCGTTTCAAGGAACGATGTGTCAACTCTGAATGATGTGATGTATGCTTCTATCGGAAAGATCGCACATACTGATGCCGCAAAGGAGAACGGCGGTAAGGGTGAAAAGGGCAAGTATGAGACCATCAACCCTGAATACTACGCTTCACTCGGCAAGGACGATAAGCACACCCGTGTTGAATCGATCGACACGGCACGAAAGATCGTGGCAGAGCTGCAAAAGGCGAACATTCCGTATTCTGCGGTTGTCCGCAAGAATGATACGGTGGCGGTCACTGTTTCTAAGGCGAATGCCGAAGCCTATAAGCAGATCGAGAGCGCTGTCAAGGGCGAAAGAGCCGTGGAATATGTCAACCCCGACTATTTTAAGACACTCCCGAAGCAGGAGCGTTTCACCCAGCGTATGGGCGAGGGGCAGGCTCGGAAGAAGTCGGCAGAGCTGACAGCTAAGGGCGTGGAACATTCCGCTGTGTTCGGTGGCGAGAAGTCTTCGGTCACGCTCGCAAAAAAGGATTCAAAAAAAGCTTTCTTTTCCCGTGGCAAAATGCAGAGAGATGCCCAGCGTATCAGCGGCCGAGGTCAGCAGAAACCTCAGCAGACACCCAAAATGAGAAATGATCAGGGGCTGGAATAACAGATGAGAATTACTGATGAGCAGAAAGAAAGGGCGAACTTCGTCAATCTTCCTCAGTTCCTCATGTCTCACGGCTTTGACCTGAAAAAGGTCGGCAAAGAGTATGTGTGGAAGGAACATGACAGCCTGCATATCAAGGATAACGGTCCGGGCGAACGTGGTCAATGGTTCAGGTTCAGCGAAAACAAGGGCGGCGACAATATCGGCTTACTCCGAGAATATATGGATATGTCCTTTCTTGATGCCGTCGAAGCTCTGACCGGAGAACACATTGACCGCACCTATACTCCGTCCCGCACATACGAATCGAAACCTGTTCAGCAAACGGCAAGAGAGCTTTCCCTTGCCGAAGCTGATAATTGCAGGCGTGTGTTTGCGTATCTGTGCAAGACCAGAGGGCTTGACTATGATATGCTTTCCGCACTTGTGAAGGAAGGCACTATCTCTCAGGAAGAAAAGACAGGCAATGTGCTTTTCAAGTACTATGACGATCATGGCAAAGTCATCGGTGCGGAAAAGGTCGGTACATCAACGGAGCATAAATTCAAAGGCATTGCAACAGGCTCGGCTGGCGGTCACGGATTTGAGGTAGTACACGGCACTGGCGAAAAGGCCTTTTTCTTTGAATCGGCAATAGATATGCTTTCCTATCTGCAAATGCACAGCAAAGAACTTGATAATTGCAGGCTTGTTTCCATGATGGGCGTGAAGCCGAGTATCGTCCTTGATACGATGCTTCGTCATAATATCGCTCCTGAGAATGTATTTTTATGCTCCGATAACGATACGGCAGGCAACGAATTTGCTCGGCGTTTGCAGGAGCAGTATCCCGATATGAAGCGTATTGTTACTCCCGATACATACAAAGACTGGAACGATATGCTCAGGGATATTCCAAAACAGATAGAAGTAGAACAAGAGACTAAGACAAAGGAGGTTAACAGCGTGGCTGATATTATTACATACGGCAACAAAATGTGGAATAATGCGACAGACAACAGAGATAAGTCGCTGATATCAATGCAGCTTGCGGATTTTCAGCGTGTGCAGGAAATGCTTGAAAAATCGGGTATCAATTATTATGCCTACGAAATGAACAGTACTGTCCGTATGGCGGTGAATGATAAGGATACCGATTGGCTGAGAAAAATCCTTGGCAATATGAACGTTACAAAGTCCAACAGACCGTATTCTCCACCTGAGAAAAACATCATCGGCAATACAGAATATCGTTACATTCCGCAAAAGGAATATGTGACGGCTGACCGTGATCTTGTGCTGAAAATGGCTGATATTATGGCTCGGAGAGGTATGCAGTTTTCGGGCAGAATCTATCCGTCCGGTAAAGGAACGCTGACGGTAAGTCACGCTGACTTCTTTGCTGTCCGCAACATCAAGGACGAAGTGATCAGTATGCGTAAGCAGTTTGCAAGTCCTGATAAGGCACAGGAAGTCGGCAACCGTGATTACCGTGCAAACCGTGACACTCGCTATTATATGAGCAAGCTCACACCTGAGCAGTTCAAGGAAGTCAAGCCGTTTTTGGAGACAAGTGTGAGCTATCATGCACTTTCCCGTGAAGGCAAGGTCGCATTTGCAGTCGATAAGGAGAACGCTCCTGCTTTTCATAGAGCATTGGAGAACGCTGTCCGTGAGGTCGGTATGCTCCGAAATATGGCTGACCTCGGTCTGACTATGGAGCAGAATGTGGCACTTTCTCCCGTGGTGCATCGTCTTGCGGTGGAAGATGTAAAGCTCAATCTCGCTGACTTTTTCGATAATCGATACGATGAAGCACAGTTCGGTGAAATGCTCTCTCTTGTTGATGCGTATCTGTCACAAGCTCCGGCTGAACGTTATGGCGAACACTCCAAACTGAATGATATGCTTGAAGCCAAGTCAAGTTTTGACCGCAGTATTGAGCTTTCTGACTTCTTTTCTCAGCACGATTTCTCCGATGAACAAAGGGCGGCTATTACTGCTATGTTTGTTGGTGATGTGACGAAAGGACAGATCGACAGCATTGACGAAACATTCACGGCGGAGGATATTCAGGCATATGATGAGATCCTGCACAATGCTTTGCAGGAGTCCGATGTTGCAGACTTTCTGACTGCCCATAAGCAGGCGGTCACTGACCGTGAGAACGCAAGCAGAGTTCCCACTGAGGAAGAAGTGCTGTTTCAGAAGGCTGACCTTGCAAAATTCCTTGCGGAGCGTACTCTGTCAAGCGACGAATGGGATGATATGGCGTATCCACTGTTTGACAGCGGTTATCTTGATAAACACAAGCCTAGTGACAAGGCGACTTTCGGATATAATCTGAGTGAGCCTGCACTCTATGACCTTGCCCAGCATTTCCATGACGGTGAGGATATTCGCCGTGAGCTTGCTCTCGGACTGTTAGGGGGCGGCACAACCGCAGATATTGAGTTTATCTTTGAACAGGGTGAGATCTCAGACCGTACTTATTATTATTCTGAAAACCTCCGTCACTCTCTCCATACAGAAAAGACAGAGGACGGATATCATTGCAGTTTCAGCGGTATGGAGCATTTTGTTTCTTTTGAGGAGATCGGACAGGCTTTCATTGACCGTATCCACGAGGAATTTGATGACTTGGCATATTGGGCTGTTCTGGATTATATCAAAGATGATATTCCCGATATATCCGATGATACCGTAAAGGAACTTATCACTGCATTTGACGGTGCAGCACTCCACGGCTGGGAGAACGGCGACAATCAGCCTAAGCTCAACCGTATTAAGAAAGCCCTGTTTGATGTTCTCGGTGATGAGGAGCAGACAGAAAAGGCGTTTGCTTGCATTGCAAAGCACAAGTATAACGTAACCTTTGAGCCTGAACAGCCCGAAAAGCAGCCTGACAGCCTTACATTCCATTTCGGAAAGGGTGACGGTGATGAATGGGTCAGCGAAAGCGACATCGTTCACGATTTTGCTCTTGCACACCCTGATTGCAGTTTTGCCCTTGGAAATGCTGCCCTCGAATACCTTGATGAAAAACAGCACTCGGAACGTAATATCCCCGATCTGAAAGCTGGCTGGTATAAAAAAACAGACTTCACGATCACTGCCGTCATAGGCGGTGAGGAGTTCAGCTATGAGGGCCGCTTTGATATTGGTGACGGAAAAGGTACGGGCGGTGGTTCGCTGATCGACCATATCCGTGCCCACAATGAGGGTATTCTCGGTTATACGCAGCACCCATTCAATCAGCCGGAGTATCAGGAAAGAGCGAAGCACACACTTGATGTGTTTGTCCCTTTCCTTGAAGCCCATTCTGAGCTGACGGCTGAGGAACAGCGTATTTTCGATGATTTCAAGGCACAGCACCCTATCCGCAGTTATGATGATATTACTGTCGCTGAGGAAAAGCTCCAAACTCTGCAACAGGTAGTCGATAAATTTTTCGGCACGGACTGCGAATCGGCGGAGACAGAGAACGGTACTTGGAAACTGGCTATCGCTGACGGCGATAAGGCTGGAGAGCTTTTTTATTGCGGAGAACCTGTTTGCGGTATCTATAACCGTGGCGATAAAATGGAGATCGAGCAGTATCGTGAGTTGTCTACTTTTCCGAAACTCCTGCAAACGGCAATGCTCGAACATAATCCTGATAAGCCTGGGGAGATCATGGACTTCCAGCGTATCTTTGAAACTCCGCTCGACAAGGCAAAGTGGCTTATCAACGATTTCTGTGAAGCGGAATATCATAACGGTGCTGATTTCTCCGATCTGCATAACATCGGGCTTGCGTTTACTACGCTGACGGACGATGAGCTGCCCATTCAAGTGACGGCTGACCTTGTGGACTTCAAGATCACTCACGAATTTGACGGTGAAGTGTTCGATACGGAGCAGTTTGACAGCATTGAGGATATGATTGAAAACGGTCTGACAGAACTTGATTTTTCTGACCTTGTTTCTGTTCCCGATGAGGTTATAGACAGGCATACAAGCAAGGCCGAGCAGGCGGTAGAGCTTATGAGCGATGCTTCTGCGGTAGAGACTCCTGCCCAGGATACTGCGGACATTGATAAGCCTCTTTTTACCGATGAAACAGTCATTGACGAAATTCAACGAAATGAGCAAGATGATGTGCCGTTTTGGGAGAAGAACGATATTGAGGGCGAACAGCTTTCTTTATTTGGCGATGCCGAACCGCTGACTGCTTCAAAGTCTGTATCACAAAAGCCGAAGTCGGAATTTGCAAAAGGTCCGGTAGTTGACAGTGTTCAGGTCTATGAAGCTCTCGCAGCAGAAATTGACCGTGGTACAGGATTCGTTCACGGTAAGCTCCGTGTGCAGGACTTCTATGAGGAACAGCACCCGACTGTACAACAGTTGGCTGATTTTTTGAAAAAGGAGTACGGCACGGGCGGTCATAGCGGTGAGGGGAAAATCTCGCTTGTGGACTACAATTCTCAGGGTATTACTTTCAACTTTGAGAATGGTGAGAAGTTCCGTCATTCGTGGTACAATGTTGCGACAATGACCGAAGCACGGCTCAAGGACGATACCTATCTTTCGCCTGAACAGAAAGCAGAGAGGGCGACACTCAAAGCGGAGCAATCTGCTGAAGAACGTACCTCACACGATACTGTGGAAGTCGGTGACCAATTTCGTCACAAGATTACTGGCGAGGTTTCTGAGGTTGTATCGCTGACAGGTGCGTTGCCGTTCTATACGGACGATTGCACTGTCTCAAGAGAAAGCGGCGGCTTTGCTATTACGGAGAATATCTCCTATGATAAGCTACTGAACAGCGGAATGTATGAGTATATCGGCAGGACTGAACCCGAAAGAGAGCAGCCTGCACCTGTTGCTGATGTTACACCCGAAACAGAAAAGCCCGATATTCCCGATGTAAAGAACCTTTCTCAGCTCAAAAAGGCTATCAAGCCGGGAATGATGTTTGAGATTACAGACCACCTCCGTCCCGAAAGTATCGGAGAGTGCCGTATCGTGACAGGTATCAGCACCGTTGATTTTACTTCCCGTAAGCTCGATGAAAACGGAGAGCCTACGGGCAAAGATATTCACGTGGAGTTTGACCGTGCAAAGAACTGGACTTTTGACGGCGGCGAGCTGACTTCTCGGCTCGACAACGGCGATATGCTGATGAGCTTTCATTTCATTGACGGCTTGGAGCGTACCAAAGAGCCGGAGCGTGAGACTATTGCAGAAGAGGCTGTCAGTGCTGATGAACCTGTTGCAGAAGAAAGCACCACGCCTGCACCAACTCCCGATAAGGGCGATAACTTCACGATCACCGATGATAACCTCGGTGACGGCGGTGCTAAGACAAAGTTCAGGGCGAATGTCGATGCGATCAAGACACTGAAAACGCTTGAAGCGGAAAAGCGCCCCGCAACGGCTGAGGAAAAAGAAATCTTGTCGAAATATGTAGGATGGGGTGCTTTGGCTAAGGCTTTTGATAAGAACGATGAGAAGTGGGCCACAGAGTATAAGGAGCTTTCCGAGTTGCTGACTCCGCAGGAATATGCTCAGGCACGTTCAACGGTAAATGATGCGTTTTACACTAGCCCGACAGTTATCGACGGAATTTTTGAAGCTCTCGGCAATTTTGGCTTTGACGGCGGCAACATATTAGAGCCAGCAATGGGTATTGGAAACTTTTTCGGACGTATGCCTGAAGCTATGCAAGCTAATTCTCAGCTCTACGGCGTAGAGATCGACTCGTTGTCGGGCAGAATCGCTCATGCACTCTATCCCGATGCAGATATTTCGATTCAGGGCTTTGAAAAGAACCATTTTCAAAATGGCAGCTTTGATGTGGCTGTCGGTAATGTTCCGTTCGGTGAGCTTGGTTTCCGTGATACCGTCCATGATACCACGAAACTGCATGACTATTTCTTTGCAGAAGCTCTCTCAAAGCTCAAAGACGGCGGTATCATGGCATTTGTGACCTCGGCAGGCACACTTGACAAGCGTGACGAGACTACAAGGCAAATGTTGGCTGACAAGGCTGACTTCATCGGTGCGATCAGACTTCCGGGCGGTAAGAATGGTGCTTTCAAGGACAATGCAGGCACGGAAGTCACTACGGACATTATCTTCCTGAAAAAGCACGAAGGCAAGTCACTTGCCGAAATGTCCGATATTCCCGATTGGGTACATATTGGTGAAACGGCTGACGGTCTGCCGATCAACAAATATTTTGAACAGCACCCTGATATGGTGCTTGGTACGGTTGTCGAGGGCAATAAGCTCTATGGCAGTGGTACAATGGTTGTTGCCGAGGACGGCTTTGACCTGAAATCGGCACTCCATGAAGCAGTCGGCAAACTCTCGGCGGAGATCAGTCATGAGCATGGCAGAGATGTGTATGCAAAGACCGCTGACGGCGTTCAGGTGCAGATTCCGTCTAATCTGCGTAATTACAGCTTTTTCATGTCTGACAATCAAGTTTTCTTCAAGAAAAATAACGCTGCCTGCGAGTTCCGCTTCGATAGGGGAACAGCACAGCACAAGCGTTTCAAGGCATTTATTGAGCTTCGTGACCTCACCCGTGAGCTGATCGAAGCAATGGAACTTGACAAGCCGGACAGCGTTATCAAGGATTTGCAGACGAAACTGAATGTGGCGTATGATGATTTCTACAAGAAGTTCGGGCTTATCCACTCTCAGACCAACAAGCGTTATTTTGCGGAAGATGTGTCCTACAATCTTGTGGCAGGACTGGAAAAGAGCTATGATAAGACTAAGCTCCTTGAAAAGTCCGATATTTTCACAAAGCGGACTATCGTGCCGCCGAATGCTGTGGAACACGTTGATACAGCACTTGAAGCACTCACGCTCTCCATTGCGGAGAAAGCACGGGTTGACTTTGAGTACATGAGTGGACTGACAGGTATGACCGAGGACGAGTTGAAGCACGACCTGACGAGCGAGATCTTCAAGATTCCCCATACGGAGAACGAGTATCAGACGGCTTCGGAGTACCTTTCGGGCGATATTCGCAAGAAACTCCGTGAAGCTGAGGAAATCGCTGAGTATGATCCCGATTTCAATATCAATGTATCGGCGCTGAAACAGGCTATGCCTGAACCGCTGAAAGCCGGAGATATTGACATTAAGCTCGGTGCTGCTTGGATTGATCCGAAATACTATGAGCAGTTCATGTATGAGCTGTTGCAGACTCCGGCATATCAGCGGAGTGACAGTCCGTCTGCCCGTTGGAACAAGTCTGCTATCGTCGGTGTTGAGTATTCCGTTCACGCTAACTCTTTCCATGTAAGCAACAAATCTTCCGACAGGTCGGTGCTTGCGACTCAGAAGTACGGCACACACAAGATGAACGCTTATGACATCTTTGAGCATTTGCTGAATCTGCAAGAGCCGAAGGTCTACAAGACGATCGAAGTGCCGGACGGCTTGGGCGATACAAAGGAAAAGCGTGTGGTGGATATTGACGCTACCCGTGTGATACAGCGTAAGGCTGACGATATTCGCAAGGCTTTCAAGGCGTGGATCTTCAAAGATCCTGCCCGCCGTGAATCTATCGTGGAGCGTTACAATGAGCTGTTCAACAGTATCCGTCCCCGTGAGTTTGACGGCTCGGCTTTCTTTCCCGATGATGACTGCGGACATTCATTTGCACGATCATCAGAAAAATGCTATCGCACACGCTATGTTCGGCGGTAATACGCTGTTTGCACACTGCGTTGGCGCAGGCAAAACCTTTGAAATGATCGCAACGGCGATGGAAAGCAAGCGATTAGGTTTGTGTACTAAGAGCCTGTTTGCCGTGCCGAATCATCTGACGGAGCAGATCGGTGACGATTTTCAGAAGCTCTATCCGGGTGCAAACATTCTTGTTGCAACAAAGAAGGACTTTCAGAAAGCGAACCGACAGCAGTTATTTGCTAAGATAGCTACCGGAAACTACGATGCAGTTATTATCGGTCATTCTCAGCTCGGTAAAATCCCTGTTTCTAAGGAAAGACAGGTCATGACGATCCAGAGCCAGATCGATGATATTCTCCGTGGTATCGAGGAGCTTAAAAAGAGCGAAGGCTCTAAGTTTCAGATCAAGGCTATGGAGCGTACCCGTAAAAGTCTACAAAAGCAGCTTGATAAGCTCGAAAAGGCTAATCAGGACGATACGCTTACCTTTGAACAGCTCGGTATTGACAGGCTTTTCGTCGATGAAGCACATGAATTCAAGAATTTGTTCGTGGCAACAAAATTGCAGAATGTAGCCGGAATTTCCAATTCTGCTTCGCAAAAAGCACTTGATTTGTTCCTCAAATGCCGTTATCTCGATGAAAAGACTGGCGGCAAAGGCGTGGTTTTTGCCACTGGAACGCCTCTCAGTAACAGCATTACAGAGCTTCACACCATGATGCGGTATTTGGAGTATGACTTCCTGAACAATCACGGATTACAGCACTTTGACAACTGGGTAGCAGTCTTTGGAGACCAGAAAACCGATTGGGAGTTAAAGCCTGCGGGCAATGGCTTCAAGGAGCGTACCCGTATCGCCAATTATACAGGTCTGCCCGAACTGATGAGTATGTTTAAGCAGGTCGCTGACATTCGTACTGCGGATACGCTGCAACTTGATGTGCCTGACTGTGAATATCAGGTGGTTCAAGTCGAAGCCACTCCGTTCCAGCAGGAGCTTGTTCAAGAGCTTGCCGACAGAGCTGATGCTATCAATGCAGGCAATGTTGATCCCACGATCGACAATATGCTCAAGATCACGTCGGACGGTAGGAAGCTTGGCCTTGATCCTCGTCTGATTGATTCGTCATTTGAAGATAACCCCGATACAAAGCTCAACCGCTGTGTAGAGAATGTTGCCCGTATCCACGCTGAAACGGCTGAGGACAGGCTTACGCAGATCATCTTCTGTGATTTGGGCGTTCCGCATAAGGCAGCAGGGGAAGCAGAGGTCGAGAGCGAAAATGCCGACGATGCTAAAGATAAGAAATCTATTGCTGATGTAGAATCGCTTGAAGAAGAATGTGACTTCTGCGTATATGATGATATTCGTGACAAACTGATCGCTAAGGGTATCCCTGCGAAAGAAATCGCATATATCCATGATGCGAAAACCGAACAGCAGAAATCTGACCTCTTTGATAAAGTCCGTAGCGGTGAGATTCGTGTTCTGCTCGGTTCTACGGCGAAAATGGGTACGGGTACAAACGTACAGAAACGGCTGATTGCTGTCCATGATCTTGATATACCGTGGCGACCAGCAGATCTGGAGCAGCGTGCCGGACGTATCATCAGACAGGGGAACGAGAATAAGAATGTTCAGATTTTCCGCTATGTAACGAAAAGAACGTTCGATGCATACAGTTATCAGACTTTGGAGAATAAGCAGAAGTTTATCTCTCAGATCATGACAAGCAAAACTCCGGCAAGAAAGTGTGAAGATGTAGACCAGCAGGCTCTTACATATTCGGAGATTAAAGCTCTCTGTACGGGAGATGAGCGTATTAAGGAAAAGCTGATGCTTGAAAACGATGTGAAGGAGCTGAGGGTTCTCGCTGCGGAACATAGGAACACGGTGTTCGAGATGGAGGACAGAGTTGCTCGTTTTCCTGAACAGGAAC